>ENA-OQBL01001216-OQBL01001216.1-human-gut-metagenome-genome-assembly--contig:-NODE-1216-length-10569-cov-4.303294_pt1 | contig 10569 bp, 11 predicted proteins | sample MGYA00242747_ERZ504553 | MGnify/ENA primary metagenome ERZ504553 (study PRJEB26092, sample SAMD00036240) | human gut metagenome | host: Homo sapiens | study: EMG produced TPA metagenomics assembly of...
CCAATCACGACATGAGAAAGACTTGGTATTGTGTTTGATGCGTATTTTGGCGCGATGTGTAGAAGTTCTTAGGCAGTTTGACTTCCCGTTAAAGGGACGGAGCGAACTGTTTGAACCCCGTAGGGGTTGAGTTTTGAGCGGAGCCCCTTTCGTTCTTAGGGAAGGCGGACTGCCTTAGAACTTCTGCATCGTGACATCCAGCAACAAACATAATACCAAGTCTTTCTCATGGACCGGGGTAAGCCACGATGATGAACTAAATTAGAAATACCCCTTAATTTTCCTCCGGATCATCCGGTATAATAATCGCCGCAACAATATAAGCCAGTACCCCCGATCCGGCTCCCATTGAGATCAGTACAAATGCCAGTCTCACAAGTGTCGGATCAATGTTGAAATATTTTGCGATTCCACCACATACTCCACATATCATTCTGTCTTTTCTTGATCGGTATAATCTTTTTCCTTCCATTGTTCTGTCCTCCATATTTTTATTATATGCTCTGCCTGCTTTATTATCTTTGTGATCATCTACATCTGTCTGTATTTACAGCTGTTCCATAAATGCTACATTGATAGATCCGATACCACAGTCAATATCCATTTTCTTGTCTGTGCCATTATCAATGCTTTTTTCTCTCCCAAATCCTGAAAAGCTGTCATCTCCGCATCGAATTTCTCCGATACCACAGTCCAGGTCATAATTATAATCTTTCTGCTTTCCTTTTATCTTCAGGTTTATCTCTCCTACTCCGCAGTCTGCTTCGATTTTCTTCTTTACATCGCCTGTTGCAGTTATAGAACCAGCCCCACATTTAAATTCTGCTTTTTTCAGCTGCAAATTCCAGGATGTTAACCTCACCTGCTCCGGCATTTACCTCAAGATCTTTTGCAAGAATCTGCTCTGCCCTTAATTCACCAGCCTTCAGATCCAGCTCTGCCTTTTCCAGTTCCATATCTTTCGGAAGCGTCACAGTAATGGTTCCTTTTCCTATATTCTTGATTCTTTTAATCTTTTTATTCGATGTAAGATATAAGGTTCCATTTTGGGCAAACGCACAAAAGCCAAGCTTTTCATGTGTGTCTTTGCTTTCTACTGTAATCTCATCTGTATCTGACTGTGTCTTCAGATGGATTCTTCCTTCGCGCACCGTACTTTTTATCTCATGGATATTCTGATATGTTGCTTTTCCGTTTCCTTCTATAACACCGGTTGCATCTTTCATGTTCGCTTTCTCCTGTGCTTGTGCTGTTTCTTCCTGTTTCTGTTCGTCCTGATCATCGTCTGTATCAGTCTCATTATCTTCCTCCTGATCATCATCTATATCGTCATCATCATCATCCGGATCACCATATGCCTTATCTTCGGATACCCAGCTGATCCCATGTGGAAATTGATGTGCTATATCTGTCAGGGTCGTTCCCATTCCCCAAGATAGCGAACAACATATGATTCCAATCAGAAACATAGAACCACACACGATCCAGAATATTTTCCAACGTTTCTTCATCTCTTATGCCACCGCCTTTCTGTGAAATGGTTTTCTTAAAATATATACAATTCCTCTGACGATTCCCGGAAATACGATAATACAGAGTCTTACTCCAACTACGGTACCGATTACACCGATCGCGATCACCATCAGTCCTGCTCCAAGAACCGCAAGTCCCACACCCGGATTGGCGAACAGGCTTCCTATTCCTGCAGCAAAAAGCACAACACCGACCATCACCACTGCCGCAAAGCCGATTACAATCGCTGCAAACAAACAGAACACTGCTATTACAATTCCTGCAATTAATGCCAGAATCCCTGCTCCAAGCGGTATCACAATCGGAAATCCGATCACTACAATTGCTATGATCATGGCCAATTTTAGCCATTTGTTTGTCCACGGCTTTTTCTCCTGGCTTTCATAATCATAGGTTCCGTTATCCTGATATATCTTATTATCCTTTTCTTCTCCGTATGTATCTTCCTGATAATACTGGTATGTGTCTTCCCGGTCCGCTTTGATCTTCATCGCTACTTTTTCCGGACTTTCCAGTTCTTCTATTACATTCTGCTCATTCTCAGACCCTGCATCATCAAAATAATCATTATAATATTTCAACGCATCGATTCTGTCCTCTTCCGGAATATCCTGAAGAAGTCTGGACAGTGTCTCCATAAATTCTACTCTGTTCATTCTAATCTACCTCCCTCAAACAATTCGCTGATCTTTCCGGAATATTCTTTCCATTCTTTCTGATACATGGCAAGCTGCGTTCTTCCACTTTCCGTCACTTTATAATAACGTCTGTTTCTTCCGTCAAACTGCCGGTCATAGACTTCCAGATAATCCCCTTTCTGCAGCCTCCGAAGCACCGGATATAATGTAGATTCTGATACATCGATCGCTTTTCTTACATCCTGCGTAATCTTATATCCATAAGTTCCTTCATCTTCCCGCGATACTACCGCCAGCACAATTGCATCCAGAAGAGCTGCGCCTGTATTAAAAACCATGCTCTCACTCCCTTTCGCATTATTATCTAATATTATTTCGTTACGCATATTATATGTCGTATAATATAGTATGTCAACACATATTGTTTACATTACAAAAATGTAAGGTTAAATCTGCAGAATCTGTCACCGATAGCTTTTCTCGAACGTATGATGATAAAAAAAGCACACCCGGTCATCGCAAAATCTTTCAAATAACTGAAATAATTTCTTACGATACACAGATGTGCCTTTTTCTATTTATTTAATATAAATCCCCTCTTTTAGTGTAAAGGAATATATAATCTTTTCTTTTACTTTCTTTCCGGTCATTTGTTCCAACGCTTTTGCATAATAGCGCAGCTGCTCCTGATACCTTTCTGCCAGTTCTTCCTTCCGTCTTACCTTGTCGGTCTTATAATCCAGCACGACAAGTCCGTCCGGTTCTTCAAAATAGGCATCGATAATTCCCTGTACCAGTATCAGTTCCCCGTCTTCTTCCTCCGGATACAGCTCTCTGGCATCTATTCCCAGTACAAATGGCTGCTCTCTCCAAAGTCTTTGTTTACCGTCCGCTTCCCGCAGCCGCCTTCCTATACCTGACTTTGCAAACTGCAGGATATCTTCCCAGCAGATACATCTTGCGGCATCTTCTTCTATCCGTCCTCTTCTTACCTGATCATCCAGCCAGTCCATAAAATATTTCTTCCAGTTTTCTTTTTCCCCGGCCGTATCTTCTGTAAATTCAGGCATCCCTTTCATATCCAGAAGTTCCATAACTCTGTGATAAGCCGTACCTCTTGCAGCTCCGGCCAGAACCTCATCTTCCTGCAAAAATTGCGGAATCATCGGCACAACTTCCGGTTCTTCCTGCAGAAATTCTCCTTCTTCTTCTCGTTCTTCTTCGCCGCCATCCAGACCAATCTCATATGCCCGCCTTTTTCAGCTCGGTAACTGTAAATTTCAGCTTTCTCATACTGCCTTTTTTCGTACGGATAGATGAATTCAAACTGTTCTTTCATCATATCAGAAGCTTTGGCTCGTAAATCTCATTCACATCCCAGTTTTCAAGAACAGCTCTGGAAATCCCACTTTTTTCTTCCTCTTCTATGCTTTCTTTTACCACATCTTCTACATGTAAGATCTGAAGGTTTAATGGTTCTCCTTCTGTACGCAGAACTGCCGGTAATATGAAGTCCCAGTACGTCACCGCATGGCTCAGCTGCAAGAATGATAATTCTTTTCTCTTATTTCCCTGAAATACCCGCCCGTCAGATATCTTATCTTCGAGATTTGAAAGTGTTCCTGTAATGATTAGTTTTTCTTTTGCACGCGTAAGTGCAACGTACAATACACGAAGTTCTTCTCCAAGACTTTCCAGAGCTTCTTCTTTCTGGATCACCTTTTTGATAATGCTTGGTATCTTAGTCCTGTATTCCAGATTAACTGCATCCAGTCCAACACCCATTCCGGCATGAAGAGCCACAGCACTCCTTGCATCCTGCATATTAAATCGTTTTCCCATTCCGGCCACGATCACAACAGGGAATTCCAGACCTTTGCTTTTATGAATCGTCATTACCCGTACCGTGTCTGCATGCTCATCTTCTATACTTGCTTCTCCGTAATCTACATCGTATTTCTGAAGCTGTTCAATATATCTTACAAAATGAAACAATCCCTTTGTAGCTCGTTGACTCGTACGCTCTGGCTTTTTCAATCAACATATCCAGATTTGCTTTCCTCTGTGCACCTCCCGGCATGGATGCAACATAATCTCCATATCCGGTTGTTTCCAATATCTTCCAGAGCAATTCATGCATTGGTGTATACGGTACAATCTTTCTAAAGTCATCCATCTGATCCAGACATTTTTGAAGTTTCAGTTGTATATCCGCATTCTCTCCTTGTTCTCTGTACTTCGTCACACTCTCAAAGAATGCCGTATCCGGATATGCACACCGTATTTCTGCCAGTTCTTCCTGAGATAGTCCGGCAAATGCTGAACTTAAGACAGCAGTAAGTGGAATATCCTGCCTTCTGTTATCCAAGACCCTCAAATAATCCATGAGCACCCCAATTTCCTGAGTCTGAAAATATCCCTCGCTTGTTCCTGCATAAGTCGGTATTCCTTCCCGGTTCAACACTTCGGTAAATACATCGGCAAATCCTTTGATACTTCTCGTCAGGATTACAATATCCGAGTAACGCACATTCCGAAGTTCCCCTGTCTCTTTATCTGTAACTTTCTGTGAACGCAGAAGTTCCCGGATACGCATTGCGATCATTCTTGCCTCCAGTTCCCTCTCGGAAGGAATTTTCTCCTCAAAGTCTTCCTCTTTTGGCAATATTTCCAGGTCACTGTCCATCACAAGAATCTCTGTCTTAACATTGTCATTTTCCGGATATTCAGCTCCCGGATAAAGAGCTGCCTGATCATCATAGACGATTCCGCCCAGTTTTTCAGTCATGATCTGTCTGAATATAGCATTGGCACTTTCAAGTACTTCTTTCCGGCTTCGAAAATTCTTGTGCAGATCAATTCTCTGCGTCTTACTTTCTTCTATATTATATGTGCGGAATTTTTCCAGAAATAATTCCGGTCTGGACAGACGGAATCTGTAAATACTCTGTTTTACATCCCCCACCATAAATTATATTGTATCTTCCGCTTCTGCAGCCAGATACACTGGTAAGAATTGCTTCCTGGATCAGGTTACTGTCCTGATACTCATCAATCATGATTTCTTCAAACTGCTTCTGATATTCTTCCGCTATTTTGGACGGAACGAAACCATTTTCCGTCTTCTGCGTCAGAATCCTCAGTGCGTACTGTTCCATATCAGAAAAGTCGATCATATTCTGGGCACGCTTCTGCTCTTCGAATCTCTCTGCAAAAAGCCGCACCAGATCCGCCAGTTCTTCCATTGCCGGAGCACATACCCGAAGATCTTCCACCAGTTCTTCCGGACTTTCATAGAAATACTGGGCGCTCATATTTTTCACAATCCCTTTGACCATTTCCCTGATCTTTTTGACCAGATCAATCTTTTCTTCTGATACTGTTTTATCTTTGTTTGCTGCGATCCTCGCCCATTTTACATTCAAAAATGCTTCCGCAAGGCTTTTATAAGACGCCCTGTTACACAATTCTTCAATGACCTGCAGATCTTTTTCTAGTGTTGCTTCATATACGGCAGGCCCTTCCGGACTTAATGACACATTTTCCGCATAGATAAGCAGTTCTTTTGCATCTTCCAGATTCTTTCTGATATCTGTCATCACTTTCTTCATGATGCTGCTTCCTTCCAGTGCCTTTACATCCGGGATTTCATAGAATTTTACACAGGAATCCAGCCACGCTTCACTGTCCGGATAACTTCTGGAAAACTCATAAATTTTAAGTATCAGATCCTCAATCTTTTTATCATTCCGGCCGGTACTGTACGCTGCGGTAAAGTCAAGAAAACGCTTACTTCCTTCCTGATATTTTTCCTCCAGCATATCTTCCAGTACATCATGTCTTAGGAGCTTTAATTCGCCTTCTTCACCAATTCTGAATCCCGGATCAATATCAATCGCATGAAAATGATCACGGATCACGGAAAGGCAGAAACTGTGTATCGTTGTGATCTGCGCATTATGGATCAGAGTAGCCTGCTGCTTCAGATGTTCATTATCCGGATATTCCATCAGTTTCTTTTCGATTGCCAGCCGGATTCTTTCTTTCATTTCCGATGCTGCTGCCTCCGTAAAAGTAACGATCAGAAGTCGGTCCACATCCATCGGAGGGTCATCTTTTGTCAACATTGTGATGATTCGTTCTACCAGAACTGCCGTTTTCCCGGAACCTGCTGCCGCTGATACCAGAATATTGCGATTCCGTAATCGGATTACTTTCTCCTGTTCTTCCGTCCACTTCACACCCATGGCTATTCTCCTCCTTTCTGCTCCATCCGCATTGCTTCCATTGCTTCTTCTTTTCCCGTTGTTCCTATATCACGATATTCATATCCCGGGATTTTCACGTCGAAGCCGCACACCTGCCGGTATGGACAATAATCACAGCCGCTTTCCTGTCCTCTCTTATACGGAAGTGCTCCTACATCTCCATTTAATATCTTTGTTCTTGCATCTTTCATCTTTTTCCGGGCATGTACCATCATTGCCTGGAAATCCTCTCCCGCAACTACTTTAGAGTATCCGGACACACTGCCGTTCTTATTATATTTCACCGGGACTGCCATAGATTCTCCCGTTGTATCCCGGTCCAGATGCTTAAGGATCTCTGCCTTTAACGGTATGATCCCGTCTGGTTTCAGCTGCTTTAAGACTGCCTGTTCTGCTTCTTCTTTATCTTTCGTCTTATCTACAATCGGATCCTGGAGCCGATAATAAAATACGCCCGCAGGAACAACTTCTTTCTCCGGGTGGCGTTTCTTCTGAAATTCTATTGCCGCATCCATATAGATCATAAGCTGAAGCTGCAGGCCGTGATACAATGCTACGATATCAAACGCCTTGCTTCCAGTCTTATAATCCATCACCTTAACATATACCTGTTCTTCGGTTTCACACACATCTACTCTGTCAATCTTTCCTCCAAAGAAACGAAGCTCATACGCCTCCGGCACAAAATCTCCTGCCTTAAGCTGATTCGTAAGTGCCCATACTGTGCGTTCCAGCATCTGTTTCATCCTGACGATCAGTTGTTCATTTCTCGCCGAACTGTATAACACTGAGTTACCATAGTCTGTGATCGCTGCCTCCACACATTCATCGATCAGTTCTTTCCTCTGTTCTTCTGTCAGGATCGTCCAGCCGCCTGCTTCAGATGCTTTTTTTTTGAAAATAATTCCAGGGCACTGTGACATACATTTCCAAGATCCACTGCTTTAAACTCATATACCGGCCGTTCTTTCAGACGTAATCCATATGCAAGGAAATGTGCACATGCACAACTTGCATACTGTTCCATTCGGGTAATACTTCCTTCGAAATTTTCACCGTAAAGCTGCTTTGCAACGCTTTCCGACAATGGATCCTCCGGACGTCTGTAGTACCATGCCGTTAAAAGTTCGTCTACTTTTTCTTTCCACTTTGGATCTTTCTGATACCAGGTATAAAGCTCCTGCCATGTGACATCCAGATTTTTCTCCTGAAGACCACGGATCAGATATTTTACCCCTGTTTTTTCCGTCAGTTCTTTTTGCACCAGTTCCTTCTCATCCTCGTCCCGTACCTTCACATCCGGATACAGACGCAATAATTCCTGAATCAGATAGGAAGGTCTTAATGCTTTCCCGTCCGCGGACACCTTGCTGTAATATACCTTAAGCTTTTCCGATGGTTTCGTCAGATTCATATACAGATAGAACTTCTGGACATAAGCTTTTTCTTTACCTCCCGCAGACAACGCATGATCAGCCTGACGGAATTTTTCTCTGTCGCGTTCAGACAGAAGTCCCGTTCTTAAAAGCGCCCCCGGCAGGAAACAGTCATTGGCTCCCACAAAAAAGAGTGCTCTTATATCTTTCAGTCTGGTCCTTTGCATATCTCCGGCTACCACCTGATCTACACTTGGCGGAATAACGCCGACCCTTGCTTCTTCAAGACCTGCATCCAGAAGTTTACAATACTCACTTAAGCCCACCGGTTCCTCTCCGAGAAGTGCCACAAACTTATCAAACAACTCTATGATGATCCGATAAATCTGAGAATATTCCTTTGCCAGAGCCAGTTCCCCTGCCTCTTGAAATTCTTCTTCTGTTTTCTTAAGTCTTTCCTGAATATTCTCCTGAACCATAAATTCATATACTGCCAAGGTAATATCTTTTACGGTTTTCCTCTTTTGTTTTAAAACAAACATCAGATTATCCACTTTTTCTACCATTTGTACTCGGTAATGATTCAGCCTCTCCAGTTCCTCTTCTTCCATCCCTTTCATACGACGGATCCATCGGTTCTGCCAGCCCTTATAGCCCCGGATTCCGAGTCCGATCACATAATTTTCCAGTTCATCGACCTCTTCATAACTAAATCCTGCAAGATTCGTCCGCAGGAAACGGAATACACTTTCATAAGAGAAATTCTTCTCTGCCATATTCAGAAGACTTCTCAGGTATTCTACAAATGAATTCAGCAGAATACTTCTCTTATGATCCATAAATACAGGAATTCCATATGTTTCAAATGCCTGTTCCAGATAGTCTCCATATACATTCATATCACTGACTATGACACCAATCTCACGATAACGGTATCTTTCTTTTCTTACCAGTTTCCTGATCTCTTCTGCTACAGCCATTGCTTCTTCTCCCGGATTTCGCGCCACATGAATTCCAAGATTTTTCACTTCTTTTTCATATGTTCCTGCTCCATATCTGAAAATATTTCGCTCCAGAAATGCCAGCTCTTTATTTTTCTCAAAACGCTTTACCGGATATCCATACAAGCAGACCGGTTCCTCTACCGCAATGTGTTCTTCCCTCGCCAGACTGATTAATGTTGTCACCATCTGCTTGCTCAGTCCAAACAGCTGATATGGATGTCTGTAAGAATATGGATTCTCCCTTTCATCCATGATAACCGTTATCCATACACCCTTACAATATTTCATAAGCTCCAGAATCAGCCTGTTCTGCACCGGTGTAAAGCCTGTAAATCCATCCAGTACCACTGTGCTGTTCTTTAAAAGCTCTGATTCTCTAACTTCTCGGCTCAGCACATCTAACAACTCTTCCTTTGTGATATAACGTTCTTTTAAATAATCCTGAAAACCATCATATAAAAGCCGGATGTCTTTTAATTTATAATATAACCTGGATTCTTCATCCAGCGAATCTATCATATCATCCAGTTCTTCTTCCCCGATATCATATTGTGTAAATTCCGAAATCACGGATTTGACCTCAGAGATATACCCCAGTTTCTTAATATTTCCCTTTAGGACAGTCAGTTTATCCTCATAATTCCCTGCGATCTTTCGCAGGATCAGATTCTTTCCCTCATCATCCAGTACCGGTATTTTCTTTACTCCGGTCTCTTCAAACACACGGTATGCAAGACGTGCAAAGCTCAATACATCAATATTCATGATTCCGTGTCTCGGATGCATACGAACCAGATCTTTCTGTGTCTGCATTGTAAACTGCTCCGGTACAAGCACTATGAAATTCTCCTGTGGAATTTTTTTCAGATTCTTCTATGACATGCTGATATAAATACGTTGATTTTCCTGAGCCCGACGGCCCAAATACAAATTTTAAAGGCATAAGGTTTCCTCCTTATGCCCTAGTATAACACGAATATATGTTTGTTGTATACATATTAGTCTACAATGCGCGAAGTCTTTCTGCAAATTCATTGCTTAATGTTACCTTTGCAATATAGAAGACATCACCTGTCATATATACATTCCAGTCATCTTCTACTTCTACCTGAAGTTCTCCTCCAGGCATATGAACGATCACTTTACTGTTAGTCAGCCCCAGTTTGTATGCAACTCCTGCCGCTGCACAGGCACCTGTTCCGGATGCTCTTGTATAACCTGCACCTCGTTCAAAGATCTCGATTGCGATATTTTCCTTATCGATCACCTGCATAATCTGTGTATTGATCCTGTTCGGGAAATATCTTGCGATCTCAGAATAATCACCGATCTTACATACCAGTGGTTTTGAGATCTCCCGCATCGGAATGACACAATGAGGATTACCGATCGATACGCAGGTAACCGGATACAACGTTCTTCCAAATACCATATCCTCATTGATCACTTCTCGTCTTTCTCCAATAACAGGAATCTCATCACTCCAGAAAGATAATTTTCCCATCGATACACGCAGGCGGCTTCCGTCCTCATTTAAAAATGTAACTTCGACCGGACCGTTTCCTGTATATAATTTAAAATTCTTTTTCTGTACATTAACTTGCATCTTTCAGATATTTTGCAAAAAATTGCGGACACCATTTCCACTGGTCTCAGATTCACTTCCGTCCGGATTCCATACTTTTACGTGCATACCGTCTTCTTCAGAATCGGGCCTTCAAGTACTCCGTCTGCTCCCAGTCCCTCATTA
>ENA-OQBL01001217-OQBL01001217.1-human-gut-metagenome-genome-assembly--contig:-NODE-1217-length-10567-cov-8.825862_pt1 | contig 10567 bp, 14 predicted proteins | sample MGYA00242747_ERZ504553 | MGnify/ENA primary metagenome ERZ504553 (study PRJEB26092, sample SAMD00036240) | human gut metagenome | host: Homo sapiens | study: EMG produced TPA metagenomics assembly of...
CATCAAGTTTAAAGGAGTTGGAGACACTGAAGACAAGACTCTTGGATAACTGCTTTGTAAACTTTGACACGAAAAATCATGGAATATATCAAAAAGGTACTCAGGTATATGTGACTGGAGATATATTATTGATGTATTCAAGAAAGAGGACGGAAACTGCATACCGTCTGTCACTATGAACGTAAGCCGTGTAGAACTGCTCGGCAAGAGTGAGAAGAAAGACGAGACTAACGCATAAAGATTGAACTATGGAAAAGAAAGAAAGACCTGTCATTCATCCTTATACTGCTATCTACTCTGATAGGTATAGCTGTATTATTCCAGTGGGCTATAGTAAACGGTTTGTATGTTCCGGTCAGGAATCAGCCATGTGGGGAAAAAACTGCAGGTAAAGGGAATCATGTTCCGTTTCCTATATGTGATACTCATAGCCGGATTAGCTTTTCATTTTTCCATATAAGAAACCTGATGATGAAAGTTAAAAAATGGTTTTACACAAGTCTGACCTTAATGACGGCCACTATACTTGTCGTTGGTTTCAGTGAGTTATCAAACTGGTATAATCTATTTGTATTCCCAGTGATATTTGTAGCCTACACATTGTTAATCATCAAGACAATGCCTTACTTCTTCAAGAGACATGTCAAGTCGGATGAAAGTATATTCGGCCTGAGTAATGTGGAATCACCCTTTTATTTCAGATTTGAGACAGCAAATGGGCCACTTACCATCCACAAGCCACAGCAGAATATATATATTGACGGAGGTCCGGGTTCAGGTAAATCAGAAAGCTGGATAAAGGGAATGATTTATCAATGTGCGGAAAGGAATTATGCCGGGTTCATCTATGACTGGGAGGGTGATCCGACAAAAGATAACTCACCGATACTTTCAAGAATAGCTTACGGAAGTATCGAATACTTCAGGAAGCAGGGCAGGGAGGTACCTAATTTTGCCTACATAAACTTTATAGACATGTCGAGAACCGTCAGGGTTAATGTTCTATCGCCAAAGTATATGTCAAAGGGTAATGAGTCTTTATTCATAAGGAATATTATAGTGACACTTATGAAGAATTTGGAAGCAAGCTGGAAAGAAAAAACAGACTTTTGGGCGAACAATGCAATAAATTATGTATATTCGATAGCTTATAAATGCTTCAAGGAAAAAGACCTTGGTATCTGTACCCTACCACATGTTATAGCATTTGCCTTATCTGACAGCAACCTTGTTTTTGAGTGGCTATCTGAAGATCCGGAAATAGCACTTAATATGTCAGCCATGTTAACAGCTTGGAAATTGGGAGCTCAGCAGCAGACAGCCGGAGCTGTTTCTTCAGCACAGACACCACTTGTTCTATTGAACAACAAATATATATTTTGGGTTTTGTCTCCGCTACCTGAAGAAGAGTTCTCACTGGATATAACAAACAAGGAACATCCTACTTTAATGTGTGTTGGTAATGCGCCCACTATTAAAGAAGCTGTATCACCGGCCATCAGCTGCATTGGCAGTGTGCTGATGTCTCAAATGAACAATCCGGGAAAGGCAACAAGCGTATTCATGGTTGACGAGTTTCCTACAATTCTTCTGCAAGGTATAGACACATTTATCGGTACAGCACGAAAACACAATGTTTCCACCATACTGGCCGTACAGGACTTCAATCAGGCAGTTAGGGACTATGGAGAAAAGAGTGCCAATATTCTCAAAGCCTCCTGCGGAACACAGGCTTACGGCATGACCGGAAATGAGAAAACAGCCAAAGATATTGAAAGTCTGTTCGGCGAAAAGAAGGAAGCCCAGGAAAGTTACTCTCACCAGGAAAGTGGTGGAGGAAGCCGAACAGAAAGCCTCCAGAAAGAGAAAGTCCTGAAAGCCCGTGAAGTGGCCGGACAGTCAGCAGGACACTTTATCGGAAAGATAGCTGGCGGACAGCCTCCTTTCTTCAATGCACAAATGAACATGTGCCGTTTTGAGGAAAAAGAAATACCACCTTTCTCTCTCCCGGTAAGACTTGATGAAGGTAACGAAAAACTCGAAATGGACATACTTGAAGAAATCGTGCAACAGAATTATATTAAGATAATAAATGATGTGAACGAGGTTTTAAAAGGCGTTGAAGAAAAAATCAAGAAACGCAATAATCTTGATACAACACACAATCAGAGACAAGAAAGAAATTTTAATTAACTAATAAATTGAATTATCATGAAAAAGTTTTTTGCAACATTATTAGCAGCAGTAAGTTTATTGACAGTATCATGCAGTAAGGATGATGATCCGACAACAGGAAGCAGTGAAGCAGGTGTATATAGAATAACAATTGAGGTCAGTGGAACTAATGCAAAAGGATTCGCACATATAACAAATCTTGACAAGGTTAATATAAGGAACGAGAAAACTGGAGATTCTTCACTGTCAATAGATGATGAATTTACGACAAGTGCAAGTTATGTAACAGAAGGAAAGGTTAAGGAAATTGCCGCACAGGGCATGGTACATTCAAACGAAAAAGCAAGTGTAAGAATGAAGGTGACCAAAGATGGGAAAACTGTTTTTGATGAAAGCAAAAGCATAGATCCGGAAACTGGTACCGGTAAAATAGGCGAACTCAGGTTTACAACAATTTCGCAATAAGTTGTAATTTTGCATGATTATTATAGAACTATAAAGTTGTAAAGCTGGATAATTTTTAGTATCTTTGTAATATATAAAACACTGATATTCAATAATGAAAGTTGATTTTAACAGACTAAAAACAGAAATTTCCCTCCCTGATTTTCTCTTAAATCTGGGTTGGAAATTTGTGGCCGGTTCTTCTAACAGCTGTCCTAAAATGAGTAATGGTACACATACCATTGTCATCAAGCGGAATGCACAAAACCAATATACCTATTGGGATGTGCACAGCGACAATGTAAGAGGCAGAACGATTCTTGACATGATGCAGGAACATCTGTTTGAGACAACCGGAAAGCAACCGACATTAAGAGAAGTCGGTGAAATCTTACAAAACTACATAAATACGAACCAGATAATTACTCCGGAAAACAGCAGATACGATGTTGGTAACACGAGCATGAGTACAGACGAACTGACAATGTACCTCAAGCAGCTTTTACCTTATAAGGGTAATTATCTACAGAAACGCGGTATATCAGAAGAAAGTATAGATAGTCCGGTTTTTAAAGATGTCTTTCTAATTAGGGAAGTTAAGAACAAAAATACCACATACAGAAACATCTGTGTAAAGATGTACAATGATAAGGGTGTTCAAGCTATCTCCCAAAGGAATGAATCTTTTAAAGGAATATTAGGAGGTAAGTTTGAATGCTTGGCTCTCAGCAACCACGATAAAAGCAGACCTATTGATATACTATATGTCGGAGAGTCTATCATAGACTGTATATCTCACTATCAACTGTGTCACAAGAATACAAGTTTGAATCTTGTTTATGTATCTACAGAAGGTACACTTACCGAAGGACAAATGCAGTTGCTTCGTATCATTATCAGTAAGAATGAAGTGAAGTCACTACGGACTATATTCGATAATGACAAGCAGGGTTATAAGTACACGCTATGGCTTGATAATAACCTTAGAGGTATGCAGCATGATGTAGAGCAAATGGATAGTGAGGTATTAAAAAATACAGCTTACCGGGTTCAGAATACTGAGTTTCCACAAAAGAAAGATTGGAATGATGACCTGAAAGCAGCAACTATAGAAAAGGCCGCCGATTAAAGGCGGTCTTTTTTTACATGACAAATTAAGCATTAATTATAGTCAATCAATAAGTATAGTATCTCTGTTGCATAATTTCTCCGACAGGAAATTTTCTCTCAGGCATACTTTCGGAAAAGAAGATAGTTTAATCCATGATTTTGTATGATGGTTGAATTTTTTTACCACAAGTTTATCTGATGGTGATATTCGTATTACCTGGAAACCGGCTTCGCTCAGGTTTATGAGATCAGACACCTTAATCCGTTCACTCGCATTAAAAATATACTTGGATGAATGGCGCATAATGGATATACTGAATTCAATATCTGAGAATTTAGATGATTTTTCAATAATGCACCAACTTGGTATTTGACAAGCGCACATTTGTTTTAGTATATAGATTCCTTCTTCATTCTTACTTATCTTTATGACATTGAAATCACCTTGTAGTGCAATTTTAAGCAATTCCTTTTCACGCATACTTAATTTAAAGATTATTAGATAGTTGTATGTGTGCAAAGATAATGGATTAGTGCCTCAAAGGGCACATTTTTTTGCTACTTTTTGCATGAAAAAGTAGAAGAGCCATCTACAGCCTATTTCTTGAATAGGTTGTAGATGGTCAATTTCTTTTCACGTGCCTTCCTCACGGTGTAAGATGTACCACCCAAAGACTTTTCATCCCAATAAGCAATAAGCTGGCATGAGTTTGAAATCATGTAGTCGTTACGTTTAAGGTAGGCGATATTTGAAAAGTCTTTGGATATGGTCACTACTTCATCTGCCTGCTTAAGGATGTTCAGATACCTGTTCTTGTTCTCTGTATTGAAATATTTGTCTTGGTCAGGAAAAGGCACAACAACAATAAGAACTATGTCACAAAATTCTGTCTTAAGGCTTAGGACTGCTTCTGCTGCAATGGTATCGAAGCCAACTGCTCCACCGGCATAAAAGAACCTGGCGCCGTTCTTATAACAATATCTTATAGCATCCTTCACCCTATCAGAAGTTTGCTTATAGTCTATGACTTGGCGGTGTCCGGTGAAAGAGGTGGACAGATGGCTGAGCCATCTGTCCCGCGATTTTCTGCAAATATCAAGGGTGGCTCCCGTTGTATCGTACTTCAGTCCGTTATGTGCTATATAACTATATAAAAACAGGGTCTCCGTCTGAAAGAGACCTGTTTTTATCGTTTTATATGTTTCTATTGCCTTCATTTAATTGGTTTTATAAACTGTTTTACCTATAAATAAACCACCCAAAACTTCTGCACCCAATTTCTCAATCTTGTTGGCGAATATTGCGTAAGCGAATCCCTTTGTAAGAATATCGTCAAATACTATTACTTTTTTGCCTTTGAAAAAAATCTTGGTCGAACTCGATTTCTTGTTTGTTGTGGATGTCGTTCTTATCTACATTATCATGCTCGGCTGATTTTTCACCTTTTACCTTGATATGGTCGTATGCGTTACACATTCCGCAAAGTTGGCAAACCATAGAAGAAAAGTTCTTGTATCTCTTTTCGTTCTTCTCTGCGCTTGATGCCGGAACACAAGCAAAGATAATGTTTTTTGTCTCCGTTCCGTAAAGCTGAATGAGCTTGTTTGCAACCAAATGAGCTACATTAGAGAATGCCTTGCCGTCTTTAAAGTCCCAAATTAGTCTGCGGATTTTCCACTCCTCCTGAGTTGCGTTTCTGTTCTTTGTCGAAAGGTATGGATAAAAAGAATACATCATCTTTCTCCACTGCTTGTCCAAACTTGGGTATTTACCGAATGTTGCTACCATATCCGTATGCTTTAGAGGGTTAAAAACTTAAATTATTCTTCAGCTAGATTTAAACCATTTTTTTGAAAAACCTTTGTCTTGGTTTGGTCTTTTGTCCGCTGACTTTTTTTTAGAGATTTATTCCCCAACTGAGTTTGAGCCTTTTTTTTACGGCTTATCGAGGTTTGGGAAAGTGGAATTAGAAAAGTTTTGAACGAAAAAAATGTTGGGGCAGCGTAAGCCGTCATCGTTATTTTTTTCAGGGTAAAGGCTGGAAGCCGGAACTCTTTCATTTCCACAACACCCATATACCTTTGCCGTATAAAAAGAAAGGCTCTCTGATGGGGTAAAGGACAAGAAAGAGGGAAGCAGGATGACCGGATAAAGACAAGGGGAAGGAATGGACAAAGAAAAAGGTGTGCAGCATAAACACCGGAACAGACACAAGCTGTCTGTTACATGGCGAAGATCCGTTTACGGTGCTTCGCTTCGGGTAGGCAATGCGGCTGTACCGGGCACTCATATTATTCAATGCGTGTATCAGGTGGGAGATAAAGGTTGTTAAGGCATAGCCTTAGCTCCGTATCGGAGCATGATGCGGATTGGGGTATGTGTGCCTTTCTTGCCCGGCTCTTGCCTGTCTGTAAGCCTGAGAGCAGACTGACAAGTGCCGTAAGGAGGGCAAGAATACAGCCGGTACCTTGATGGGGTGGTGGGAGAAAGAGAACTGCGTGTACGCAAGAACAAACACAAGGCTCTGCCTTTCCTTATGTAGTCCACACCCAGCCAGCATACGGAGCACATCAGCGCAGCCGTTGTGCCCCAAGATGCCGGCCGGGTGTGGTATGGGGTAGGAAATGAGTGGAGTGCATGGTCGGAAACGGAGTCTTTGGCCATGCAGCGGAACGGATGTCCGCTTCCTCTGTCCGGAGGTGACCATGCAATAGTCACCAGAGAACAAAGGCAACCGGACATACCTTAGAAGGGTGGTGGGAGTAAAGGCTGCGTGTACGCAAGGACAACAACCAAGGCTCTGCCTTACCTTAGTCTAAAGAAGACACACCATCCCAGATGACGGAGTGCAACAGCGCAGCCGTTGTACCCCAGGCAGCAGGGATGGTGAGTCATGCGGGTTTACAATGAGGGAAGGGAACGAACCTGGAGTCATGGCGATGGGTGAGAGAGAGAACCGCATGAGCTGTTCTGCCGCCTGAGTGCGCTTGAGCAAGTGAAGGTCAAGGAACAGTGAATACCTTAATGAGGTGGTGGGAGTAAGAGAACTGCGTGTACGCAAGAATAATCCTCGAAAGGGCATAAAAAAAGTGTGGCCGAAGCCACTCTTTTCTATTTTGAAGTTTCCTTCTTGGTTCTTTTCGTCTTGTTGGAAGCCTTAGCCGGTTTCTCTTCCTCCACCTTGTCAGGGGCGAGATAGAACTCGACGGCTACCATTGTAATTCTGTTACGCTTCTGGCCTGTCTCCTTGTCAGTCCACTCTTCGGGTTTGAAATACCCTTTGACTGTTAGAAGTGCACCCTTCTTGATGATGTCAAATGCTGTGGCCGCCTCATTCTTGCGCCAAGCCTCGATAGCCATGAAAGCTGAAGTGTAGGTAGTTTCCTCCCCCTTCTTTTCAGGTCTGTTGACTGCGATAGAGAAGCGTGCAACGCTTGCTGTATCAAAATTGTTCACCTGAGCATCATTAGCTACGTAACCAGTCACTGCGAAAGTATTTTCAATCTTTTTCATATGGATGAATTTTAGAAGTTAATTAATCATTTTTACGGTGCTTCAATAAGGAACAGACTCCGTGGTAGCCATGAAAAAAATGTACGAATACTCCTTTTTGTGCCTGCAGAAAAAGGAAGATTCTTATATTTTTTATTGGATAAGATGGCAGCAGATAATTTATCCCTGAATACTCTTTTTGTGAGTATCAGAAAAAGGAAGATTCCGGCGTAAATAGGCAGAGCCGGTATTTGCGAATCGTCCACTGACACTTTCGGAAAAAAGTGGAAGCTGTTCCATAACTTTGCACCAAGGAAATATGATTTGACTTCGCCGGAAATTCATCTGAAAAGATTGAGGTTCGCAAACGGTGTAGTGCATGATGCTCAGACCGAATTGGAAAAACAGCAAGCGTGCTTTTCGAAGCAGTCTTACGATAATGAATTGGGGGAGGTGCGGTACATGACCGGCCGGCTGTCGAGGCAGCATGAATGAGCAACAGCAGTACCAACGTAAGGGAAAAGGGTGCATAAGAGTCAATGACCGTTGTTTCCCGAAAGAGTGGCAGGAGACAGGTGCGTTGAAGGATTAAGGTAGCCGAACTATGCCGCACCGGTGGAGGGAGAGTTACAGGTATAGCGGAAGGCGAAAAGTCCAAGAAGATTAGAATACGGAAAGGCTTCTGCCACAACCTTAAAAGATACCCTTTCGAGACTCCTCTGTCCCGGCATCCGTGATGCCGGGCTTTCTTTCCGGTGGGAGAAACAATGTAAAGCTGTGGCAAATGTACAGGGGACATGTCAGGCATGACGTTCCGGAAGCAAGCGATGGATCGGCATGGCTGACTTGTACCGTTTGCCAGTCTGTATGTTCTGCCCAGTACGAAGCGCAAGCCTTGGATGGGGCTGAACATACAGACAACCAGCTTATTCCTTAGCAATAGGGTGGGTGGAGGAAAGATTTATTCAATATGTACATAATTTCTTATGTAATTAAGTAATTATGTAACAGGATTACATAATTACTTAAAAATTATAATAGATTAAGCCTAATAGAGTTAGGCTCAACTGCACATCCGTTTAGCTATTAGAGGAATATTCTTGTTCATCACTCTTAGTATGTCATCGTGATATTCTGAGTTCATATTATGATGTCCTCTGCATTGTACTACCTTCATTGTATCAAGAGAAATCTCGATAGTTTCCGTTTTCACTCCGTCAACCATAGCGGAAAGAATAAGGGATTTCTCATTTTTGAAGTACTCATTTGAGAATACGCAATGTTTCATAAACTCTCCTTCTTCGATAAACTCATGAACACTTTCAAGAACTCTTATCTGAATTTTGCCTTCGCTGATAATTAGACCGAAGAATTTAGACTTCGCTTCCCTGTAAAGTTTCTCATACTGAATGGCTCTCCTTTTCTTCTCCCTTATCTGCTCCCTTGCAGCTTCTTCATGTTTCTTACGGCTTAGTCTGTCATGTTCCTGATGCAGATTTGAAGGACAAACGTAATGAGGGTTTGAGGTGTCCTTGCCGAAATGAAGAAGCAATCTGATATAGTCACACCATAAACCTACATCTGTAATATCATACTTATGACGGATGGCAACTCTGATGGCTTTCCAAATATCATCCGATATGCTGTCCTTGTCGGCAAAGTGTTTGAAAAGAGAAATCTGTCCACATTTGAGAAGGGTCTCCTTTCTATTGTCTGTCAGTATAGCCTTGAAAACAGTATAGTGGGAAAGGTCGTATGTCTTACCCTGGTAGCCGTTTCTTCTGATGGTTTCAGTAACCTTGGCTCTTGGATAGGTGGATATTGCATTAATATCATATACAAAGTTGTCCGTACAGCTGCGCAATTCCAAATCACTACAGAAGTTCCAGCTATCATAATAGAAGGAACACATATTTCTCTTGAGTGCCAAAGTATGTGTCGCTCCTTTGGGTGTCAGCCATCTCTGAACAACTTCCTTTATTGAATATTGTGCCGGTCTGCCTATTCTGAAATCAGCAAATACCACAAAGTGTCTAATAACCTGGTAGTCCTTGACTGCGGTTATTACGGTGTAATAACTTTTAAGGTTATAGACCTTTGTTCTGTCTGAACGGACTTTGAGCTTTCTTCCGCATTGTGGGCAAGCCACATTAACTGGAATATAGGAAAGTGTGTCCTGCCATGTATGCGCACAATCGCAACAGATATAGATACCTTTCGCCGTTCTCTTGGCGAAAGGTTCAAAACAATGTCTGTAAGCATACTGCTCTTGTCTCTCTGTGATAGGTTTCATTTTCCTTGAAAGTGAAACTATCTCCTTTTGTATGTTATTGGTTGGTCTCATATCAGAAATCAAATAAGGTTGGTGCTGCGGTTGTCTGGGTTGTAGTAGGCTTAGCCTTTTTGCGGTTCTTCATCTTCTGAATTTCCTCTTCCTGATACTGACGGATGGCTTTCTGTCGGGCTTCTGCCTTTTCTTCTTCCGTCAGTTCTACATGATGGTTTACCACAACATTGCATTTAATCTCTTTGCCTATGTCGATATGGTCTTCATCGAAGTAGTGAATACATCTGCCATAAATTTCATCGTCTGAAAAACCACAACATCCGGTTCCTTGTACCCAATTTAGCACATAGGTAATACAATCATCGAGGTTCTTGTGTGGCTTGTTATAGCTCTGCGCAAACAATTCATCGCTTGCTGCCTTGTTATCCAAAAATGCCTTTATAGTCTGCTTGAAGTGTTCTGTACCTTTCATAATTATTCTGATTTAAGTTCTTTGTAACTGATTTTTACCAAATGAATACACCCAAAGAATATGAGTGACAATAGGGCAATGGCAACAACATTTGTGTTGTGATGCACAAAGAGGGAAGCCAACACCATAACTGCCGAACAGATAAAAACAATGATTGAAATGATGAACTGAATTACTGCCATATCGCTTGAATTTTAATTAGTTAAACTTGAATTATTCTTCAGCTAGATTTAGACCTTTTTATCAGAAAGTTTCCTTTCCCTTGTCTTTTGAATCCGCTGACGTTTTTTTTTAGAGATTATTCCCCAACTGAGTTTGAGCCTTTTTTTACGGCTTATCGAGGTTTGGGAAAGTGGAATTAGAAAAGTTTTGAACGAAAAAAATGTTGGGGCAGTCGCAGACAACATCGTTATTTTTTTCAGGGTAAAGGCTGTAAGCCGGAACTCTTTCATTTCCACCACACCCATATACCTTTGCCGTATAAAAAGAAAGGCTCTCTGATGGGGTAAAGGACAAGAAAGAGGGAAGCAGGATGACCGGATAAAGACAAGGGGAAGGAATGGACAAAGAAAAAGGTGTGCAGCAT
>ENA-OQBL01001218-OQBL01001218.1-human-gut-metagenome-genome-assembly--contig:-NODE-1218-length-10559-cov-3.538727_pt1 | contig 10559 bp, 13 predicted proteins | sample MGYA00242747_ERZ504553 | MGnify/ENA primary metagenome ERZ504553 (study PRJEB26092, sample SAMD00036240) | human gut metagenome | host: Homo sapiens | study: EMG produced TPA metagenomics assembly of...
ATAGACTTTATAGGGACATTTCATAGCAACTCGGCCGCAGAACGGTATGCCCGTAGAAAAGTTCCTTTGAATACCCGACTACTCGTAGACTTTTCCATTTTTCAAAACAAAGTGTTTTCTACATGATCATGCCATCCAAAGTCTTTTCTTATTTTCGGAAGTCCACACTTTGCAACTTTTAGAGTGCATTTTTATGCTCTTTGCCAACGCAGATATGCCTCCCATATTTTTTTTGCTTGGTACTCCGTGACAGACAATATCCACGCAGAATAAATTATCATACTCTTTTCCAATGTATTTTTTCAATCCTGCTACCTGACAGGAAGTTCCAGAAAAAAGTACACTTTTCTTAGCATCGAGATCTGTTTTGACACTTTTAAATGTATCACCTAGTTTACTCTGGATATATTTTGAGCCTCGCATTCGATTACGATCTTCCGCATTATCAGTGCGAATATGTACGGCATCAAATTCTTCCGTCAAAACACAACCATAGACCACACCACCGTTGGATAAAACCTGATCCGAAAGAGCTGTAAAAATACCACCTGATCTGGAAGCTGCTCTTGTCATTTCATCCTTATGTTTTACTGCATATACTTTAGGCTGCTTCCAGTTCATTATGCTGCCCTCCTTTCGGAGTAATCAGCATAATCGAGGTTATTTAGTTCGTACCCCCCCCTCAAAATTTTGAGGAGTTTATTCTTTACTTTTGTCTTCATTGGAACTGTTCCATATTTCTTCATCACGAAATCAATTCCTTTCTTTTGATAATCGTTCCAGAATGCATCTCTTTGTTCAGACTTTTGAGTCGGCGCTTCAAGATTCGCCTGCCAACATTGTGTTGTATTGCTTAATCTATAATCCAAATTATCTCGAATCTTTTCAAACAATTCTTCACCCCGGTCAGTATGAATCAAGAACAGAGAATTACCATTAGGGTCATAAAAATCTGGAATAGTCTCTTCAATATGCCAGAAATCCCCAATGGTCATATCTGTTTTTCGTTCTGTCGTAGCATAAGGGCATTCATAACAAGACGGCCGTAACGCACACCGATTATAAAACACCTTAACATAATCTTTAAGCGGTCTCTCTGACCCGTTGACCTTCACGTAAGCTGTAGGCGATTTCCAACCATTGCGCTTGTCTTTGAAGGTAAGATAAGTTATCCTTCCATCCTTCTTTTGTATTGATTCTGCATATTCTCTCCACAGTTTCGGACTTGGAGAGCCGTGGCAGATAATGTCTACGATATACACCCTATCACGGATTCCTTTTATTTCACTGAACTTCCGAAATCCATCTGATTGACATCCCATGCCAACAAAAAGCAATTCTTTCTTTGGATTATCCATTAACCAATAATACGCTTCCTGGTAAATATCACCGGGCTTGCTCTGCATATATTTTGAGCCTTTTGCTCTTTCACGCTGCTTCTCATCCAGAATCATCTGGAATTCCACAGTATGATTCTCATAATTATAGACTGCAGCCACCACAGCATCTCTGCTTTTCAGAAAAGCATCCGAGAGTGCAGTAAATGCGCCACCAGAAGAACTGCTCATCAAGGCAGATTTGTCTTTTAACCTTCCTGCATATACTATTGTATCTATCAAATCCACCATAGGCTGTTCCTCCTGCGTATTATTTGTTTTTAATTACAGTTTAGACCTTGTGTAAACCAACAAGAAATATAATCGTTGCACAAAAAGCACATTTATCGCAATATATCTATAAATCGATTAACCTCCGAGCTTATCTACTACTCTCTAAAAGCAGTAATAAGAATCGAATGAAAAATATAAAATCATGCGGAATACTCTCTTTAATCACAGCCAAAACCTATTTTCCAAAGCGACTTTTTACTAATTTCATGCCAGATTTCAACATATCAACATTCGTCAGCACTGCATAGATTGCTGTGACACAAAGTGCGATGAGCTGAATCATCTTATTTTCACAATAGTATGTTCCTATCAGCATAGTACCAATTAGAATGCTTCCAATAATAATTGGCTTCCGAATTCGCATATGCACAGTCTTATTAACATCAATATAGCGAATGATAAACATTGAAAAGAATGCAACCAGTGTAGATATTGATGCTGCAAAAATCTTAATTTTATTTATTAAAATCAAATTCACTGTAATATTGATTATAGCTGCAGAAATAGAAGTATAAGCAATCTTTTTTGCATTTTTCTGAGCTACATATATGCAACTATATAATCCGACGAGCACTCTAAAAAGCATTGCATACATCAAAATCAAGATTTGGTCATATCCAGCAACATACTTCTCATTAATCAAAATCGGGAATACAAACGGCATACACGCAACAATGCCAAAGCATGCAGCTGCAAACAGTTTAAAAAGAGACGTCATTGTTTCCGTTAGGAATTCGTCGCGATCCTCATCGTCAAAATGTAATGATACTGTCTCAGTCCAGGACAAATTCAAGATATTATAAAAGTTGATAAACACATTAGGAAACTTATTTGCTATAGAATAAACACCATTAGCAGCAGTTCCTAAAAAATGTGCAATTATAGTTCTATCCGACGCATTTACAACCCACCAAGCCAGATTATTGGGAATTAAAGGAATAGAATAAGCACCAACCCGTTTGAATACCGTCGGCCGAATACTCTTAACAGAAAAATACTCCCACGCTTTGGATGTAAACACCAAATACAATAACGTCAAAAACTGAGCTATCAGAGTAGACAAGAACAATCCTTGCAGCCCCATTTTCAAAATAGCCAACGCAATGACATTTAAAACTGTTGTTGCTGAAGCGGATATAAACGATGCAATTGTATATTTAACGCTATATCCCAATCCTCTAACAAATTGAAGAAACAATGCCGTGTAGACATGCAGCACCACATACAGTAACAAAAAATACGCATTTTGAATTTTCAAAAAAGGTTCTACACAAACAAAAAGAATAATGTAAATAATACTTTGTATCGTACTAGATAGTAACAGCGTAGAAAAGAGTTTTCCTTGTTCTTCTTTGTTTCCACGATAATCAAGCATAAATCGGAACAGTCCCTGATCCAACTGCCAGTTTACGAGTGGAAGTAATAATGTTGAATATGTGACCAATAAATCAAACGTGCCATACTCTTCCGTTGACAGAATTGCCGATATATAAAGGAAGAAGGAAAAAACTAATACATTGCGTGCATAGTTTTCCCACTGTAAGTATAGCCGTACTTTTTTGCTAATTCTGTTTTACGACTCATTAATATTATTCCTCATATAATTAATTAATTTTTTGACTGTGTATGATTTTTCAGTTCTCAATATCTCAGTGAATGAGCCAGAGCTATAGGCACTTCACTGTGTCAGATACTAAAATTGACAACAGAAGGCTACTCGAAATAAACCTTCATTGATGTTCGTTTAACCAGTCCTAGCGTGTCTCCATCTCTTTATTGAAATATCTCTTCCATATCCATCAAGAATATCATTGTCTCCAGAAATCCTAACTGCCTTTTCCTATAACTATAGTAGTTATCAAGCAGGTGTCCTCCCCCATGGATACTATTCCTATCGACTCATTCCTTGGATTGTTGATTACTAACTCGCTTTCCGTTTCAGACTTCACATGATTTAAGAGCATCTATATATATCTTTTGTGATTCCTTCCTTTTTTTTTCGATTATAGTCTCGAATAATTCATAGCTATGTTGTTTGGTAATCAGGCTCTCAAATTCATCATATGTAGCTGTCAATGACAACATTGCCTCTTCTTTATGTGTCCACTCAAGTAAATCTTTCAATTTTTTTGAACAACTATAGATAGCGCAATTCTTATGATTCAACAATGTAAAAATCGTCCCATGGAATGTCGTTGTATAAACACACTCAGAAAACTGAATATATGAACTAAACTCCAACGGGTGACAGTTAATATTCAAATCACACCAGGACTGATACAAACATATCGATACAAGTTTCAAATTATTCTTTCTTGCATATCTTTTTAAATATGCCTGATGTTCTTTAGGAACACTATATGAATAAACAATCATATATCTATCTTTAATCTTACGTTCATGCGGAAAATCCAATTCATTAATAGGCAGTAACATCGTAGGATCACAAACAATTTCTACTTGCTTTGCAACAAGTTTTCCAACAATATTCTTAGTGTTTTCATCTCTAACACCCGCATACGTCATTTTTTCCAAGCACTCTCTAACCCATGGAAAATCATTATAATCCTTGAGTGCTGCCTGTCCTGCACTAGGTGCATATGCTATACAGTTTTTTTGCTCCACACCACCATAAAAATCGGATTTTGAAATTGTGAAACCTTTATGTTCCAAATTTCATCACTACCTACTACTGTACAATCTAAATCACCAGTATTTTTCTGAATATCAAATTCCTTTAATGCCTGAGTCATGCGCTTATAACGTGCACATAAAAAGGGATATCGTTGAATACATCTAATCAATTCCTTTATGGTCTTGGGTTTAGAAAAAAATTCCTTTTTTCGCTGCTTTTCATTTCTCCACTGTATAAAACACACATTATAGTTATTCTTTTCCAAAAAACATTTATTAGCATATGCTTGCAAATAAGCACCGCAGTTCGCCGAATCATACGGCGTTACTATTCCTATTTTCATAATTTACTCTAATTCACTCCCATCATCATTATTAGCATAATTAACACTTATTGCGCATGCAATAAAATACGGCACAAACATTTCACGATCATACAAAGGATTTCCTGTGAAGCCATATAATATAAAAAATATTTGCATTGCCAACGAAAAATTCATCAAGCAATAATCTATGTTCGTATAATCTTCTGGATTTACACGCATCTTTGAATATATCGACCATGTCCTTACTAGATGAAACAAAAACCATCCACAATAGATTATAAAACCTATTATACCGGTTTCAACAAGTAACTGAATATAGATGTTATGAATATTCCAGAACCAACCGCCTTGGTTAACATACTGTCCCCAACCTATACCAACAAGACTATGATTGCCGAACATAGAAAACGCCTTTAACCATACATCAACTCTACCTACTGACATGTCCCCAGTCTCTGCAGTATCAATAAAACGAAAAACAACAGTTGCAAGTGCCGGCACGCAATAACTTGCTACAGCAAATACGGTTAATGCCCCCAATAAAACGCCTATGCCTTTTACGAGTCGACTTTTTTAGCATTTGAATTGTATGCAAAATAACAGAGGTACAAAGCAGTAAGTCCAAAAACAGTATGTGCTCTTTTTCCTGATAAAAGCAATGCAGCAACTGATATCAAAAACAATAAATAGTCAGAACGTCTTTTTTCAGTCAATGCATAGCTTCCAAATATCATCGTCCCAACTGCAAGAAGCATTCCATTTGTTGAATAGTGCTTCGTTAACCCTGGGATTCCCGCATTATGATACTGATTAAGAATTGTACTCGCAGCATCCGGGAACAAATTACATACAAAATTTATCGCTGAACTATCTAAAAACATATAAATGGTAAATGCAATATAAATAAAGTAAAGATATCGCCAAGAGCTCACCATTTTTTTCATCCAACACCGATCATTGAAACCTCCCAATGCTGAAAATAATATACAGCAGACAAAGAGCAATAAAACCTGGATATACGTTAGACTATAAAATTTAATATTGGGATTATTTCGTACATAAAAGAATATCATTAATGGTATCCACAATAATCCAATATTTTTTTTGATACCTTTAGTGCCAAATATAAAAACAACTTGTCCCGCCAAAATAACTGCAGCACTGAACTGAACTACGCTTGGCAAAAGCGAACCAAGAGACGCTAGCGTAGCAAAAGTCAAAATTGGTATACATTGGAGTAAGAGTCGTAGTTCATGTTTCTTAACTTTTAATTGCATCTATATCCCTCCATCCAGCAAATAGATTTTTCATACAAAATACGTTCTCTCTGCAGCACGTTTTTTCAAGATAATCATTTTGAAACACACCTCATAAATTTATACAAAAGAATGCAATATTTTATAGATAAAACGCCAAACACTTGTTTTTTGTCCATATATGAAAGCACTGATTTAAAACTAGTAGATTTAATTTTATCAATAACTAGCTGATACTCCTTTTTGTATTGATTTCTGAAAGGATACATCCTACGTAGAACAGTGTAGTATGCAATCAATAATTGATATCTTGCAAAGACTTCCAAATTATTACGGCCTTTAAGTTCTTCATATATTCTATCCGCAAAGTACAGTGAATCGAACCATCTTTCAGAGAAGGATTGATTAGTCACCGAATTTTCCCTGCAATAATAATAATACAATTTTTCAGCACAATAGACTAATTTTTTTACTTTTCAGCAGAGATCTAAATACAAAATATTTATCTTCATTTATCTTCTTACCTTCTTCAAAATGAACATCCTCGATCGTAGAAGCTTTAAACAACTTATTCCATGCGCCCGACTCAATTTTTTGGCCCAACAACAGCCATTCTATCGCCTGATCAACAGTAATTTCCTCATAATTGCAATGGTACTGTTTCTTCTCCTCTTGCATTTTTTTCAAAAATCCTATCAACTCCACACACAGATATATCTGAATCAGTTTTTCTTGCTTGAGTATATAAAATCTCAAGCATTCTGCAATCAAGTTCATCGTCAGCATCTATAAAAATAATATAGTCACCTGTTGCATTTTGCTTTCCTACATTACGAGCTTTTGATACGCCTTGATTATCTTGATTTATTATGATAATGCGCTTATCAATCTCTTGTAATCTATAGCATTCAGCAAGAGATTGATCATTAGATCCGTCATTTACGACAATAACTTCTATATCTTTCAATGTTTGTTGCAAAACTGAATTTAAAGTATCAACTATATAATTTCCTGCGTTATAGACAGGGATAATAACACTAATATGTGGCATTGGTGTCCTCCCATAGAATCATTCTATTCAAAAATCTTACACTCTCCATCTTCAAATATGTGTGTGAATAAATCGAAGCAATCCGATTACTTATTCTCAACAACCTCAACTTTTTTTGCCTTTTTTTAAATGGCGTGCAACAGTTATTAGGCCTGTTTTGAATAGAAATCTTTTAGATTTTTCAATTATTTTATCCTTTAATGTAATTGGATCAATTTTATTCAAGGCCTTATCAATTGGATAATGTTCAGCCAGCTGGTAAAATTCAACCCGTCTAGGATGTGGTTTTGCACTATTGCAAACCATAACACCATTTTCCGTCACAAGCCTATTTATATCTTCTTTTTGAATTTCAATATGTGATTTTATAACTTCTAAAATCTGTCGACCTTTTTCAGTATGTACAAATATGGATGAATACCCTCTATTATCATCTTTTTTGCCGGTTATTTTTGAATACTCATAACAATCAAAGACTGTAATATCGCTTGGTCTTTCAATTCCTTTAAAAGCACATGCTGAACAAGATGGTCTCGATGAAATTTCTCTTACAAATGCCTTCATATATGGGTCGACTCTACCAGACCCATAATAGGTTTTCCCATTTGCAAAATCTATTTTCATCGTGCTTGTGTGATACCCATATGTTTTGTGTTTAAAACGAGCCCCAACTATTTTCGAGCTATATTTGTTTTCCATATACTTCACATAGTTATCCCACAAGCCAGGTGATGGTACACCTCGGCAAACAAAATCCACACATAAAAGGTTGTCTGGTTTTTTCCTTAAAAAACTAAGCAGCCCTGCCACTTGACAGGGTGTCCCAGAAAACAAAATAGTCGTGCCTTCTTTTAATTCTTTTTTAATATCTTGAAAAACATTCCTAAGATCACTTTGAACAAATTTGGAACCTCGCATCTCCTGCAACTGTTGCTTAGTAGTAGCCCTTTTGCATACTACTCTCATGTCTTTGTCGTATCCAGCTCCGTAAACTACGCCATTCTGCTCAAGAATATAATCTGCCAAAGCCGTGAATGCACCACCAGATGTACTCTCATAGAGAATTTCAGTATCCTTAATTCTAATAATGTATCCTTCTGTTTTTTCAGATATCACCGTTTTTTTATTAGGAATTGGGCATGCTCTTTCGCATGCTCCACATTCAATACAACGTCTCATATCAATTTTAGGATACAGAAAACCTTCTTCGTCAGGAACCATCGTAATTGCACTTTTAGGACAAGAACTTGCACAGGCAGTGCAGCCACAACAATCCAATTTGCTCTTTATTTGAATCATATATCCTCCTGAATCCAAATCATTCAGAAGCAATAACAGATTCTTATTTCTTGTTCTTCAGAAACTTATACACACCCATCCGATAAAAGATTCCTTTAGATTTCTCTATTAAATAATCTCTTATTCTGATTGGTACAAATTTTTGTATATGTGCTCTTAGGGTTTCTTTATCTAAATTCAGATAGTATTCATCTCGTCTTGGATGAGGCTCTGCTGAATGGCAAATCATCGTGCCATCCAATTCTATAGCCTTTTCCAAATTTGTTGCATAAAGCTCATACCTGTCTGCAATTCTATCCAGAATCCTTTCTCCCTTTGAAGACTGCACGATCAGATTAGTAAAGCCTTTATCATCATCAACAAGACCCTCCACTAAGTTATTTGCATGCCAGCAATCATAAATAGTGAAATCACTACATCGTTCCACTGATTTAAAGTGACATTGATAGCAACTTGGTCTTGACGAAATTTCAGCAAAGAAACTCTTAAGCATTGGATCCACACGGGCGCTTCCATAATAAACAAACTGATTTTTGAATCTTATACGCATGGTGCCACTGTGATATCCATATGTTTTATTTCTGAAAACAATATCATCTATTTCTGAATGATATTTGTCTTTTTGTTCGTCTAAATATTTTTTCCAAAGTTTCGGCGACGGTGTACCATGGCAAACCAAATCTACGGTTACCAGATTATCGTATTCTTTTCTCAGATATGATTTTAATCCATACACCTGACACGGCGTTCCAATAAAGCACACTTTCGTTTCTTGCATCAAGTGTTTTTTTATTTCAGAAAAGCAATCGCCTAAATCGCTCTGCACGTATTTTGAACCTCGAAACTCTTCTGCCCCCCCAGACCCTTGGAAATTTATGCTAATTACCTTATATCTTCATTATAGTGCGCCACAAATAACACCTCCCTGATTTAGGATCCATTCGCCTAACGGTGTTACAAATCCTCCAGAGGTACTTGTAGAAACAATTTCTACGTCCTTTGCTCTGAGTACGTATGCTTTTCTATCAAACATTTTAGACTCGATTTTATTTTCAATAGGACAGACAGAATCGCACAATTTGCAATCTATACACTTTGAAATTTCCACGAATGGATATAAAAAGCCCTCTTGATCCTGCTGCATACTTATAGCTTTTTTTCGGGCATACACTATAGCATGCCGTACATCCACAGCAATCTGCTTTATTCTTCACTACAATCATTAAGCACTTTCTCCTTCCATCCTTTATAGTTTTTCAGCAACATTCAAATACAGTTGTGCAAGTGTATCTGCTGTCTGCTGAATATCATTCACCGATGTGACAGTTAGCTCCATCACCTGAATTCCAAAAGGCGCACAGGCTTCCTTCAGACGTTCTGCCTGGACCACTGAATTAATTTCACTGGAATTGTAAATGATGCCCAATGTTTTTATGTGAGGCTGTATTTTCCTGATCAGAGCCAGCTGCTGATCCAACGGCGCCCTGTCGTGAGTTCCTGTCACATTCCCGTCAGGACTGGATTCTGATTTCATAAGTTTGGCTGTTTCATAATCCGCAATAGCGGTTCCTACAATAGGAATTGATGATGTGGCAGATGCCATCGCCTGCGCTGCCGGTGTCGATATGGCTCCGATCAATGCATATTTGCCCGATACAAAACGATTCGCTATCGACCGGAGATTGGACTGATCTCCCTGGGCATTCTGCTGATCAATTTCAATTTTATCCTTGAGTCCCCGTTCATCAAGAGCCGCTACGAATCCCCGGTTCGCTTCATCCAGGGCAGGATGCTGCACAATTTGAACAATTCCCACCTTCATTTTTCCCTGCTCCTCCTGCGGTGTCCCGCAGCCTGCCAAAAAAACCTGCCGCTGTCAGTCCCAGCAATCCGGCTGCCAGCCATTTCTTCCATTTGCTTCCTACCATTCTGCTCATCCTCCTATGAAGTTTTTTGTACCCCCTTGTACATTGCAGTCATTGTACCATGCAGGCCTCTCATTTGACAAGACACTGCCTTATTAATTGTACAGACCCATTGTCCCGTCTCCCATTTTTCAATTTGAAATTTTCTCGAAAAAAAAAGACCGCATAAGCGATCTTTTTATTCTTCGGATTTAGCCTGAACCACAGTTCTTCCTTTATAAAATCCGCATGCGGGACATACCCGATGAGGCATCTTCAGCGCATGGCACTGAGGACATTCTACAAGGCCCGGAACAGTTAATTTCCAGTTAGCCCGGCGCTTATCCCTGCGTGCTTTTGAGCACTTTCTCTTTGGACCCGGCATCTATCGCACCTCCTTATCAATCGGGAATTTTCCT
>ENA-OQBL01001219-OQBL01001219.1-human-gut-metagenome-genome-assembly--contig:-NODE-1219-length-10548-cov-2.035889_pt1 | contig 10548 bp, 12 predicted proteins | sample MGYA00242747_ERZ504553 | MGnify/ENA primary metagenome ERZ504553 (study PRJEB26092, sample SAMD00036240) | human gut metagenome | host: Homo sapiens | study: EMG produced TPA metagenomics assembly of...
TTCCGGTCTTTTGATGAACGCCTGCATGATGCATGGCATACATCCTCTGGCCTTGTCGGAAAGCTTGTCCGGATGAATCGGTACCTGTCTCCATCCGAGGAATTCCATTCCTTCCTTCTCGACAATTACCTCAAACATCTTCTTTGCCTGATTGGTCTTTAACTCATCCTGTGGGAAGAAAAACATTCCGACGCCGTAATCTCTCTCTTCTCCCAGCTTAATTCCAAGCGGCTCTGTCGCTTTCTTAAAGAACTTATGGGAAATCTGAAGAAGAATACCAACACCATCTCCGGTCTTTCCGTCGGCATCTTTTCCGGCTCTATGCTTTAAGTTCTCAACAATTTTCAAGGCATTTTCCACGGTCTGGTGGGTCTTGATACCTTTGATGTTTACCACAGCACCAATTCCGCAGTTATCATGTTCGAAACTCGGATCATATAATCCTTTGGCGGTTGCTGTGCTCTCATTCCATTGCTCTTTCATAGAACTATCCTTTCGTTGTAAATCATTCATGAGTTGCTTTTTCTTAACTGATTCTCATTTTACTCCTATAACCGCCGCTTGTAAATCACTTTTTTCGTTTTATTGTCTGATAATTTGTTTATTATTCGTTTTACATAATATTGTCGGACAATAATGTATGTTTTCTTTTATATCTTTCGTTTTTCAAACAATATAGCGGTCATATTCATGAAATATTTTTTCATAAATATGACCGCATTTTCTGTTTTTATTAAGTTGTTTTTATTTTACAAACAATTTATATCTGAAATTCATTCACCGTCTGCTGCAATGTTCCGATGCTGTCCAAAACCTTTTCCCATAACTTTTCCTCCTTGGTATTTTTATATTTTAACACTACTATACTTTAACGCGATAAACAGGTAAAAAGAAAAAAGGCATCTGATTTTTTCAAATCAGATGCCTTTGAAACGCTCTATGCCTGCTGGTCAATCGCCTGTCCTGTCCGGTAATAGGTAAAATCGGCTGTAACCAGAACTCTTTGATTCTCATCCATAAGTTTCACGGTATATACGCCGATCCGTCCTCCCTGTCTTTGTACTTCTGCCTCACCGTACACATAGCCGGTATCTTTCACAGCCTCCAGATAATTCATTTTTCCGTCAATCGTTGTAACATAATTGCCATAGGTGGATGCCGCCAAACCAGCAAGCGTATCAGCAAGCGCATACGCACATCCGCCATGCATTCCACCGTAAATATTCGTAAAATGCTCATCCATGCGCATTCTTCCGTAAGCATAGCCTTCCCGCACTTCCAGCAGTTCCATTCCCAGAAGCTGTGCAAACGGATTTTTCTCCAAAAGCTGGTTCAGCTTCTGTGGTGTCAGTTTCTGTGGCTGCTGTGACTGTTGTACTGCCTTCTGTTCTGTTGTTTTCGTGGCAGAAATATGTTTGTGTTTCTTACTCATGTTTTCTTCCTTTATTAACGTTTTTTATCTGTCCTGCCTCTATCTGCTTTTCAGATATTTCTATATCTCTGTACGGGGATACAGTGCATCTAAACTATATACCCAAAATAAAAAAACGGACAATGACATATGTCAACGTCCGTCTTCTTCATCCATTTTTTCAATTATCGGCTACTACCTATAGCAAAACGAACATCATAAACCGGACAGATTAGTTTTCATCCTGCATTTTTGCAAGTTTCTTCGCCTGGTCCGCCGCGATACATGCATCGATAATCTCCTGGATATCTCCGTCAAGAATCTTGTCCAGCTTGTATAATGTCAGGTTGATGCGGTGATCCGTCACACGTCCCTGCGGGAAATTATAAGTACGGATCTTCTCGGAACGGTCTCCGGTTCCGATCTGGCTGCGTCGTTCCTCAGACTCTGCATCCTGCTTCTTCTGCAGTTCGAGATCATACAGCTTGGTGCGCAGCAGCGCAAATGCCTTCTCCTTGTTCTGGATCTGTGATTTTTCGGTCTGGCTGTAGATCACAATACCGGTCGGATAATGCGTCAGACGCACAGCAGAGTCCGTCGTATTGACACACTGTCCACCATTTCCGGATGCCCTCATAACGTCGATACGGATATCTTTGTCGTCAATATGCACTTCCACATCCTCAGCCTCCGGCATAACTGCAACACTGCAGGTTGATGTCTGAATACGCCCCTGGGATTCCGTCTCCGGCACACGCTGTACACGGTGCACACCGGATTCATATTTCAGTACAGAATATGCGCCTGCTCCAGTCACCATAAAGTTGACCGACTTCATGCCTCCGATTCCGGTTTCATCTGCCTCAAGTGTCTCCACTTTCCAGCCACGGCGCTCTGCGTAGTGTACATACATACGGTAAATTTCAGCCGCAAAAAGCGCAGCTTCCTCTCCACCAGCGCCTGCACGAATCTCCACAATAACGTTCTTGTCGTCGTTCGGGTCTTTTGGCAGAAGCAGAATCTTTAATTTCTGTTCCAGCTCTCCCAGACGGCTCTTTGCCTCATTTAATTCTTCCTTTGCCAATTCGCGCATTTCCTCATCAGATTCCTCATCAAGAATTGCAAGGGAATCCTCTATCGTCTGCTTACATGCCTTGTATTCCTTGTAGGCATCCACGATTGGCTGCAGATCACTCTGCTCTTTCATCAGTTTACGAAAGCGGTTCGGATCGTTTGCCACATCCGGCTCGCTCAATGTATTCATTAACTCCTCATAATGATGAAGTAAATCCTCTAATTTATCAAACATAATCTATCCTCTCTTTTCACATAGGTGTTTGTGTCCGCAGACCACACGGTCATTTCGCGCAAGATCTTTTTTCACGCAGACGTCCTCAAATCCGGCCTCTTTCATCATAGATGATACCGCCCATCCCTGGTCATATCCGATCTCAAACAGCAGATACCCTCCATCGGTCAGATAATCCGGGCTTTCCTGGATGATCTTCCGGTAGAAGAACAGACCATCTTCTTTTCCGTCCAGTGCCTCATGCGGTTCAAATTCCGACACCTCCGGCATCAGAAACGGAATTTCATCGCTGCGGATGTATGGTGGATTTGACACAATCACATCAAACGTTTCATCCGCAACATCCTCAAACAGATTGCTTCTCTCGAAATGGCAGGAACATCAATTTAATTTTGCATTTTTCCTTTGCCAACATTGATCGCCTTGTTTGGAAATATCATATCCATATCCCCCGGTACCGTGTACATTTTTCAAAATACTGATCAGCACACATCCGGAACCGGTACACATATCCAGCACCTTCATCCCCGGTTTTACCACCTTTAGAGCTTCCTCCACCAGGGTTTCCGTATCCTGTCGCGGAATCAGCACATTGGAATTCACATGAAATGTCATCCCCATGAATTCCTGTTCCCGGTGATATACTGAAGAGGCACTCGCTCTGCCCTCTTTTTAATCAGCACTTCAAATTCATGCTGCAGTTCCTCCGGCATCTCTTCGTCAATATGCATATAATAGTAAGTGTGGTCAATTTTACATGCCATGGTCAAAAGCAGCCATGCATCATTTCTGGCATCTGCAATGCCAGCCTCGCACAGGCTTTTTTCTCCCGAAACAATTGCTTCCCTATAGGTCATACATTCTCTTCCTTCTGCCACTTTCTCCAGTCAAACACAGCTTCCACCGAAGCGATTCCCACTTCGATCATCTCATCATCCGGCTCTCTTGTTGTCATCTTCTGCATCCAAAGTCCCGGTTTGCTCAGTATATTCACCAACCGGTTATCATATCTTCCCGCCAGACGGATAAACTCATAAGATACCCCGGCGATCACCGGAATAAGAAGAAGTCTGAGCACCAGCTGCAAAATACGCGAATCCACACGGATAAACAAAAAGAACACGATAGATATCAGCATTACAATCAGCAGGAAACTGGTACCGCAGCGCTTGTGCTGCCGGGAACTCTTCCTGACATTTTCCACATTCAGTTCCATTCCATGCTCAATGCAGTTGATACATTTATGTTCTGCTCCGTGGTACATAAACACTCTCTGAATGTCTTTCATCCTGGAGATCGCCCACAGATACAGCACAAAAATGCCAACGCGCACCAGGGCTTCCGCAATCGTGACCGCCAGATTGGGAACCTGCAGCCGTTCGAGCTGCGACGCCAGAAAATACGGCAGAAGCATAAACACTGCAACAGCGGCGACCACAGAAAAAATTGACAGACCCGTACATCATCAGACTGTCATCCTTTTCTTTTTTTCCTGAGCGCGGCCTGCCTTTCTTCCTCGCTCATCTCCATTCTCCTCTGTTCCTCTTCTTCATCCTCATAAAAAGGTAGCGGAATACATCAGGCACTTCATGCCGGTCGCCAGCGAATCCACAAAACTGAAAACGCCACGGATAATCGGAAGCTTCAGAATCTTCTCATGGCGCGCCAGCGGTCTGTGCTCCTCCACTTTCACCACAATCTCATGATTTGGCTTTCGCACGGCCACCGCGTATCTGTCTCTGTTCATCATCATGATGCCTTCCATGACAGCCTGACCGCCGATATTTGATGATTTCATAGATTTCCTCTCTGTCCTCTCCTGCCGGCCGATTTTTGCCACTGGGATATGCCGTTCTGCCGGATATCGTCAAAATCGCCGGATAGCACAATGGGTTGAGATCTTCCAACCTCAACCCATTGTTTCACACCTATGCTGTTTCTTATTTTCCATGCCGTATTTTCTGTTGAACTTCTCAATACGTCCGCGAGCCGCTGTCGCCTTCTGCTGTCCGGTATAGAACGGATGGCATTTGGAGCAGATTTCCACGTGAATATCTTTCTTGGTAGATCCTGTCACAAATGTATTTCCACAGTTGCAGGTAACAGTTGCCTGATAATATTCCGGATGGATTCCTTCTTTCATCTTTTTCACCTCTTCTTGCTTTTCATTATTTGTCCAGAACGACGGCAGCAGTGAATGCACAGTCCTGAATGAACTGCAGTACCTTCTCCCCGGAGCGTATGCAACGCTCTTTCCGAACCGACACTGCTTCCGATCTTTCTGATTGTTTCTATCACTAAGATTCTTTCGAATCTTGCACAGCTCTCAAATTATAACATACCTTTTTACAAAATGCAAGATATTATACGATTTTTTGTTTTTTCAGCATCTGAACCAGCTCGCCGTTGTTTCTGGTTCTCGCAAACATGTTCAGAATGTTTTCCGCTGCCTCCTCGGATTTCATCCCGTTCAGCGCCCGGCGCATATTGTAGACAGCCTCCTGCTCGTCGGCGGTCAGCAGAAGATCCTCCCGCCGGGTTCCGGAGCGGGCGATATCGATCGCCGGAAAGATCCTCTTCTCCTGAAGCTTCCGGTCCAGAATCAGCTCCATGTTTCCCGGTACCTTTGAATTCCTCGTACACCACGTCGTCCATCTTGCTTCCCGTATCCACCAGCGCAGTCGCCAGGATAGTCAGACTTCCTCCTTCTCTCATATTTCTGGCCGCGCCGAAGAAACGCTTCGGCATATGAAGCGCTGCCGGATCAAGACCTCCCGACAGGGTTCTTCCGCTTGGCGGAACGGTCAGGTTGTAGGCTCTCGCCAGACGTGTGATGCTGTCGATGAAGATCATAACGTCCTTCTTGTGCTCCACAAGCCGTTTTGCCCGCTCGATTACCATCTCGGAAACCCGCCTGTGATGGTCCGGGAGCTCGTCGAAGGTGGAATATATCACTTCCACATTCGGCCCGTGGATCGCCTCGCGGATATCTGTAACCTCCTCCGGACGCTCATCAATCAGCAGAATAATCAGATGCATCTCCGGATTGTTCCGGAGAATGGATTTTGCGGCGTCTTTCAGCAGGGTCGTCTTTCCTGCTTTCGGAGGGGATACAATCATTCCCCTCTGGCCTTTTCCAATCGGACTGACCAGATCCACCACCCGCATGGCCAGACTTCCGCCCGGGCGCTCCAGCTGCAGACGCTCCGTCGGGAAAATCGGCGTCATGTCCTCAAAACTGCACCGTTTTGTCACGGAATCCGGAGCGAAACCGTTGATCGACTTCACAAACATCAGCGCCCCGAATTTGTCGTTCTGAGATTTTACACGGGTATTTCCGCGAATCATATCCCCGGTCTTCAGTCCAAACCGTCGGATCTGCGCCGGAGACACGTAAACGTCGTTTTCTCCCGGAAGAAAATTGTCCGACCGGATAAATCCGAAGCCGTCCTGCATTACCTCAAGGATTCCGCACGCTTCCCGGCCGCTTTCGATCTGCGGCTGTTCCTTTGCCGCCTCCTGGACCGGTTCGCTTTCCGGATTCTCCCGGGTCTGTGTTTCGCGGGCCGTGTATTCTTTTTTGCCCGGATCGTTCCCGGACCGTTTCCTGCCGCTCCCGGTGTCCCCGTCTTTCCTGAGAATTCTCCTGTTTTTCGTGCCTGTTTTCTTCCACGGAGGAATGCGCCGTCCTTTCTCTCACTGCTTTTTTCCGAAGGCTGCAGAGCCGCCGCTGCGTTTTTCTCCTCCGGTTCCTTTCGTTCTGTTTTCCCGGCTTTTCCGCCGGCTGCGGCCTTTTCCGCACCTTCTGCCTTCTGATCTTCTTCCAGCATACGTTCAATCAGAGCTTCTTTGCGCAGGGAAGAGATTCCCTTCATGTTTCTGCTCTTCGCAAGCTCTTTCAGAACATTCAGAGATAACGATTCATATTTTCCCTTGTCATTCTTCTTTCCTCATAGCTTTCTAAAACATATTCTGTTCTTATGGGATTTAAATAAAATTGAAATTCAAAAACTAGAAACCGGCCTGTTCGCCGACCGGATAAGGAATGGTTGTTAAAAGAGACGGCTGCGCCGCCCTTTGACGGAGTCATTATAACATATCTCCCGCCCTGTGTACAGTTTTTCTTTCAGGAGAATTTCCCCGTAACGGTTCAGTGGACCGAACCGTTCCACACTCCCTTGTCAGCTGCAAAATAGTTCTGGACAACAGGGTAAATCTACTATATAATGATAAAGCATATGCGGATATGGCGGAATTGGCAGACGCGCCAGATTTAGGTTCTGGTGTCCCCGACGTGCAGGTTCAAGTCCTGTTATCCGCAATTCGCAGAAATTCTTCCATGGCGCGTGTCTTATATCTCCCCGCTTCCAGTAAAAACTGATATTTCTGCACCTGTCCTTTTCTTTCAGCCCGAAATAAACCACGTCCGGGCTGGGCGGCACCGCGCGTATCAGCGTGTCGCTGATAAAAGCGATTCCCAGGCCGGAGCAGGCCACATGATAGGAGGATAACTGCTGATCCAGTTCCAGCGCAATTTTCGGCGTGATCCGGTTCGCATGCAGAATATCCATCGACCGCCGGCGCGTGTCATTTTCCTCTTTCAGCATGATAAACGGCCTGTCTGCGAAATATCGCAGCGGAATCGGCGGAATTTCCGTTCCTTCTTGCTCACTCTCCCGGATCATCTCCTTTGTAATCCCGTAATCCGCAATCAGTTTTTCAGAAACCATTTTTCTCGGAACCACAAGAAACAGTTTTTCCTCCCGGTAGATCTGGCGGTCAAAGGTTCCTGCGTCCAGCTCGCAGTTGTCCAGCATAATGTCGATTCTTCCTTTCTGGAGCAGCGACGGCAGCGTCAGCGTGCTCTCCTCAACCAGTTCCACCCTGACTCCCGGGTAACGCTCTGAAAACTGTCCGATCAGTCCGGGCAGCACCCAGGAAGCAAACAGACTGCTCCCTCCAAGAACGAGATTTCCTGTCTTCAGAACTCCCCAGTCGTTGATATAGTCGGCAAATCCTTTTTCCGCTTCCATGATCTGTTCCGCGGCATGAATGTATTTTTCTCCGCACTCGGTCAGCGACAGCGGCTTTGTGCTCCGGTCAAACAGCGGATAACCGACCTTCTCCTCTGTTCTCCTGATGCTGGCGCTCAGCGAAGGCTGAGAGATGCACAGTCTCTCTGCCGCCTTCGAAACGCTCTTTTCCTGATATACCGCATAGATATATTTCATTCCCTGAAACATGTTTTCTCCCCTGAACATATTCTTAATCCTTTGTATAACATTTAAAATTATATTAAATATAAAAATATATGTATTTGATTATATTTTAACACGCGGCTATAATAAATGCAACGGAAGGGAACACCCAAATATATTTACCAGTAACCGTTCAGCTGGCTGAACGGTTACATTTGCCTGGATGACGCAGCAGGTTCGTCAGGAAGGAGACAAAACATGAATCATCCGAAAGATTACAGAAAAGAAAAAGATTCCATCGGAGAAAAAGAGATTCCCCGGGACGTCTACTATGGCGTCCAGTCGCTTCGCGCAGCCGAAAACTTTCCCATCACCGGTCTGACAATGCATCCGGAAATCATAAACAGCCTTGCCTGCATCAAAAAAGCGGCGGCCATCACCAACTGTGAGGTGAACCTTCTCGACCGGAAACGTGCGGACGCCATTGTAAAGGCCTGCGACGAAATTCTGGAAGGGCAGCACAGAGAGGATTTTATTGTAGATCCGATCCAGGGAGGGGCAGGAACCTCCATCAATATGAACGCCAATGAGGTAATCGCCAATCGCGCCATCGAACTCTGCGGAGGAAAGAAAGGCGATTACTCCGTCATACACCCCAATGACCATGTGAACTGCAGCCAGTCCACCAATGACGTCATTCCCACCGCCGGAAAGATGACCTCGCTGAAGCTTCTTGAAAATCTGAAAAAGAACTTCTCCGGCTGCAGGACGCGCTTTCCCGAAAAGCGAAGGAGTTTGATCATGTGATAAAAATGGGGCGCACCCAGATGCAGGACGCCGTTCCCATCCGGCTCGGACAGGAATTCAACGCCTATTCCATGGCGATCCGGCGGGACGTCCACCGCATGGATCTCGCGATGAACGAAATGCGCTATCTGAACCTGGGCGGCACAGCCATCGGAACAGGCATCAATGCGGATCCTGCCTACCTGGAACGTATCGTCCCGAATCTCTGTGAAGTATCCGGCATGGAATTTGCCCAGGCCTACGATCTGATCGACGCCACACAGAATCTGGATCCCTTTGTGGCCGTGTCGGGAGCCGTCAAGGCCTGCGCCGTCACCCTCTCAAAGATCGCCAACGACCTGAGACTCATGTCTTCCGGACCGCGGGCAGGATTTTTTTGAAATCAATCTTCCCGCAAAACAGAACGGATCGTCCATTATGCCCGGAAAGGTAAACCCTGTCATCCCGGAGGTGGTAAATCAGGTTGCTTTTCTTGTCATCGGCAGCGACCTGACCATAACCATGGCGGCCGAGGCCGGCCAGCTGGAGCTGAATGCCTTTGAACCCATCATTTTCTACTGTATTTTCCGGTCCATCGATACTCTGGCCTACGCTGTCCGGACGTTTGTGGACAACTGTGTCACCGGCATTACAGCAAACGAGGAACGCTGCCGGAATCTCACAGAAAACAGCATCGGCATTATCACTGCCATCTCTCCCCATGTCGGGTACCAGAAAGCCGCAGACATTGCGAAAAAATCGCTGCGCACCGGCGAATCCATCCGTTTGCTGATCCTTGCGGAACATCTTCTGAGCCCGGAAGATCTGGATGAAATCCTGGATCCGATGCACATGACGGAGCCTGGCATTTCCGGAAAGAAGCTGCTGAAGAACGAATCGCTATAGTTCAGCCAGGTCTGTGCATTCACTGCACAGACCGTATGAATGCATCGTGCCTGTGGGCATCCGGCCATTTGAAATCCCTTGCTGTCACAGTAAGAATGCAGAGAAGGACTGCACACGGATTATTTCGCGCGCAGTCCTTCTCCGCATCTACAGGAAAAGACTTCTGTGTCTGTTATCTCAGTTCCGGAAGGCCTCCCTCCGTCAGCCTGTCAAATTCCCATATTTCCTCGCTCCAGCCGAGGGTATCGGTATAAAACGTTTTTTCCATCACCTCCTGTTCAGTCACCGGAAAGATTCTGTCTGCGTTTTCTTCCTTCCGGCTGCTCTGGCTGTCAGAGGTTTCCAGCTCATAGGCGCTGCTGGAAATTCCCAGCACATCCCATCCGGAAATCCGGTTTGCATTCCCGCCCGTACTCAGGCTGACAGAACTTTCCACCGCTGCGCTTCCGCTTTGCGGCCCGCCGATAATGCCTCCGTTTCCAACCGGTTCAGGGGCTGTAATCGTTGTCCTGGTCAGACATCTGCGCAGGATTCCTCCGCCCTGCCATCCGGTCACGCCTCCGATCCGGGCGCCCAGCGGATGACGGATCGTTCCTTCCAGCGTTCCGGTCACAATACAGTCTTCCAGAATTCTTCCGTCAAACTGCCCGGCCAGACCGCCGATCGTGTTATCTGAGCGCACGGAAATATTTTTCACGGCAATCCTCCGTATCTCACTGTCCGAAATTTTTCCGGCCAGACCACCCACCTGATTTCCATTGTTTTCAATCACAAGATCCCGTACCGTCACATCCTCTACGGTGGAAGAAAGAATCTCTGCGGCAAGCGCTCCTTTCTGGGTATCCCTTGAAAGCCGCGGGCCGTCAATCGTCAGATCGGAAACCACCGCCTCATTTATCCTCTCGAACAGGGGCGCGTCAAGGCCGGAGATCACATAT
>ENA-OQBL01001220-OQBL01001220.1-human-gut-metagenome-genome-assembly--contig:-NODE-1220-length-10542-cov-2.869419_pt1 | contig 10542 bp, 10 predicted proteins | sample MGYA00242747_ERZ504553 | MGnify/ENA primary metagenome ERZ504553 (study PRJEB26092, sample SAMD00036240) | human gut metagenome | host: Homo sapiens | study: EMG produced TPA metagenomics assembly of...
GCGGCTGCGGCACGGCATCTGCGTTGCCAAAATGCTCGATAAGACATCCAGTATTATCTGCGCTTTTGGCTTAGCAGCTGCCGCACCTCGCTCGCCGTATCGGCACTTAGAATTATGCGGTATTGCCCTAATACACAAAGCGGGTGCTCAGGCGGGCCGATGGTGTGCATCGGCCACTACAAATGGAGCACGCGTCGTGGTATATGGCAATAGTTTGCAGCAGCGCGTTATACGAACTCTTGAGCGGAGAGATTTATCTGGCTGTTTCTAGGTGCACATTTGTGCATTTTATTCTTCATATTCATCTTATTTCGCAATTTTTGTGTACCTCGTCTAAAAATTTTTAGAGCCAAAATGGAGCCAAATATACTCTTAAAAATATACGTTATAATAATGAACTCACATATCAAAAATACTTAGCTGTGTTTCTTTTAATGACTCAACTTTTCTAATCGTTATTTTGTCATCTTCTTGAACTTGCCCACATAGAAGAGGTGACGAAGGATCATATTTGGCAGCGTTTGTTTCTACACTTTTTGAACTATAATTTGCATAGCAATATGCACATCCATTTTTGCATGTATTATAAGTACCTATTTCAACGCTTTCAACGCATCCACATTCTTTACGCTGATTTTTGTCTTTGCCAACATTAAGTTTACATCCGATAATTTTTTCAATTAATTCTCTATCTATGCAACAATTATGAATTATACCACATTCATCCAAATCTATTTTTTCTGCACAACTTCCAATCTTAATATTATTATCCGCAGCTATCTTACTTAATTTCTCAGCAAATTCCCGCAGCTCATCATCATTTAATTCATAACTTGACAATCCATCCATATTTTTTTTCATTTTTAGGATATATATCAACAAAACTAATCACGCATTTTTCCGTGTATCCACTTAAAGCCTCAGCAATGCTTTTAAATGCCTTCAAATGATATTCTTTCGTATATCTATCAGAAAAGAATATAGGATCATATCTCCAAATCACTTTTTGCTTGCCAATTTTTTCTGACAGTTCTTGAAATACCGGAATCATTTCTGCTTTTTTATTTGGTAAATTAACCTCAACATCATTTCCGTATCCAGTCAATGTGAATTGAAAATAGTAATTATATTCTTTTATCTCGTTTAACCTTTTCATCATTGGCAACGGATTCTTTGTCCAAAACACTATGCAATCTACAACATCTGGAGTAATTTTTATTTCACTTATCTGATGAGCATTCATCGGATTACGAACATATAAAAATCCTTCTTTTATTCTATTATAGAACCATTCCGAATAATAATTAGGAATATCAGTTCTTCTACTTACGCTTAATATCATCTAATTGACCCTTTCAAACATGATTACCTGATATCTAATATGTCCTACTTTTAAAATAGGCCATCTACTTAAATATTTCTTACAATTAGATTGACAATTTTCTTCTTGAATTTTATAATTCGCACATTCCACATTTAGAACAATAAGTGAGTGCGGGTACCGACAATCTATCCCCAAACCTCCCGCAGCGCCGCAATCTCCTGTTCCGCCAGGGTGGGGTAGAGGGTGTTGGCAAAAAGAAAAGCATAGCGGTAGAGGGCAGCGCCGCTGGCACCGAGGGAGCGCAGCGTGGTGGCTTGGGTGGCGAGGGCATGGCCGGTGCACCACTCGGTGCCGGGACCGGAGGTATCGCCCTCGTCGCCGTCACCGATACGGTAAGCACCAAGGCCGAATGCCAGTTGAACGGATTCTGTGCGCGGCAGCGAGAGCCACTCGGCGGCAAGGCGGCCAAGTGACAGAGCATCGGAACCATTTTTGCGGTAGTTCAGGCCCCAGTACAGCTGCGGGATCAGATAATCACAATAGCCTGGCTTGGCCAGCCAGAGCGCGGCATCGCTGTATTGGCCGTCGCGGCAGCCGCTCAGTGTGCCCTGCGGTGAAACCCCAAACCGCACATTGAACGCATGGGCGGCGGTGTAACAGGCCCGCATTAGATCGTTTACATTTTGCCGCCGCCAATCGGCCAGCGAGATGGTGCTGCCGCTTGCGGCATAACTGTCGGCATCAAAATCCGGGGCAGTAGTGGGGTAAAAGTAATCATCAAAATGAATGCCGTCAATGGCATAATTGGTACATAGCTCACGGATGGAATCGGCCAGATACTGCTGGACTTTGATGCTGGCGGGGTCCAGATACAGGCCGGTTGCAGTGTGCTTGACCCAGTTGGGATGCAGCAGAGCAGGGCTTTGCGCGCAGAGCTCAGCCGGGGTTCCGTTGGCCTGCAGGCGGTAGGGGTTGATCCAGGCTTCCAGCGTAAGGCCCTGGGCATGGGCGGTTTCTACCAGCACGGCAAGCGGGTCAAAACCGGGGTCCTGCCCTTGGGTGCCGGTGCAAAGGTGGCTGAACGGAAAATACCGGCTGGGGTACAGGGCATCTCCAAAGGGCCGCACATGGGCAAAAACGGTGTTTGCCCCAAGGGAGGCAATGTTCTGCATGATGGCGGCGGCATCGGCACGGAAAGCGGATTCACTGCTGAAATCGGTATGCTGCCATTCCAGAAAGCTGACCCAGACGGCGCGAATCTCCTGCGCGGCAGCAGGGGACGGAGTGGGTGAAGCGGAAAGCACCGGGCTTGCGGATGGCTGCGGCGTGGTAGACGGCCCCAATACGGCGGGCATTATGAAAAGAAATGACATAAGGAAAAACACCCCCAAGGTTGATAAGAATATGCGCATGATACCACCCCTTTGCCGGTTTGCCATACACCCCAGCATATGCGCCGAAAACGAAAATAAGTGTTGGCAAGCGGGTAAAATTGTGATATACTAAACAGGTATCTGACATCATGAGGGCCATTAGCTCAGTTGGTCAGAGCTGGCGGCTCATAACCGCTTGGTCCCGGGTTCAAGTCCTGGATGGCCCACCACAAAGCACGAAGGTTTCGGCCTTCGTGCTTCTTTTTTTGCTCATTCGTACAGTTCCTTGCTCATCTGGTTGCGAATCTCATCACGCCGCCTATCGTAGACCTGCGTGTAGATCGCAAGGGTCGTGCTGGGCTGCGCGTGTCCGGCTTCTGCCAGCTTGCATCTATCAGCTTTTTTCCTGGATTTCCACTGTCCGTGATATGATGCTTGCGACTGTGATGATATTGCCTTAGCGTAACCCGCAGTATCAATCATTTTTTGCCATTTTTCGCATTGCAATCAAAGCTGCCAACATAATTAAAGGAAATGTGCATCCCGTCAACAAACCTACCTGAAGATTATCTCCTGCCTGCTGTGAAAAATATCCTACCATGCTCGGACCAAAAGCACCACCCATATCTCCAGCTACAGCCAACAGTGCAAACAAGGCTGTACCTCCTTTTGGAATCCTCGGAACAGTAATGCTGATACTTCCGGGCCACATAATACCAACTGAGAAGCCACATAGGATACATCCAATCAACCCCAAAATCGGCATTGCAGATAGACCAGCCAAAAGATAGCTCAATACACAAAGAACTCCCGATACCAGCATAAACTTTGTCAAATCTATCTTTTCACCAAATTTGCCGTACAGCACACGGGCAATGCCCATTGTGATTGCAAACAAGCACGGACCCGCCAAATCGCCAACGGATTTGGTTAATCCTAATGCGGATTCTGCAAAAGCTGATGCCCACTGCGCCATTGCCATTTCAGAAGCTCCAGCGCAAATCATTAGGATAATTGCAACTCCAAAAATAGGCATCTTCAGCAATTGACGCAACGACATTCTCTGACCGTCCTCTACCAAATGCTCAATAGGGCAGGTGGCAAAATTGTAAATATTGTACAAAGGAATCATTGCCCACAAATAGGCTAAAATCCTCCATTTGTCAATACCAAAAACGGAAAAGAAAATTGTAGAAAGTAAAATCACGCCCACACTGCCCCAGCAGTAAAAGGAATGAAGTAGGCTCATCACTTTTTCCTTATGGTCAAAGGGACAGGCTTCCACAATAGGGCTGCACAACACCTCAACAAGACCACTTCCGAGTGCATAAAAAAAACACTCCGATCAGTATTCCGACATATGGAGATATTATATTGGGCAAAACCGCAAGTCCGATCAACCCCAGACCTGCAAACAGCTGAGAAGCCACGATGGATTTTCGGTATCCAATAGAATCCACATATTTTGCACAAATTAAATCTACGCTTAATTGTGTTACATAGAATACTGCGGGAATTAAGGCAATCTGTCCCAGTGAGATGTTGAAATCTGAATGAAACGTCAAAAAAAGCAATGGTGCAAAATTAGCTGCGATTGCCTGTGTGATAAGTCCGAGATAACAGGCTCTTAATGATTTTTTTATAGTTCTTCATAGCACAAAGCCCTCCTTTCAAACTACATCGAATGATATCATGCTTTTGTTTGGACAGCAATGGACTTTACCACGTTTTTATTGTATAATATCACAATACAAAGGAGGGGGGCATCATTGGCAGACACCAGCGAATTAAAAATCATTACAGATGAAACTCTCATGGAAAAAAGAACCCACGGACAATCGGTATTTCCGTTTCAATACTATCTAGAAGATATCTGGGACTTCGACTTCCATACAATCGGTTGGCATTGGCATCAGGAAATTGAATTTATATATGTGCAAAGCGGTGAAGTGCAATGTTATATCGGAAAAGATAATTTCTCGTTACCAGCAGGCAGTGGTTTATTTATCAACACGAAAATCATTCATCAATTAACAGCAAAACAAACCACATTGATTCCAAATATTGTTTTTTCCCCTTTGCTGTTGGCTTCAGAGGAGAGTTTGATATACCAGCAATATATTAAGCCAGTGCTTACTTCAGATATTGACTTTTTGGTTTTTGAGCCGTATACCCTGTGGCATAAAGAGATACTTTCTTTACTAAATCAGATATTTGAGACGCAGAAACAAGCAAATTTTAGGGAGCTGACAACCATGCGATTGTTGGCAACCATTTGGGAGTTGCTGTACGGAAATATGGAATCCATGTTTCTACAAAGACAAACCGTTAAAAGAAACAGCGATACGTCTCGCCTTCAAATGATGATGAGTTTTATTCATAGTCATTATGCCGACCAGATCCAACTTGATGACATCGCAGATTTTGCCCATGTAAGTAAGAACACTTGTATGCAAATATTCAAGAATGGTATCCGTCAATCTCCTATTTCTTATTTGATACAATACAGGCTGAAAAAAGCCGCAAAACTACTGGCAGCAACGGAAATGAAGGTTATAACCATATCAGAACAATGCGGCTTTCACGATGCGCCTTATTTTTGCCGTAAATTTAAAGAGGTTTACGGGATTTCTCCTATTGAATACAGAAAAAACAACCTCTAAATTTACATATCAACAGCAAGTTTTATCGCTCCCCCAATTATGCTTGTCATACTCATTCTGCGATACTGTTATGAATAAACCATCACATGCAAATCAATTTCTTCTGCCCGGTTATGGATGTTATTATATCGTTGTACCCATTCCATTTGACAGGTACACTTTAATTCCGCTGTCGCGCCCTCGGTAGCTTTCATCTGTTCCATGATAGGAGAACAGCTCGCCCGACTGCCCGTAGAAGTAGTCCAGCGTCATTTGGTGTGACCTCGGATTTTCAACTGTGAGTGCTTGTTCATGTGGAAAACCTCCCTTCCGATTTTTACAAAAGAAAAAGCTCACCTCCTTTTTTTGAAAGTGAGCCATGTAAAAGCAAAATAGTAACAGTAAGTGTCGAGTTTCGTACCCAAAAATTCTTGGGTACGGTTCTGGGTACAAAGAGCCATTTTAGACACGAAAAGACACCAAAAGTTACGTCAAAGTACACAAAGGCGTTTTTTCAGAATTATGAGATAGTCACAAGATTCCACAAGAAAAATGGGATTTCAAAATTAGCGACGTTCTCATAACCGCTTGGTCGCGGGTTCAAGTCCTGCCTGGCCCATAACAAAAAGAACCCCGGCTTAGGCGTGGGTTCTTTTTTGTTATTTTGGGCCAGCGGACTTGAACAGCAGCCGAGCCGACCGCCGCCTGCGGCGGAAGCAGGAAGGCGAGGCTGGGGCCGCGCTCTGATTTTTCAAAGCCTTGCCAAAAGGCTGCAGAAAAAATCAGCAAGCGCAACTCGTCAAGGCGGCATTTCCGTTTTATCCCATTATAAGAAATCCGGGTGCAAAAGTAAATCATCCGCCCCGAAAATTCACAAAAGTGTGCAATAATGGAAAAAGCCCGGTGGTTTCAACGAACCATCGAGCTTTTTCTTGGCGGAGTAGGAGGGATTTGAACCCTCGCGCCGTTGTTTAGACGACCTACGCCCTTAGCAGGGGCGCCTCTTCGGCCTCTTGAGTACTACTCCAGAGCAAAGTGCGTTACACTTATTCAAAAAAATGGCGGAGAGAGTGGGATTCGAACCCACGGTACGTTGCCGTACGGCAGTTTTCAAGACTGCTTCCTTAAACCACTCGGACATCTCTCCTCGTGGGCACTCGCACACGCCGTACCGAATGCCTATTTAATTTACCAGATTTCCGGCCTTCTGTCAAGCCCAAATTGAAACTTTTTCGTCCAGCCCTGCAGATCCCCGTCATGCGACAACCTTTTTTTGGCTGTCCGCTCACTTTTCTCTTTACAAAAACATCTTTTCGTTGTACAATAAAAGCATAAAATATTGACCTCGGAGTAAAGGAGTGTACGACCATGTCGTTTTCAGAGCTTTTGAAGCAGTGCCGCAAGCAGAAGGGGATCAGTCAGGCTGAGCTGGCATCCAAACTGGGGGTGACCCAGCAGGCCGTCGGCAAGTGGGAAAGCGGCAATCCTCCCCCGCCCCCGCCAGGTGGCCCGCATCGCGGAGATCCCTGAGCACCACAGCCGATTTCCTGCTGGGGGCTCTACCGCCCGGTGTCCAACGTGACCACCCCTGAGGAGCGTTTCTTCGGCAACTACGCCGAGAGTCTCATCCCGGTCATCGGCACCGTGAAGGCCGGGTACGGCGCACTGGCCTTTGAGGAGGATTATGGGCAGGAGTATGCCCGCGTCAAGGACCCCTCCAACTACTTCTACCTCGTCGTGCGCGGCGACAGTATGGAGCCCCGCATCCAGGACGGCGACCTCGCCCTTGTCCACAAGCAGGACACGCTGGAAAACGGCGACCTGGGTGTGCTGGTCTACGGCGACGAGGGCGAAGGCACCCTCAAGCGGTATATCCAGCGGGGCAACTGCGTCGTTCTGCAGCCCTTCAACCCCGCTTACAACGAGCTGGTCATCAAGGGTGAGGACCTGAACCGCCTGCACATCGCGGGCCGCGTGGTCGAGACGAAGGCCAAGTGGTGAGTCTCTCCCCTGCCCCACGGCGCTTCCGATCAGCAGCTGTGGGGGTAAGGGGGAAATATACCCTTCTGGGAGGTATCTTTCTATGGAACAGTCCCTGATGGACAAGCTCACCATCTTGGCCGACAGCGCAAAATATGACGTGGCCTGTACGTCCAGCGGCGTTGACAGAAAAAGGACAGAAAGGCAGTCTTGGAAATTCGATCGCAGCAGGAATCTGTCACAGCTTTTCCGCTGACGGACGCTGTATTTCCCTGCTGAAAATTCTGCAGAGCAACGACTGTGTATACGACTGCAAATACTGTGTCAACCGGGTTTCCAACGACACGGCGCGGGCGACCTTTACTCCGGAGGAGATCTGTACGCTGGTCACGGAATTTTACCGGAGAAATTATATAGAAGGTCTGTTTCTCAGTTCCGGGATTGTGAAAAAATCCGGCCTATACCGCTGAGCTGATGTACCGGACGATCCTGATGCTGAGAACCCGTTTCCGCTTTCACGGATATATCCATGTGAAAGCGATACCCAACGCTCCATCTGAGCTGATTCAGGAGATGGGTTACCTTGCCGACCGGATGAGTATCAATCTGGAACTCCCGACCACCGAAAGTCTCCGCCGGCTGGCGCCGCATAAAAGCCCCTCCTCCATATTCAGACCGATCGCGCAGATTCAGCAAGGAATCGAGACATACCGGGTTGCCGTCGGGAAAAAGACAGGGAAAAATGGAACGCCACCGCACGAACCGGTATCTGTCGGGCACGATCTTTGACGCCGCTCCCGGCCGCCGGCTGAGCCAGCCGGATCCCTTCGGGCAGCTGCCGGTTTCCGCTTCCCGGAACCGGGAACAAAGTTCTCCGCGGCCTCGGGCACTGTCCTCCGATCCGGAACGCCTGTCTGTCTCCCCGGAGCAGCGGCAGAGACCTTTCGTGCCCGCCGGTCAGAGCACCCAGATGATTGTCGGCGCTTCCGGCGAGACCGATTATCAGCTTCTGACTGCAAGTCAGTACATGTATCAGAATTACGATCTGAAACGGGTTTTCTATTCCGCCTACATTCCTGTGAACGAGGACCCGGCGCTGCCCTCTGTTGACACTGCGCCTCCCCTGCTCCGGGAGCACCGCCTGTACCAGGCGGACTGGCTGCTGCGGTACTACGGCTTCCAGGCCTCAGACCTGCTCAGCGAGGAACGGCCGAGCTTCAATGTTCTTCTGGATCCCAAATGCGACTGGGCGCTCCGTCACCTGGAGCTGTTTCCTGTGGAAATCAACCGGGTGGACTATGCAGAGCTTCTGAAGGTTCCGGGTATCGGCGTAAAATCTGCAACGCGCATTGTCAGAAGCCGGCAGAATGGCCCTCTGACCTTTGAACATCTGAAACGGATGGGTATCGTTCTGAAACGGGCAAAATATTTTATCACCTGCAGCGGAAAGATGATGTACCGGATTCCTGTGGAGGAAAATTTTATCACCCGACAGCTGATCGGGGAAGACAGATCCGGAAACTGGGAGATAGAACACCCGGATTCCTACCGCCAGCTTTCCCTGTTTGATGATTTTCATTTCCAGCTCCCGCCGCAGGCAGAGGATCTCCGCATGTCTGCCACCGGCCAGCTGTGAACCATTCGGAAGGAGACAGACAATGACCGTTTTTACATGCGAAGATAACCTTGAGGCGATTATGACTTGTATCTATGATGCCTGGGATTCCAGGCTCGGCCACCAACAGATCCGGCTGATCACGGAACCGGTTTCGGAGCCGGAGCTGTTCTGCGACTACAGGCACACAGAAGCTGACCCCGCCAAGGCAGAAAAAGTGATGCGCTCGATAGAGAAAAAGATTTCCTGCGCTGCATGGCAGATGGCATACCGCTGTGCCATGTCCCCCGGCCCGGAGAAGCCGGACGTCATCTACCGGTTTCTCCGGTATGGCTTTGCCTTCGGATCCAGGGCTCTGCAGATGCTTCAGGAAGCCCCGGTAGCGACAATTTTTCGAACTGAACCGGCGGGTGGAAAACGAAGCGCACCGCTACAGGGAATTCATCCGGTTTTCCGGTTTTCCCGGCGATGTGCTGGTCAGCCACATCTCGCCGAAATCCGATGTGCTGACGCTCACTGCGCCTTACTTCGCCGACCGGATGCCCTCGGAATACTGGATCATTATCGACGACACCCGGCGCACAGCAGCCGTACATCCGCGGGACGAAAACTTTTATCTTACCCGGCTCACCCCGGAGGAGTTTCTCCGCCTGAACGTTCCCGATCGTGAAGAAGACCCCTACCCGGAGCTGTGGAGAGAATTTTTCCGTTCCGTCAGCATCAAAGCCAGAGAAAATTACCGCTGCCAGCGCGGCTTTCTCCCGCTCTGGATGAGGAAACACATGACGGAATTTATTTAAGTTTCTCACAGTTTCTTCACAAAATATCATTTTCTGGTCACACTTCTCCTTTAGAATCATATCCTAAGAAGGAGGTGATACAGCGGAACAAGGAATCTTTTCCGGCAGCTCTGCATATTCTGAGATATTGTGAGATATTGCAGAAAATGTCTGCGGAAACGTTGCTGTAAATAACCGGCAGCTGCGACATTTCCCAACAGTTGCCGAATGTCAGAATAAGGGGTGATCTTTATTACAGGAATACTGATGTTAGACAAGAACAACCGGGTATTTATGATGCGTCCGGACCGGCGGGAGCGAATTCCGGTCTCATCCGGACAGTATCTCTACCTCGCAGTAAGCAAAGTCTGGGTTCCGGTGCTGATCCGGTATTCCGAGCAGATGCAGAAATGGTTTTTTCGAAGGGATGCCGGAACTGAATATTTTTCACCGGAAAGTAATGATTAAGGACTGATACAAAGAATACGCCTGATCCGCTTACTGGTCAGACGCGGGCAGTATATTTCTGATTACACCACTTAACGGCAGAAGAGTTCCGTCTGCGGAACTCCTGCCTTACCACTTCTCTCTGCCCGCCGCAAAGGTCAAATACCCCGCAGCTCTGCTGAGCTGCAAATTTGATGCCCCGTAGCTTGCTGCGGGGTTTTTGACTGTTCCGGCGCCAGAGCGGTTACTCTTTTCCCTGAAATCTCCGGATCGCTTCCAGTCGTTCTCCGGCTTCTTTTTCTTTTCCCTGATCCGTCGGCCGATAATATATCACATCTTCCATTCCCTCAGGCATACACTGCATATGGGTCAGCTTTTCCTC
>ENA-OQBL01001222-OQBL01001222.1-human-gut-metagenome-genome-assembly--contig:-NODE-1222-length-10512-cov-4.840347_pt1 | contig 10512 bp, 9 predicted proteins | sample MGYA00242747_ERZ504553 | MGnify/ENA primary metagenome ERZ504553 (study PRJEB26092, sample SAMD00036240) | human gut metagenome | host: Homo sapiens | study: EMG produced TPA metagenomics assembly of...
GTTCAATTTTCAAGGTCCTGCTGCGCTGTCGCGTTTCCTTGACAGCTTGTATATTATATATCAGATTCTCTCGTTTGTCAAGAGGTTTTCTGAAAGTTTTTTTGAAGAAGTTTTCTTCAAAAAACGGTGTACAAGCTGTAGGTAAAGGCTCCAGCGGCTGCCGCCGCGGGCTGGGCTCGCGAGACAGCTTGATTATTATAGCAACTGGTATGACCTTTGTCAACAGATTTTTGCAAGCTTTTTTGATTTTTTCGACAAAGTTTGAGGGAGAAGTTTGGGCAAGGTGTATATTGGGGTGATGGCGATTGGCGGGCACAAATTATGGGGGCGGTGGGTGGCAAGAGGGTTGCGGGGTAAGGTGGTTTGGGGGAATGGGTGAGCGGTGGAAGATTAACGGCAGGCGGCGGGGAGGTTGCGGGCCGGGCATGCCCGGCCCCTACGGGGTGGCGGAAGGGTGAGCGGGTGCTGGCCGGAAGGTGCGCGGGTGTAGGATGATTTCGGGCCATCTTTGTAGGGGCGGCGTCCTCGACGTGCCGCGGAGGGGTCAAGACCCCTCCCTACGATGTAGGGGTGAGACGGGGTGTGTAAAGCAGTAACGGGCGGCGGCGGAAAGCGCGCGGGCCGGACATGCCCGGCCCCTACGGGGTGGTGGAGGGGTGAGCGGGTGCTGGTGGAGGGGGCAGTCGGAGAGGCAACAGGACATCGCTGCGTTTGTTGCCGCATACGCAGTAAAATCTCCTTGCGTATCCTCTGCAAAAGCCGTATACTACTATTATAATAGTATATTAGGTGGAATAGCCATGATGAAGATTTACCGCACACAGGATAAGCAGCTGACGCGCGTTGACGATATGAACGAAGGGGCCTGGATCTGCCTGACCAACCCCACCGACGACGAGGTCCGCCGGGTAGCGGCAACGCTGGACATCGAGCCCGCGGACATCGTGGCCGCGACGGACCCCGAGGAATCGGCGCGTATCAGCCTGGAGGACGGCTACACGGTCATCATCGTGGACATCCCCGTCAAGGTGGACGGTGCCGGCGAGGGCATCTATACGACTATCCCCCTGGGCATCCTGCTGACGCAGGAGCTGATCGTCACGGTCTGCTCCACCGATACCGCCGTTATCGGGGATTTTGCCGCCTGCCGGGTCAAGGGGTTCTCGACCCGCAAGAAAATGCGGTTCGTCTACCAGCTGCTCTACCGCGCGGCCACGATGTACCAGCAGGAGCTGCGCCTGATCGACCGCCGCCGCCAGGCCATCGAGAAAAATCTGGCCGGCGAGCTGAAGGACAGCGACCTGATGGAGCTGCACGGCCTAGAATCGACGCTGGTCTACTTTGCCACGAGTCTGCGCGCCAACGCTACGGTGCTGGACCGCCTGACCCGCTATAAGCGGCTGGAGCAGTACCCCGATGACCGCGAGCTGCTCGACGACGTCATCGTTGAGATCCGTCAGGCCATCGAGATGACCAGCATCTACCGCGACGATATAAAGGGCACGCGGGAGCTGTTCAGCTCGATTCTGGACAACCGCCTGAACAATGCCATGAAGTACCTGACCAGCATCACCCTGCTGATGGCCGTGCCCACCGTCATCAGCGGTCTGTACGGCATGAACGTGCAGTCCGACGGTATGCCCTTTGCCAACACCACCGCCGGGTTCGCCATTGTGCTGGGCCTGACGCTGGCGCTCTGTGTGTTTGCGGCGTGGGTGCTGCACAAGAAGCACATGTTGTGAGCTATACCGGGCGAGCAATGCCCGCCCCTACATGAAGTCTGCCCCGTCGGCAGACTTTTTCTGTAACATCCGCAAAAAAAATTCCTACCTTATATAATAAAGGAGGCTGAAACCATGGAGGACGCCGCAATCGTGGCCCTGTACTGGGCGCGGGACGAGCAGGCGCTGGCCGAGACGGCGGCGAAATTCGGCGCGTACTGCCGCAAGATCGCCGACAACATTCTGCACAGCGCCCACGACGCCGAGGAATGCGAGAACGACACCTGGCTGGCCGCTTGGAACAGCATGCCCACCAACCGACCCGCGCGGCTGGCTCCGTATCTGGGGCGCATCACGCGGAATCTCGCGCTGGACCGCTTTGACCGGGCGGCGGCGCAGAAGCGCGGCAGCGGGCAGACCTGTGCGCCGCTGGACGAGCTGGCCGAATGCGTCGCCGCGCCGGGCAGCGTGGAGGACAGCTTTGACGCTGCCGAGACCGGGCGGCTTATCAGCGCGTTTCTGCGCACGCTGCCGGAGGAAACGCGCAGCATATTTTTGCGCCGGTACTGGTACTGCGACGCAACAGCGGACATTGCCGCGCGGTACGGCCTGACCGAGAGCAAGGTGCGGGTGACGCTGCACCGCACGCGCGGCAAGCTGGCCGCCTACTTACAGGAAAGGGGTGCTGCACTGTGACAGAACGCGAATTATTTGAGGCCATCGGCCATGTGGACGACGACCTGATCCTGACCGCCGACGCCCCGGTGAAAAAACGCCGCCGGGTGGTGCATCTGCACTGGCAGCAGGTCGTGTCTGTGGCCGCGTGCGCCTGTATAGTTTTGGGCGGCGCAGCCGTGTGGCAGAGCGGCACGCTGCGCAAGAGCAGCATAGCCAGTGAAGCCGCCATGGCCGCCGACGTCCCGGAGGCCGCTGCCGAGACCGCCCCCGCGCCGGATATGCCGATGCTGGATGCCGCCGCGCCCCAGGCCGCGGACGCCGACGAGGGAGCTGCCGTCGAAAAGGACAGTGCCGCTTCCGGCATCGCTCTGGGCTTGGCGCAGTGCGTACAGATCGACGGCGTGCTGTATTTTGATACGGGCAGCGCAGTGGACTGCCCCCCGGACCGCGGGGCTGACGGGGTCATTGAGACAAGCGTTGACCGGGACGCCTTCCCGGAGACGGACGGGTGCTCGAATTTTGGTACCGGGTATTCCTACTGGGTGACCGGGGACAACGCCGTGGTCGTGGAGATCGACGGGAATATTGCGAGTTTGAGGCGAATTGAGGGTTCTACTCGCCTTCCCCTTTGGGGGAAGGTGGCCCCGCAGGGCCGGATGAGGGCGCGTGTACCGTGGCGCTCCGATAGCGGACGGCAACGGCAAGGCAGCCCCTCATCAGTCAGCGGTCGGGGCCGCTGACAGCTTCCCCCTCGGGGGAAGCTGTGCTCATACAAAGTACAAATGATCCCATGAGAGGCAGCCACCGTCTCCATGGGTCATTTTTTGTCTTTTTCTCGTTCCTTCGCAGCGCTCAACGCCTCGGGCTTGCGGTGTCGGGGCTTAACAACGTCGCCCGTGTCACGGCGGCACCGCCGAACTTTTTCCGCAGGGCATCGGCGGCACGGTCCAGCTTCTCCTGCTTGTCGATGCGGGCGGCATCGGTGAAAAGGTCCATCTGCTCAAAGTTGTCCTCGCCGGTCTTTTCGGCGCTGACACCCACCAGCCGCAGCGGGCGCTGCGGCCACATCTGGCGCATCAGCTCGATTGCCACATGGTAGAGGCGGTCCGTGGAGTTCGTCGGGTTGGGCAGCGTCGTCTGGTGGCTCGTGCGGCGGAAGGCGTTGTCCACCAGCTGTACCGTGACGACACGGGCCGTCTTGCCGTCGGCGCGCAGACGCCGCCCGACGGAATCGCAGAGTGCCAGCATCGTGGCGTCGGCGTCCTCGGGGCGGGCCAGGTCCTTGGGCATCGTTACGCTGTTGCCGTAGCTGTTGTCGCGAGTGCGCTGCTTGGTCACGGGGTCGGCCTCACGGCCATTGGCGTAGTTCCACAGCGTATCGCCGCGGCTGCCGAACAGCTTGACCGCCGTATCCCGCTCAAGCCGGGCCAAATCCCCTATGGTGTAGATGCCGCAGCTGTTCAGGCGTTTGGCCGCGCTGGGGCCGACGCCGAACAGGTCGCCCACCGGCAGCGGCCACATCTTAGTCTCGACCTCGTATTTATATAAGGTATGCACCCTGTCGGGCTTTTCAAAGTCGGAGGCCATCTTGGCCAGCAGGCGGTTGGGCGCAATGCCGACGTTGACCGTGAAGCCCAGCTCCCGGCGCACGCGGCGGCGGATCGTGTGCGCGGCGGTCAGCGGCGGGCCGAACAGTGCCTCGGTGCCGGTCATGTCAAGAAACGCCTCGTCGATGCTGTATTGTTCAACATCCGGGGTGTAATCGTTCAAAATTTGAATCAGTGCCTTGCTGTTTTTTACATAAAAATCAAAGTCCGGCGGCACGACGGTCAGCCCCGGGCACTTGACGCGGGCGGCAAAGAGGCTCTCCCCCGTCTGGATGCCGAATTTTTTCGCCGGGGTGCTTTTTGCCAGCACAACGCCGTGGCGCTTGGCCTCATCGCCGCCGACGACGGCGGGGATCGTGCGCAGATCGACAGCGCTGCCGCCTTGCAGCGCCTTGAGCGCCGACCAGGACAAAAACGCCGAGTTGACGTCCACATGGAAGTAGATTTTGGGCATGGGGACCTCCTTTCCGCCCTTGCCTTCCCCCTCGGGGGAAGGCGGCCCCGCAGGGCCGGATGAGGGCAAAGCCCGCCATAGATGCCCGGCCGGGGATTTCCGCCCTGTAGGGGCCGGACATGTCCGGCCCGCGGCTTTTCCATGGACTACCGCCCGCCCTGCACCTCCGGGCCGGGCATGCCCGGCCCCTACAAAGCCGTTCAACGGCAAATGAACAATCGCGGCAAGCCCATTATACCACAAAAACCCGCACTTGCATATCATCCCCAAACGTGCTATAATGTATGTATATTTATACAAATAAACCGTATATTTAAAAGGAGCTTTACTATGGACCTCGTAGGGCATGATTTTTTGACGCTGTTGGACTTTACCCCCGCGGAAATCGGTTATCTGCTGGATCTGGCAGCCGAGCTGAAGGCCAAGAAAAGGGCGGGCATTCCGCACGACACGCTGCGCGGCAAGAATGTGGCGCTGATCTTTGAGAAAACCTCCACCCGCACCCGCTGCTCGTTCGAGGTCGCCGCGCACGACCTTGGCATGGGCACGACCTATCTGGACCCAACGGGCAGCCAGATCGGCAAGAAAGAGTCCATCGCGGATACCGCGCAGGTGCTGTCCGGCATGTTTGAGGGCATCGAGTACCGCGGCTACGGCCAGGCCATCGTTGAGGAGCTGGCCAAATACGCCAGCGTGCCCGTCTGGAACGGCCTGACGAACGAGTACCATCCCACCCAGATCCTGGCCGATTTTTTAACGCTTCGTGAGCATTTCGGCAAGCTGCAGGGGCTGAAATTCGCCTACATGGGCGACGCCCGCTACAACATGGGCAACAGCCTGATGATCGGCTGCGCCAAGATGGGCCTGCATTTTGTGGCCTGTGCCCCCAAAGCCTACTGGCCGGACCCCGCGCTGGTGGAAAAGTGCAAAGAGTTCGCCCGCGTCAGCGGCGGCAGCATCACGCTGAGCGAGGACACCGACGCTGTGGCCGGTGCGGATGTCGTCTACACCGACGTCTGGGTCAGCATGGGTGAGCCTGTCGAGGTCTGGGAGGAGCGCATCAACGCCCTGTCCCCCTATCAGGTCAACGCCGAGCTGATGGCGAAAGCCAAGGGCACCGCCGTGTTCATGCACTGCCTGCCCGCCTACCACGACCACAAGACCGCCGTCGGCAGGGAGATGGGCGAAAAGTTTGACCGCGACGCCATGGAAGTGACCGACGAGGTCTTTAACGGCCCGCAGTCCATCGTGTTCCAGGAGGCCGAGAACCGCATGCACACGATCAAGGCGGTCATGGCGGCAACGCTGGGGGCGTGAGTCCCAAGCCTTCCCCTGTGGGGGAAGGTGGCCCCGCAGGGCCGGATGAGGGGCAAAGTTTGCCGTGGCAACCCGCTTGCGGGCGACAATGGTAAGCTTTTCCCTCATCAGTCAGCGGGCGGGGCCGCTGACAGCTTCCCCAAGGGGGAAGCCAGACACAGAAAAAGGCACGTCCAACGCGGGACGTGCCTTTTCATTTATAAAGGAAATTACTCCTCAATATACCCGTACTGCAGGTACCAGTAGCCGTAGGGGCTGTGCCAGGTGCCCTTCAGAGAGGGGCTCTGCAGCCAGAAGTCGGTGTAGTAAGCAACGGGGATCGCAGCGGCATCCTTCATCAGGATGTCCTCGGCCTCGTGCAGCTTCTGGAAGTGGACGCTCTTATCGGCGACCTTGGAGGCGTCGATGGCGGCATCGAACTCGGGGTTGGCGTACTTGCCGTCGTTGTTGCCGTTGTTGGTGGTGAACAGCTCCAGCATGTTGGAGGGGTCGTTGTAGTCCATGACCCAGCCGTTACGGCTGACATCGTAGTCACCGGCGCGGCGCATCGGCAGGAAGCTGGCCCACTCGACCTTGTTGATGTTGACGGTGATGCCCAGCTCGCCCCAGGCCTGCTGGACGTACTCAGCAACGGGGATGTGGTAGCCGGCGTCGTTGGCGCTGTACTCGATGGTGGGGAAGCCCTCGCCGTTCGGGTAACCGGCCTCGGCCATCAGCTGCTTGGCCTCCTCGAGGTTGGCGTCGTAGTCGTCGCTGATGTAGCGCTCGCCGCCGTTGGCGTTGTCGTAGAACATGCCGTTCTCATCGACGATGCCGGGGCCGACGAAGTTGTAAGAGGGCTCGTAGGTGCCCTGCATGATGGTGTTGGCAACGTAGTCACGGTCAATGGCCAGGCTCAGAGCCTTGCGGACCTTGGCATCCGTGAACGGCTCCTTCTGGTCGTTCAGGGAGATGTAGTAGGTGCCCAGGATGGTGTCAACGTAGAAGTCGCCGCCGTCCTCAGCCTTGGTCAGGCTGGGGATCTCATCGGTGGGGACGTCCTTGATGAGCTGTGCCTCACCGCTGTTGTAGGCGGCGTAAGCAGCGCTGGAGTCCTCGAGCAGGAGCAGGGTGATGGTGTCGGAAACGATCTTGGAGGAATCCCAGCCGCCTTTATAGTTCGGGTTCTTGGACAGAACAATACGCTCGGAGGGGACCCAATCGGTGATCATGTAGGGGCCGTTGCAGACGAAGGTGTCAGGCTGCGTGCACCAGGCATCGCCGTTGGCCTCAACAGTAGCCTGCTGCACGGGGCTCATAGCCGCGAAGGCGCAGAGCTTATCGAAGTAGGAGCAGGGATAGGCCAGCTGGACGGTCAGGGTCTTGCCATCCTCGCTGGCGTGAACGTTCAGGGTGTCCCAGTCGGGATCAGTGGTGGTGTTGCCGTCCGCATCGGGGTTGCCGATGGCATCCTCGTAGCCGTCGATCATGCCGACAACCGTCTCGGCGTAGGGGGCGGCGGTGTCGGGGCAGGCCAGACGCTTGAAGGAGTACTCAAAGTCCTTCGCAGTCAGGTCGGAGCCGTCGCTCCACTTCAGGCCGTCCTTCATGGTGAAGGTCCAGGTCAGGCCGTCCTCGGAGACCTCGGGCAGATCTGCCTGGCCGGGAACAACCTCGTTGTTCTCGTCGATGAGCAGCAGCGGCTCAAAGGTGGTGATGATGGTGTTGGCACCGTCGATAGCGTTGTTCAGCGCGGGGTCCAGGGTCTCGGGGTTAGGTCCGAGCTGGACGGTGAAACCGTTGGCGGAAGTGCCGGTAGCCTCGGCGGCTTCGCTGGTCGCAGCCTCAGTGGATGCAGCGCTGCTGGCAGCGGAGCTTGCAGAGCCGCCGCACGCAGCCAGAGAAGCAGCCATGCAGCCGGCCATAGCCACGGCAGCAATGTTCTTCATCTTCATGAATATTCCCTCCAAATGTAATATACTTTATACCCAATCCCCCCGGGAGACAAGCCCCCAACGGAATGAATATTTATACTTTACCACTCTGAATCCGAAATTTCAAGTGGTCTGTAACTTTTGTAACTGTTTTGATAGAAAGTCCTTTTGTATTTCTACCGCGTACAATTCTATGTTCTGTGGATGAATGTTTGCCTTGCACGCACATTTTGGGGTCAAGCACAAGGCGGCTGCGGTGAGCCGCCCTGTATAAGTATGAGTTTATATGTCGGGTGGAGTCGAGGGGCGGACAAACAGCGTCCGCCGCGCCCGGCAGCGCCCCCCTACATTACTTTACTTTGTCCAGATGGTGGCACGCTGCCCAGTGGCCGCTGCTCACCTCCTTGAACTCCGGCACCTCGGCGGCGCAGCGCTCGTCGGCGTAGGGGCAGCGGGTGCGGAAACGGCAGCCGCTCGGCGGATTCAGCGGGCTGGGCACATCGCCCTGCAGCACGATACGGTGGCTCTGGCGGGCCGTGACGGGGTCCGCCACGGGAATGGCCGAGATCAGGCTGCGGGTGTAGGGGTGGACGCTGTGGGCGATCAGCTCAAAGCTGTCGGCCAGCTCCACCAGCTTGCCCAGATACATAACGCCGATGCGGTTGGAAATGTGCTTGACAACGCTCAGGTCGTGGGCGATGAACAGGTAGGTCAGCCCCATCTCCTGCTGCAGGTCCTCAAACATGTTGACGACCTGCGCCTGGATCGAAACATCCAGCGCAGAGACCGGCTCGTCACAGACGATGAACTCGGGGTCCACAGCCAGGGCGCGGGCGATGCCGACGCGCTGGCGCTGGCCGCCGGAGAACTCGTGCGGGTAGCGGTTGGCGTGCTCACTGTTCAGGCCGACGCGCTCGAGCAGGGAGATGATCTTGTCATGGCGCTCCTTAGCGTTGGCGCACAGGTGGTGGATATCGATGCCCTCGCCGACGATGTCGCCGATGGTCATGCGGGGGTCCAGGCTCGCGTAGGGGTCCTGGAACACGATCTGCATACGGCGGCGGTAGGGCAGCATATCAACGGCGATCTTTTCCTTTTTGTCAAACAGGACCTTGCCGTCGTAGATGATGGTGCCGTCGGTAGGCTCATACAGGCGCAGCAGGGTGCGGCCCGTCGTGGTCTTGCCGCAGCCGGACTCACCGACCAGGCCCAGCGTCTCGCCCTTGCGGATGGCAAAGCTCACATCGTCCACGGCCTGAACGTACTGCTTGTTCTTGCCCATGCCGCCGGCGGGGAAATACTGCTGCAGATGCTTTACTTCAACGAGATTCTCGCTCATCAGGCTTTGCCCCCCTTCTCAAATTCTTCCTTCTGGCGCAGCCAGCAATAGGTGTAGTGGGTGTCGCTCAATTCGGTTCTGGGCGGCATCTTGTTCAGGCAGACCTTCATGCAGCTCTTGCAGCGCGGCGCAAACGGGCAGCCTGCGGGCGGGTTCAGCAGGTCAACGGGCTGACCCTCGATGGGCACCAGGCGCTCCTTCTCCTCGGCGTTCAGCTTCGGGATGGAGTTGATAAGGCCCTTCGTGTACTCATGCTGGGGGTTGTAGAAAATTTCGTCCGTCGTGCCGTACTCGACGATGTGACCGGCGTACATGACGGCGATCTTCTCGCACATCTGGGCCACAACGCCCAGATCGTGGGTGATCATGATGATGGACATGCCCAGCTTGTGGCGCAGGTCGTTCATCAGCTCCAGGATCTGTGCCTGGATCGTCACGTCCAGCGCGGTGGTCGGCTCGTCGGCGATCAGCAGCTTCGGCTCACAGGCCAGCGCAATGGCGATCATAACGCGCTGGCGCATACCGCCGGACAGCTCGTGCGGGTACTGCTTCAGGCGGCGGTCCGGCTCGTTGATGCCGACCAGCTCCAGCAGCTCCTTAGCGCGGGCCCAGGCTTCCTGCTTGGTCCTTTTTGGTGTGCAGCAGGATGACTTCGACGATCTGGTTGCCGATGGTGTACACCGGGTTCAGGCTCGTCATGGGGTCCTGGAAGATGATGGAGACCTCGTTGCCGCGAATTTTGCGGAACTCCTTCTCGGTCATTTTGTCGATCTGGTGGCCGTTGAACCACACCGTGCCGCCGACCAGACGTCCGGGGTAGGCGGTCAGGCCCATGATGGAGTAGGCCGTGACAGACTTGCCGGAGCCGGACTCGCCGACGATGCCCAGCACGTCGCCCTGGTTCATGCTGAAGGACACGCCGTTCAGCGCCTTGACCTCGCCCGCGGGGTGAAGAAGGACAGGCGTTCGTCCTTGATTTCAAGAATTTTTTCGCTCATGTTGCTCCTCCTTCCCTCTTTAGCTCTTGAGCTTCGGGTCAAACGCATCGCGCAGACCGTCGCCGAACAGGTTGAAAACCAGGATCATGATGCTGATCATCAGTGCGGGGGCGATCAGCAGCACCGGGTAGGTGTTCATGCCCTTGACGGCGTCAGTCGCCAGCGAGCCGAGGGACGGCATGGGGGCTGCAACGCCGAGGCCGAGGAAGCTCAGGTAGCTCTCGGTGAAGATGGAGGACGGGATCTGCAGGGTGGTGGTGACGATCAGGGTGCCCATGCAGTTCGTCAGCAGGTGCTTCTTGATGATGCGCCCGCCGGAGGCACCCAGCGCGCGGGCAGCGGTGACGTACTCGCTCTCCTTCAGCGTCAGGACCTGGGAGCGGACGATACGCGCCATGCCGACCCAGTACAGCAGGGCGAAGATGATGAAGATGGACACCATGTTGGGGCCGAGCTCTGCATCCAGCCGAAGCCGGGCTTGGTGG
>ENA-OQBL01001225-OQBL01001225.1-human-gut-metagenome-genome-assembly--contig:-NODE-1225-length-10485-cov-2.186716_pt1 | contig 10485 bp, 14 predicted proteins | sample MGYA00242747_ERZ504553 | MGnify/ENA primary metagenome ERZ504553 (study PRJEB26092, sample SAMD00036240) | human gut metagenome | host: Homo sapiens | study: EMG produced TPA metagenomics assembly of...
ATTTATCTCCCGTTTTCCCTGTGTTTACAGAAATGGGTTGTAAAATATATTTGTCGGATAATTCATTGACTCTTGTTTCACCCAAAAAGCATAAAGCGGGTAAGAAGTATTAAAACAATGCCTTATCCCGGCTTTCCTACCGATTCTCAATCGCCTGTGGCAGTTGCTCTTGCACTTGCTAAAGGGACTTCTATTTTGCAGGAAACAATATTTGAAAATCGATTCAGATATGTTAGTGAGCTTAACAGATTCGGTACAGATATAGAAATTAAGGATAATATCGCCGTTATTAACGGTGTTGATAAGTTACATTTGGCAAACGTTAACGCAACTGATTTACGTGGCGGAGCCGCACTTGTTGTTGCAGCTCTTTGCGCAAACGGGGAAAGTAATATTTATGGTATAGAGCATATAGATAGAGGATATGAAAATCTTGAAAACGCACTTTCATCAATAGGTGCTGACATTAAGAGGAGTAAAAATGAAGGAGAAACCAAGGCAAAAGCAAGCAAAAAAGAAATTGAATAACAGAAAATTCAAAGCCGTCAAAAATTGATGATGAATTCTTTGATTTGGGTATTGAGCCTCCGAAACTATATAGGGAGTCTCAAAACAAGATTATTCAAGCTCAGCAAAAAAAAATCACGTCAAAGTGAGAAATACGGAATGACGAGGGTTGAACGGCGCCAAAGGGAAACAAAAAGGCGTGAAAAGAAAAACAAACTCAGAAAAACGCTTAGTTGGATAGGTGCAATTCTTGTTATTATTGCTATCGGAGCAATACTTTGCTTGACGGTTTTTTTCCAAATAAACAATATAACAAGCTCAGGCAGTAAGATTTATTCAAAGGATAAGATAATATCACAATGCATTATTCAAAAGGGTAAAAATCTTTTTACAATTGATACCGAATCGGCGGCACAAAGGATTGAGGAAAACCTGCCATACGTCTACAAGGCTGAAATCAAAAGAAAGTTGCCCGATACAATAGAAATTATAATAACCGATGCAAAGCCTTCTTATTCGCTTTTGTGTGATGATAATACATATATCTTACTCGACGATAACTTTAAGGTACTTGAAAAGGGTGCACAAATGGCGACGGGTACAGTTATTAACAAAACGGATATAAAAAGCGCTGTTGCGGGTCATAAAATAGAATTTAAAAATTCCGATGTCGGCACTTGTCTTGCACGTCTTGCAAAAAGTATTAAAGAAAATAATTTTACTGAAATTACTGCTATTTACAGTAAAAATATAAGCGAAAACTACGTTGTTTACGATAATAGAATTACGTTTAAACTCGGCAACAGCAAGGATTTAGACAGTAAGATTATGAAAGGACTTACGGCTTGCGATAAACTTAATGATTCAAATCCTAATGCTACAGGTACAATGACAATAACAACTGACAAGGCAATATACTTTACAGAAGAATAGCTGTGAAGAAGTTAGCTTTACACATAATGTGAATATTGTTGGAATTTGTGCAAAAACAACAAACAACATAAAATATTACTATAAAACATTGTCAAAAACTTTTAGAATAATTCAAAAAAAGGTATTGCAATTTAATTACAATATTGTTACAATATGATAGTAACAAAAGCCTATAGGGGAATATAGACTAAGAATAATAAAATTAAGGAGAATCTTGCAATGGGACGTTATGAAATCGATACAGATGACTCAAAAGTAGTACAAATTAAAGTAGTAGGTGTCGGCGGAGGCGGCGGAAACGCAGTCAACCGTATGGTACACTGTAATATCCAAGACGTTGAATTTGTAGCAGTTAACTCTGATAAGCCTGCTCTTGCAAAGTCAACAGCAACACATAAAATTCTTATCGGCGAAAAAGCTACTAAAGGTATGGGTGCAGGTGCAAGGCCTGAAGTAGGTACTCGTGCCGCTGAAGAGAGCAGAGAAGCTCTTACAGACGTACTTACAGGCGCAGAAATGGTATTTATCACTGCCGGTATGGGCGGTGGAACAGGTACCGGTGCAGCCCCTGTAGTAGCTAAAATCGCAAAAGACCTCGGCATTCTTACTGTAGCAGTTGTTACAACTCCTTTCGCTTTCGAAGGTAACAGAAGAATGAAGCAGGCACAGGAAGGTATCAAGGAGCTCGCTCAGTACGTTGACTCTATCATGGTAATTCCTAACGAAAATTTAAAATATGTTACTGAAGAAAAGATTACTCTTCTCAATGCATTTGAAATCGCTAATGATGTTCTTCGCCAGGGTGTTCAGTCAGTGTCTGACCTCGTTAATGCAACAGGTCTTGTAAACTGCGACTTTGCCGATGTAACTGAGATTATGAAGGATTCAGGCTATGCTCATATGGGTGTTGGCCGTGCTAAGGGTAAGGATAAAGCAGAACTCGCTGCTCAGCAGGCTATTTCTTCACCTCTTCTTAATACTTCTATTGATGGTGCACGTGGTATTCTTATCAATATCACAGCTTCAACAGATATCGGTCTTGAAGAGATTGATGCTGCTTCTTCAATCGTAAGTGCTGCAGTTCATCCTGATTGTGAAATCATCTGGGGTGCTAACTTTGATGAAGAGCTTGAGGATGAAATGATTATCACTGTTATTGCTACCCGCTTTGGTGACGAGGGCCCCGGCGCTCCTATCAAGTCAACAACTGCAAACAAGGAAGTTGCTCCTCCGCAGCCTGTAGCTCCTATCGCTGCTCCGGTTGCTCCTGCTCAAAGTTCAGCAGCTGCTACTTCTCCTGTTTCAACATTCAATGATAATGATGACGATGCTTTTCAGCGAAATCGTTAATTTCTTCAAGAAATAATCATTAATATATAACAAAAACGCACTTCGTTTTTGAAGTGCTGCTTTTTTTTCATTTATTTGTGTTTTTTGTCAATATGTATATTTTATCAAACTCTTGTCTTTTAAGTGGAAAACTTTTCCTGTCAAGTAAAATCCTTTACATTTTTAACATTTTCCACATAGTTTTCAACAATTATTTATATCAAAAACGTCACTTTTCCACATTCTCAACAACGTTTTCCACAGCGTTTTTAACAATTCAAAATTGTAAAGCAAAATGCCATTACAAAAAGCAGCGATTAAATATACATTTTTTGTATATCTAATCGCTGCTTTAAATGTTTACCATTCGCTTTTTGTGTATGAACGGATAATATTGGTTATAATATTATCTCTTAAAAAAGCCTTTTCCTTTGCCGCCGTTTCTTTGGTCTTGAATTTTACCTGCACGGATTGTTATCGCCTCTGTTTTATCGGTGATTTTGTCAATCGGAGGAATTTTGCCGAAGTCATAATTATCCTCAACAACGTCAATAACATTTTCTGCAATATTGGTAAATTCTTCCTTTTGCGCCGAACTCATTGCAAATATAACTAATTTGTTATTGTCTGGAAAACGCAAAATCTTTTTATCTTAACATTGAGCGAATAAAGATAAATTCTTGCTTTTTTTACGATATTGCCCTCAGGGTGATGAAGATGAGTAAATTCGTATCCGAATGCTGTTTCGTCATCGGTATGAGCCGTCTGATTTAAGCCGTACATATCCCATTTACTGTAAGGTGCAGTCATTGATTTGAAATTGACTTTGTATTCTTTTCTGTCAATTTTAAATGTTGCTACTATATCTTCCTCGCTTACCGCTCCGGCAAGAATATATATTTGATTATATTTTCCGTCAAGTCTGATTTTTTGACCTCTGCAAGCTACTGCGTCAAATCTTGGAGTTTTTTCCTTTGCTGTTGCCGTGAGGAATGTAAAAATCAATTCCGTTTACTTTAATGTTTTTGCTGATTAAATCAATCGGCAAAGAGTATCCACCGCCCTGAAGTATGTTGTACTTCATATTCTTGTAGTTTGTAAACGCTTTAACGTTGTAATTAAGTCGCATAGGGGAGTAAGTATTGTTGAACTTACACTCCGGTGCTTTTGCAAATTTAATTTTCAATGTCATCGTTTCAAATGGCTTTAATGAAACTCTGATTGTTTTCTTTTCGGCAGGTGTATGCTTTCTTATAAATTCTTCGCTTGTGTTTACTTCGTCAACTTCTTCAAATTCTCTGTATACACTCAGCGCCGCATTTTTCTGCTCAACAGCCGTTGCATTATTAAGCCTTACAATTAAAGCGTCTTTGTCATATTCGCTGATTTTTACAGCTCTGATAACAATATTGTCGTGCGATAATTTTAAAAGGCTGGCAACTTGAGAAAATTCGCCCTTTTCGCTCTGCTTTTTTACTTCACAGGTGATAAGCTTTCTTGCAAATACCATTGATTCACGGTTAGTCCCGTTTTCAATGTCACCCTCGTGACCGAAAATTCCAAAGCTAAAGCAGTTTCTGCCGAGGTCTTGTAAATCTTGCCTTGTTTCCTTTGTAAATGCTCCGACAGGCGTGTGAATGCAGGTGAGCCTTAATGTGTTGTCGTTAGGCTTATCCCAGCCGTGCTTGCAGTCTGTAAGAATACTTACTCCGAAATTACCGCTTTTGTCAGTTATGTCAGCCCATTTTTGAGCAGGTACTTCATAAAGCTTTTCGCTGTTGTTTTCTCTTTGCGTGTATCCTAAACCCGAATCATATTTTGCAACATAATTTGAACTTGCAAGAGGGAATACAGCTTTAAGAAGTGTTCTTCTTGTTCTCCAATCAATTTCGTTGTCAAATCTGATAACCTTGCTGTCAGGATATAGAGAAACAATTTGATTAATCGTTGAGTATTCAGCCTCTCTTGTAATTTTTATTGCAATTCGTGCAGGTCCTTTTTCAATTATTTCAAATTTAGGAGTGTTTGCATAGCAATAAGCGTCCTTGTCGATATCTTCTTTTCTTAATTCCCAAGACGGATAAGCAAGCGAGCCTGTATCGTGAAGCATTGCAAGCTTAATAGGAGAGGTGATAAGCTGCTTGTTAAGTTCTTTGTCAAATAAGAAAGCAAGGTCGCCGTTCTTGTTGAAAATAACTCTATATTTGCTGTTTTCAAGGGTATGACCGCTAATCTTAAGGTCAGTTTTTATTTGGCACTTTTCCTCACTCGGAACAATTGCATAAATGTGAATTGCAAATGACGGCACGTCAGCCTGAAATACTATTTCAAAATGTTTGCCTGTTTTGTTGATAATCTGGCTCGGCACTTCCTTTTTTTGCTTGTCAATGACCTTGACAAAAGGGGTGTTTACGTTGAGCTTAATCTTGGCTTCAACGCTTTCACGTCTTCTGTATTGCGTAGGGTTTGACACTGAAACTGCAACTGCGTTTTCAGGAACCCAGCTTGTGTCCATATTTCTTGAAATTGCTTGTAAAGACGAGGTCAGTTCGCCTTTAAATTGAGCTATAGACGAATAATAATCATCCCAAGCGTCATTGTAAACTTCCATTAATGATGTGCCTGTAATGTCATCGTGGAATTGATGTTTAATTGAACGCTTCCAAGCCTTGTTAAGATTTTCCTTAGGATAATCATATGTACCGCAAAGTGAGGCAAATGAACAAGTGAATTCCGCACTGTGCGCTATTTGTTCGCTTTGATAGTCAAGCCTTTTGCTCTGCGTACGTGAGGTGTAACAGCCGGCGCCGTGATTTGTCATAAGCATATCGCCTTTGTATCTCGGAATGAATACGCCGTTTGCACCGTTGTTGTACCTTTTAAGCTTCGTAAAAACCTTATCGCTTCTTGCACTTATTACTTGGAATAATTTGTTGTCTTTGTTGGCTCTTACACTTTCGTCAACGTTTTTTACACTTTCCTCTGTCGGCGAGCCGCCCCTAGTCGCCTGTTCCGTAAAGGTGATTAACCCACGGAAGCTTCATATTGGTTTCAACATAAGCTTTGTTAATTCCGTCAATAACACTTAAGTCTGCTCGAACGTCGCCGTCAAGCTTGTATCTGTAGCTTTTTGCATTAAATGACGCACCAATCTCATTTCCGTCGGCGCCGACCCACATACCTAAATCAAACGGTATTGGGTAAGCTGAGCCCCAAGAAAGTTTTTGCGTGCTGAATCCTAAAAGACCGGCATCATTGATAATTTGTGGCAATTGCGCACCGAAACCGAAGCAGTCAGGCAAAAATATATCCTTACTTTTTTCCTTGAACTTTTCATAAAAAGTAGTTATTTCCAAGAAGAATGTTACGTGTGATAGCCTCCGGTGAGGGAATATTTACGTCGCCGTTTTCGTATTCCGAACCTGCAGGATTCCACCTGTTTGTTTTAACGTATCTTCTGATTTGGTCAAATGCCCTTGGATAGTATTCTTCTATAAGCTCGTATCTGTAAGCACCCTCAAAGTTGAACATATAATTTGGGTACTTCTCAATAAGGTCAAAGTTTTTGCTTAATGTGTCCGGTATAAATTCTTCAACCGTATCGGCAATTGTCCATCTCCAAACAGTGTCAAGATGTGCCGTTGCAACCATATAAGCTGTTTTAGTCAACATAATTATAATACCTGCTTACTTTTCAATAATTTCGTATGTAAATTCGTACTTCTCTTGAAGAGCCTTAACCTTATCCTCGTTGTCCTCAATAAATGTTTCGCTGTAAACACCTTTTTCCGTCTACAGAATAATCTTTAACGATTTGGTTGAGTGCTTCCCAAGCCTCAGCCTCCTGTGCATATCCGTCCTCAAATTTAATAAGAAATTCTCTGTGTTTTGGTAAAATAACCTTCATTGTTTTTTTCCTTTCATCTGTAATTATAATATACAAACTTATTATATTATTTTTGTTTATTTATTGCAAGAAATATTTATATCTTTAATAACTATTTTAGCTTTTTCATATAAAAGCTTTTGGGCATTTTCTATTGCATATTGGGCACTTGTGTTTTTATCTACAAGACTGTACAATTTTATCTCCGAGTTTAACATTTTCAATATCTCCGCTAAATAATGCACTTTTTATATACTTTTTGCAAAGCTCGCTTATTTTATATACGAGCTTTCCCATAAGCGTTTGATGTCGGTTTTTCCTTCGCCTGTAATTACAATATCGCTTTCCTTTACTTTTTTTCTCAAGGGATGAAGCTTCGCATAGTATGTCAAATCCACTTTTTATTTCTCCGCCGTAAACGGAATAAAGACCGCCGCATATACCTCCTGCCGCTCCTGCACCCTTAACCTCTCTTATATCTCTTGGAAGAAAAGCATTAAGCATTTTCAGTCCGTCGTCAAGTTCTTTTATTTGTTCGTTATTTGCGCCCTTTTGTTTTGCAAAAACATAAGCCGCCCCTTTTTTGCCGAAAATACATTGTCAACATCGCAAGCGTATGTAAAGTTAATACCCTTTACAATATTTGTGAAGCCTGCACCGAAAATATTATTTAAATCTTTGCCGGTCGGGTAATCAATTTCATATCCTTCAATATCTCTGAAAACAGCACCGAGCGCACTTAGCGCACCTGCTCCGCCGTCACAGCATCCGCTGCCGCCCAATCCGAGTATAATGTTGCCAAAAGCCCTTTGATACAGCGAACTTTATCAACTCACCCGTACCATAAGATTGTTGCATTCATAACGTCTTTTTTCTTTTGGAGTCCGCTTGCGGTTGCACTTTCTATTATGGCAGTAATTTTCATAAGTGTATATATGACCTTTCATACTTTTGCCGTATATGTCACTGCAACGGGTGTAAAGTATCTCACCATTACAAAAGCCACTTAAACATTCGCCGAATCCTTCGCCTCCGTCTGCAAAGGGCAGGCAAGTAATATTGTGATTTTCAACGCTTTCTATTCCGCTTTTTATACTTTTGCAAACTTCCTTTGACGACAAGCTGCCCTTGAAGCTGTCAGGCACGATTAATATGTTCATTAAGTATCCCTCTCAGTGCTTTTTCAAATTTTTCGTCTTGCTCAGCCGTTCTTTTTGACGGGCCTTTCAAATGCTTTCCTGCTCTTCTCGCCTTTTTGGCAAGGTGACGTGATGTTAAAAGTGTATCTATGTTAAAATCGTTAATAATTAATCCGTTTTGATTGATTATTATTGCGCCTTTTGCAAGAGCCATAGCCGATAAGCCGTAATCCTGACTGATGACTATGTCACCTGCTTTAACCTCATTTACAAGTGCAAAATCTGCGCTGTCAGCACCTTTTCCAACCGTTATTACTCTAACATTCTTGATATTAAATTCGTGGCTTGTGTCGCAAAAAAATAATGCTTTCTATGCCGTATTTGTTTCCTATTTTGACGGCTTCCATTGTTACCGGACAGCCGTCTGCATCAATTAAAATTCTCATAATGCTATAATAACATAATTGTAAAAACTTATCAAATATGTTATTATGAACTCGGTGATATTTATGAAACTTATTATTATCCGTCACGGTGACCCTGATTATGAACACGATACATTGACCGAAAAGGGTGTTCGTGAGGCAAAACTTTTAAGTGAACGTATTTCTAAGCTTGACGTTAAGGCTTTTTATTGTTCTCCGCTTGGCAGAGCACAGGATACCGCATCCTATACTCTTGATAAAATGAATAGAAGTGCTCAAACACTCCCTTGGCTTTGCGAATTTGAAGGAAAAATCTTGTCAGGCTTAAAATATATTTCCTGCTGGGACAGATTGCCGAGTGAATGGACAAAATATCCTGAGCATTATGATTATAACGAATGGTACAACTCTAAAATAATGCGCTACGGCAATGTTGAGCGTAAATATAAAACGGTATGCAACGGTATTGACGAGCTTCTTAAAAAGCACGGTTACGAACATCAAGGCAATATTTATAAGGTTAATAATTCTAACCACGATACAATTGTTCTTTTCTGCCATTTCGGCGTTTGAATGTGTTTTGCTTTCTCATATTATGTCTTGCTCGCCTATGGATTTTTTTGGCATAATTTTGTTGCCTTGCCTACTTCTGTAACTACTCTTATTACCGAGGAAAGGGAAAAGGGTATAGCCGCTTTTCGCTGTCAGCAGTTCGGCGATATCAGTCACCTTTATGCAGGAGGGGAGGAGCCGTCGTTTGCTGCTCGCTTTTGCGAATGTTTTGACGATGAAACGAGACATTAATTGGAAATTCTGTTTATTTTCGTATTTTTGTATTAATTATGCTAATTATAGTATTGTAAAAATTATTTATTTATAGTATTATAATTCTGTGAATATTCACTAAAATAAGAGATGGGATTGTAAAATTAATATGAAAAACGACAAAATTGTTAAACCCTTTGGGTTTAAAGACAAAATCGGCTATATGTTCGGCGATTTTGGTAACGACTTGACCTTTTTGCTTTCGTCAAGCTTTCTTATGAAATTTTATACCGATGTTATGGACGTTGACGGCTATATTGTTGGTATTATTATGATGATTGCAAGGTTTGTTGATGCATTTACGGATGTAGCAATGGGCAGAATTTGCGATAAAAGCAAAATGACTGCCGCAGGTAAATTTAAACCGTGGATTAGAAGAATGTGCGGCCCCGTTGCAATTGTTTCGTTTTTAATGTATCAAAGCTCGCTTTCAGGGCTTCCTAAGCCTGCTAAGATTGCATATTTGTTTGTAACTTATATCCCTTTTGGGGTTCTGTATTTTATACCTCAATCAATATTCCTTACGGCTCTATGGCTTCTGCTATTTCCGATAATCCTAATGACAGGCAGTCGCTTTCAACGTTTAGAACTATGGGCGGTATGTTTGCCGGCGCTATTATTATGGCTGTTGTTCCTCTTATTATTTATAATAAGGAAAACGGAAATGATGTTATAAGCGGCACTAAGTTTACTATTGTTGCAGGAGTTTGCTCCTTGCTTGCTGTCGTTTGTTATCTTCTTTGCTATGCTCTCACTACCGAGCGTGTAAGGGCACAGGCTACCGATGCTCAACTTGAGAAAAATAACCTTGGCGTAATGCTTAAAAATGCAGTTAAAAACCGTGCGCTGATTTCTATTATCGTGGCATCAATCTTTATGCTTATTTCGCAGCTTACTATTCAGCAAATGGCTAACTATGTATTTCCTAATTATTACGGTAATGCAAAAGTCCAAAGTCTTTCTGTTGTTATGATGGGCGGAGGTATGGTTATTGCCGCTGTTATCGCTAAACCGCTTGCCGCAAAGTTCGGAAAGGCTGAAATAAGCGTTGTTTCTAATATGGTTGCAGGTGTTGTAAGCTTGCTTCTTTACTTTGTCAGACCTCAAAACGTTTGGGTTTATGTTGCATTGCAATTCCTTTGCTGGTTTGGCTTGGGCGTTTTCTCGATGGTTGTTTGGGCGCTTATTACCGACGTTATAGATTATTCCGAAATTAAAAAACGGAATACGTGAGGATGGCTCTGTTTATGCTCTTTATTCTTTTGCACGTAAACTCGGTCAGGCGCTCACTTCGGGTCTTTCGGGTGCGCTTCTCTCAATGATTGGATATAAAAAGTCAACCGCTTTTGAATCGCAGGTTAAAGAGGGTATTTTCGATATCTCAACTCTCGTTCCGGCAATAAGCTTTATTTTGCTTGCACTTATACTTTTGGTTTTTGGT
>ENA-OQBL01001228-OQBL01001228.1-human-gut-metagenome-genome-assembly--contig:-NODE-1228-length-10476-cov-3.021258_pt1 | contig 10476 bp, 12 predicted proteins | sample MGYA00242747_ERZ504553 | MGnify/ENA primary metagenome ERZ504553 (study PRJEB26092, sample SAMD00036240) | human gut metagenome | host: Homo sapiens | study: EMG produced TPA metagenomics assembly of...
GACAGAGTACGGGTTCGACCCCCGTCGGCGGCATGAAGAAAAGCACCTGAGAATCGATGGTTCTTGGGTGCGTTTTTTCATGCTTGCAATTCCGGAAAGGGGATGATATGCACATGCTGCGGTCGAGCGGATGGAGAGGCTTTGCGGTCTGTTCACAGTTCATTCGGAAAAAGTGCCTTTTTCTTTCCATGGGTTTCAATGCTATAATAAAAAAAACGATACGATCCGTGGATCGTAACGGGGCAGGGGGCCGCTGGCCGTCCTGCCGGGGCAGTGCCCGCAAACTGCGGCGGGCGGGAAACAGAAAAAGAGAGGCGAATCGAGGATGTTGGATATGATCAAGTGCAGCACCGGCGGCGCATACTATGCCCGCGGCGAGTGGGTGCCGGCAGACGGCAACGCACCGGCAGCACTGGCCGCCAAGGGCTTTGATGCCGCTGCGGTGGAAAACGCCAAGACCGGTACCATGGCCTACAGCATTCTGCAGGCCCACAACACCAGCGGCGATGCCGAAAACCTGAAGATCAAGTTCGATGCCATGGCCAGCCATGACATCACCTTTGTGGGCATCATCCAGACGGCCCGCGCGTCCGGCCTGGAAAAGTTCCCCCATCCCGTATGTGCTCACCAACTGCCACAACAGCCTGTGCGCCGTGGGCGGCACCATCAACGAGGACGACCACCGCTTCGGCCTGTCGGCTGCCAAAAAGTACGGCGGCATCTTTGTGCCCCCGCATCTGGCTGTCATCCACCAGTACATGCGTGAAAAGTTTGCCGGCTGCGGCAAAATGATCCTTGGCTCGGACTCCCACACCCGTTACGGTGCACTGGGCACCATGGCCATCGGCGAGGGCGGCGGCGAGCTGGCAAAGCAGCTGCTGGGCCGCACCTACGATGTGGCCCGTCCGGGTGTGGTGGCCATTTACATCACCGGCAGCCTGCCGGCCGGCTGCGGCCCCCACGATGTGGCCATTGCGCTGGTGGGCAAGCTGTTCAAGAGCGGCTATGTCAAGAACAAGGTCATGGAGTTCGTCGGCCCCGGCATTGCCTCCCTGCGGCAGGACACCCGCAACGCCATCGATGCCATGACCACCGAGACCACCTGCCTGTCCTCCATCTGGGAGACCGACGAGACCACGCAGAAGTTCCTTGCCGTGCACGGCCGTGCTGCGGATTACAAGAAGCTGGCCCCGGCGGACCTTGCCTACTATGACGGCGTTGTGGAAGTGGATCTGTCGTCCATCCGTCCCATGATCGCCCTGCCCATGCACCCCTCCAATGCCTTTACCATCGAAGAGCTGAACGCCAATCTGGAGGACATCCTGCACGCCTGCGAAGAGGATGTGCAGAAGCTCATCGGCCGCAAGGATGTGCACCTGGACCTGTGCAGCAAGATCGAGAACGGCAAGCTGCGGGTGGACCAGGGCGTGATCGCCGGTTGTGCAGGCGGTTTGTACGACAGCATCTATGAGGCGGCTTCCATCCTCAAGGGCCGCACCGGCGGCTGCGGCGACTACGCCCTCAGCGTGTACCCCCGGCAGTCAGCCCATCATGATGGAACTGGTGCGCACCGGCGTGATCAGCGAACTGATGGCCAGCGGTGCCACCGTGCGCACGGCTTTCTGCGGCCCCTGCTTCGGCGCAGGCGATGTGCCCGCCAACGGGGCACTGTCCATCCGCCACACCACCCGCAACTTCCCCAGCCGCGAAGGCTCCAAGCCCGGCAATGGCCAGCTGGCGGGTGTGGCCCTGATGGATGCCCGCAGCATTGCGGCCACCACGGCCAACGGCGGCATCCTGACCCCGGCCACCGACATTGACTACGATCCCACCGTGCCGGAGTACCAGTACGATCCTTCCAGCTACGACACCCGCGTGTATCAGGGCTTTGGCAAGGGCGACTACGACGCCCTGCTCAAGCTGGGCCCCAACATCAAGGACTGGCCGGAGATCGCACCGCTGGGCAACAACCTGCTGCTGAAGGTGGCATCCTACATCACCGACCCCGTGACCACCACCAACGAGCTGATCCCCTCCGGTGAGACTTCCTCCTACCGCTCCAACCCCCTGGGTCTGGCCGAGTTCACCCTCAGCCGCAAGGACCCGGAGTATGTGGGCCGTGCCAAGGCCGTGCGTGCCGAAGAGGAAGCCCGCCGTGCCGGCAAAGCCGATGACGCCCTGCTGGCAAAGGTGCACGCCGTGCCCGGCTGCGAGAAGCTGACCTGGAACGACCTGCAGATCCGCCTCCACGATCTTTGCAGTCAAGCCGGCGACGGCTCCGCCCGTGAGCAGGCCGCCAGCTGCCAGCGTGTGCTGGTGCCGGGGCCAACATCGTCACCGAGTATGCCACCAAGCGTTACCGCTCCAACCTGATCAACTGGGGCATGCTGCCTCTGCAGCTGGCCGGGGCTACGGCCCTTCGGGCTGGGGGATTACATCCTCATCCCCAATGTGCGTGAAGCGCTCAAGGGCGACCTGAGGACATCAAGGCCTATGTGCTGGGCGATGAACCCAAGGTATTTGACCTCTACATGGCTGCCCGCTGACCGACGACGAGCGTCAGATCCTGGCCGACGGCTGCCTGATCAATTTCTACAAACATTAAAGAGGCGTTTCCATGTCCTGCGATCTTCACAACCATTCCACCTGTTCCGACGGCTCGGTGCCCATCCAGCGCCTGCCGGGCATCGCGGCCCGTACCGGGCTGCACGCCATTGCCATCTCCGACCACGACACCACCCTGAGTGCGGCGTACTGCTACGCCCATCCCCGACAGGAGGGCGTGGAGCTGATCCCGGCGGTGGAGCTGACCGGTTACGATTTTGAGCGCCAGCACCGGGTGCATCTGCTGTGCTATTACCCCAACCTGGACTGTGTCCCGCTCCGGGAGCACTGCGAGATCATGAAGCAGCGGCGCAATGCCTGCGGCCTGCAGACGGTCCATGAGCTGGAGGCGATGTACCCGCAGTTCACCGAGGAGCTTGTCTGGGAGACGGCGGCCGAAAGCGGCGTGATCTACAAAAGCGGCATCATGCAGGTGCTGGGGGAGCTTGGCCTGAGTGACGGCAGCATTTACGGCGAGACCTACCACAAGCTGTTCGGCTGGAATCCCCGCGGCATCGTGCTGCACTCGCCGGAGTATCTGCCGGTGCGGGAAGTGCTGGCCACGGCCAAGGCCAGCGGTGGTGCCGTGGTGTTTGCGCATCCCACCGTCTACAAGAGCATGCCGCTGGTGCGCGAACTGGCGGCAGAAGGCGCCATTGACGGCATTGAGGTGGACCACCCCAGCAACAGCCCGGAGGACCGCGCGGAGTGCGTGCAGCTTTGCCGGGAATACGGCCTTGTGCCCACGGCCGGGACGGATTTCCATGGCCGCAACCACAAGGTGCCCCATCCCATCGGCACCTGTACCGCTCCGGACGAGACGGTCACCCGCCTGCAGGAGATCGCCCGCAAACGGGGCGGCGGCAATGGCACACGATAAAGCCGGAAAAAGGCTTTTCTTTTATAAGAAAAGAGAGAGGAAGTTTGAAACCATGAGCAAGGAATTCAGCTTTGCAAACAAAGGCACCTGCTCCAAGCAGACCAATTTTGTCCTGAACGACGACCACACCATTGCGTCCATCGAGGTCATCGGCGGCTGCAACGGCAACCTGAAAGGCATCTGCCAGCTGGTCACCGGCATGAAGGCCGAGGACGTCATTGCACGTCTGGACGGTACGCTGTGCGGGTTCCGCAACACCAGCTGCCCGGACCAGATCGCACAGAACCTGAAGAAGGCGCTGGAAGAGATGAACTGACCGGAAACCGATCGAAACGCGGGCACCGCGCTTTGCAGAAATGCAGGGCGCGGTGTCTTTTTTTGTGTACGGGAAAAGCGAAGAATGCACAATATGCAATCAAATGAATAAGAATGCAATAATATGCAATTTTGATAAGTCGAACTTCTGAAAGAAAAGTGAGCAAAAGAACAAAAATGTGTTGCACTTCCCGGAAAACGCACTCGAAGTGCAACACAAGCGTAACGGGAAAAGGAGACACTTCCGGATGCTGTTGCACTTGTGTTACGATTCTGAGCGGACCGATTTTGAAATTTTTGCATTTTGTCCCGCAAAAATTGCGCAAAACCCCTTGACGATGAGACGCTCCTGTGATACTCTTGTGACACAAGAGTTGCACTTGTGAAACGCACGAGTTGCAAAACGGATTTGCAACGCGCAGCCGATCAAATGCAAAACGGCTTTTATACAAAAAGCTGTATCAGGAGGATGTCTTATGAAACTCGAAATGCGTACTGTTCAGAAGATCGCGGCAGCTGCGATGACGCTGGCTGTGATGTTTGGCTGCGCATCTCCGCTCAAGCCTCTGGCTGCGAGCGCTGCACAGAACACTGTGTCGGTTTCTGCGGACATCGACGAAGAAAACTCCTACATCAGCGCACAGGACCAGATGTACCAGAAGGATTTCCTGAAGCTCATCAACAAGGCCCGTGCAAAGGCCGGTCTGAACAGCGTGGAACTGGGCGATGCCGCCCACAACGCCGCCGCTGCTGAGCGTGCCGAAGAGCTGGCTACCACGTATTCTTATGTGCGTCCCAACGGTCAGCGCGACTTCACCGTTTTTGCCGAGAACGGCATCGGCGATGTGTCCGTTGGCGAGAACTATCTGGCCGGCGTGTCCACTCCGGACTCCGCCATGGACCAGTGGATGAACCTCGATTTCGCCCGTGAGCGCATCCTGAATGCGGATGCCACCACCGTGAGTGTCGGCCACTATGAGGGCGGTGCCTACGGCAACTACTGGGTGCTGATCTTCTCTTACCCCGAAAACTCTCACACCGATGACTTTCGTCAGGAAGTGCTGAATCTGGTCAATGTCGAGCGTGCAAAGTACGGCCTGACCCCGCTGGTGATGGGCGATGCCAACCTGACCGCTGCCGCACAGAAGCGTGCCGAAGAGATCGCTACCGTCAATTCCCATACCCGTCCGGATGGCAGCAAGTGCTTCACCGTGCTCAAGGAGTACGGCGTGACCGCAGCTCCCACCGGTGAGAACGCCGCCTGGGGCAGCGTTTCTCCGCAGGAGGTCGTGGATGCCTGGATGCAGTCCGAAGGCCACCGTGCCAACATTCTGAACCCCGAAGCCCGTGCCATGGGCGTTGGCTACTACTACAACAGCAGCAGCACCTGGGGCCATCAGTGGATCCAGATCTTCACCAAGTGATATCCTCTTCATCATCATACCAAGATACCTTCTCCCTTTCTTGAAAAGTTGTGTGCGAGGAAAGCCCGGCAGCGAAAGCTGCCGGGCTTTTCACTTGCACAAATGGCGTTTTATGTTATACTGATTCTGAATAACACGCAGGAGGAACCATTGTGGAGGATTACCGGACCATCCGCGGTACGGCCGTGGGCGAATACGAAGAGAAGAAGAGCCGCTTCATTGCGCAGCTCTCCTTTTGCGGACAGCGAGGAGGCCGCCGTGGCATTCCTGGAGCAGGTGCGCGCGGCCAACCGCACGGCGCGGCACAACGTGTATGCTTACCGGCTGCGGGAGGGGAATCGGGAACGCTACTCCGACGATGGCGAGCCGGCCAAAACGGCCGGGACCCCGGCACTGGAGGTGCTGCAGCACAGCGGCCTGACGGATCTGATCGTGGTGGTGACCCGTTACTTTGGCGGCGTGCTGCTGGGCACCGGCGGCTTGGTGCGTGCATACACCACGGCTACGGCCCGTGCACTGGAAAATGCCGAGGTGGTCACGGTGCGCAGCGTGGTGGAGCTGAGCGTGACGGTGGATTACTCCCTTTATGAGCGTGCATCGCTGCTGATCGATGCAGCGGGAGCAAAACAGGCCGCGCCGCAGTTCACGGATCGCGTGACCCTGTGCTGGCAGATGCCGGAACACACCGAAGGCCCGCTGCTGGAACAGCTGCGGGAGCTGACGCGCGGCAGCGCGCAGGTGACGGTATCCGACCCGTTCTACGCACCGTTCTGAACCCGGCAGCAGCAAAAATAAAAAGCAAGCATTATTTTGCGAACCGACAGGCTTTTTCCCCCTTCGACAAAGCGGGTGTGCTACAATTGCCGCAGACGCAGCAATTGGGATCGGCTGTGCCGAAACAGAGAGGGGGAATGGCGACAAAAAGGGAGGGCGACTTTGTATGGATGTACGTCAGCGCACAGAAGAGATCGAACATATGACCTTCGCGCCGTGGGCTACCTTCAGCGACCAGAGCCGCGGCCGCATGCTGCCGGAAGAGCAGGACCCGATCCGGCCGGTGTTCCAGCGTGACCGTGACCGGGTGCTGCACTGCAAGGCGTTCCGACGGCTCAAACAAAAGACGCAGGTGTTCCTCTCGCCGGAGGGAGACCTGTACCGCACCCGACTGACCCATACGCTGGAGGTCTCGCAGATCGCGCGAACCATTGCCCGCGCCCTGCGGCTGAACGAAGATCTGACCGAAGCGATCAGCCTTGCCCATGATCTGGGCCACACGCCGTTTGGCCATGCCGGGGAGCGTGCGCTGAATGAGCTGTGCCCGGACGGCTTCAAGCACTACATGCAGAGCCTGCGTGTGGTGGACAAGCTGGAAAAGGACGGCCGGGGCCTGAACCTGACGTGGGAGGTGCGCAACGGCATCGTGACCCACACAAAGGGCACCTGGGCGGCAACGCCGGAAGGGCGCATCGTGCGCATGGCGGATCAGATCGCCTATGTGAACCACGACATTGAGGACGCGGTGCGCGCCGGTGTGCTGGACCCAGCCACCCTGCCGAAAGAATGCACCGCCGTGCTGGGCCAGACAAAAATCTGCCCGCATCACCACCATGATCAACAGTATCCTTGCCAACAGCGATGGGGATGTGAAGGTGGGCGCAGAGGAAAACGAAGCCTTCCTTGCGCTGCGGGATTTCATGTATGCCACCGTGTACGTGGACAAGACCGCCCAAGCGGGAAGAGCAGAAGGTGGACAAGGTGATCGGGGAACTGTACGATTACTACCTGAACCATGTGGACCGGATGTCCAATTTTTACATCCAGCTGGCTTATCAGGAGGGCAGAGAACGCGCAGTGACTGACTTACATCAGTGGCATGAGCGATGAATTTGCCATCCGCACTTTTGAGGAATTGTTTGTGCCCCGGAAGTGGCATGTCCTATAAATCCGAAAGGTCGTTTGAAAGATCCATGATCCCACACGAATACATTGAAGAACTGACCCGCCGCACCGACATTGTGGAGCTGGTGGGCAGCTATGTGCAGCTCAAGCGCAAGGGACGTTTGTATGGCGGCCTGTGGCCCCCTTCCACAGCGGAAAAAACGCCCTCATTCTACGTCTACCCGGACACCCAGAGCTTTTACTGCTTTGGCTGCGGCGCAGGCGGCGATGCCATTACCTTTACGAAAAAGATCAACAGCATCGATTACCCGGAGGCCGTTAAGTTGCTGGCAGCGCGGGCCGGTATGCCGGAGCCGCAGGAGGACGACAAAACAGGCCGGATGCGCAGCCGCATCCTCTCCATGAACAAGGAGGCGGCACGGTTTTTCCACGCCTGCCTGAACTCCACCGTGGAGGAAGCCCGGCAGGCCCGTGCCTACTGGCGGCGGCGCGGTCTGGACGACAAGACTATCGTCCGGTTCGGGCTGGGTTATGCGCCCAACGACGGACAGGCGCTGTATCAGTTCCTGCGCGATAAGGGCTACAATCAGCAGGAGCTGGATGCCAGCGGCCTGTTCAAGCGCAGTGCGTCCGGCCGCATCTACTGCCTGTTCTGGAAGCGGGTGATGACCCCCATCTTTGACCTGCGCGGCAACATCATTGCGTTTGGTGGGCGCGTGCTGGACGATTCCAAACCGAAATATGTCAACAGCCCGGAAACGCTGGTGTACCACAAATCCGAGACGGTGTTTGCGCTGCAGATCGCAAAGCGCAGCGCGGTGCGCCGGTTCGTGCTGTGCGAGGGCTACATGGACGTGATCAGTATGCATCAGGCAGGCATCGACACAGCAGTGTGCGCCTGCGGCACGGCCCTGACCCCGGAGCAGGTGCGGCTCATCAGCGAGTATGCTGACGAGGTGATCCTGAGCTACGATTCGGACGAAGCAGGCCAGAAGGCCACGCTGCGCTCGCTGGAACTGTTCCGCAACAGCCCGGTAAAGGTGGGTGTGCTGCAGATCCCCGGTGCAAAGGACCCGGACGAGTACATCAAAAAGTATGGCGCAGAGCGGTTCAAGGCTCTGCTGGACGGTGTGGGCAATGCACTGGACTTCCGGCTGGGCCGTCTGCGCAGCCAGTACGATCTGGCACAGGATGCCCAGCGGCTGGAATACGTGAAGGAAGCTGTGAATATGCTGGCAGAGCGCTCCAACCCTACCGAGCAGGAAGTGTATGCGGGGCGTCTGGCTGAGGAGACCAACATCTCCAAAACAGCTATCATGACCCAGCTGGAGACTGCAGTGAAGAGGGCGGGCAGCAAGCACCGCTGGGAGAAAAAGCAGCAGGCGCTCAAGTCCGGTGAGATGAATCAGATCAACGTGCCGTACAGTGCGGGCGGCAGTCAGGCGTTGGGCATTGCCAGCGCACAGCAGCGGCTGTTGGCGGCCATGCTGCGGGAGCCGCACTATATCGATCTGGTGCAGGGGCAGCTGACCGCAGAACAGTTCGTGCTGCCGCAGCAGAAGGAGCTGTTTGAAGCCATGCTGCGCTGCCGACAGGAGGGCATTGAGATCAGCCTGACTACGCTGCGCGCTTTTGTAAGCGAAGAAGCGCTGAATGAACTGAGCCATCTTGCGGCACAATACAGCGATGTGAATTGTACGCCGGATGATATCCGGCTGTATCTGGACCGCATTGCCCGGGGGATGCCCATGGCAGGCAAGGCGGCGCATATGTCCAATGAGGAACTGAGTGATTACCTCCAGTCGATGCGCGAAAAGAAGCAGGGAAATGTGCCTGTAGAAGAATGATCCCCCGCTTTCCCCTCCGGCTGGAGCAGGAGAGGAAAGGAGCAGGAACCATGCAGAAATTGTCGCAAACGGAGGAATTGGCCAGAACATTGGCTGCGCGGGCACGCCACCATGCTCTGACACCGGAGCAGATCAGCCGTGCCATGGACGAACAGGATTACGATGTGGCGCAGCTGGACGAGCTGTATACGGCACTGGAGGACCGCGGCGTGCACCTGACCGAAGAGGAAGCGGACCTGCCTGCGTTGGATGAAACGCAGATCGGCAGGCTGGAACATGAGCTTTCGGCAGAGGGGGTGGCGTTGGACGACCCGGTAAAGGCCTATTTGAAGGAGATCGGCCGGGTGCCGCTTCTGACGGCAGAACAGGAAACGGAGCTTGCCCGTGCCGCGCAGGCCGGGGACGAGGATGCCCGGCGGAAGCTCAGCGAAGCGAACCTGCGGCTGGTGGTGTCGGTGGCAAAGCGCTATGCAGGGCGAGGCCTGCCGTTTCTGGATCTCATTCAGGAAGGCAATCTCGGTCTGATGAAGGCGGCGGAAAAGTTTGAGCCGGAGCGCGGCTTCAAATTTTCCACCTATGCCACGTGGTGGATCCGTCAGTCCATCACCCGCGCCATTGCGGATCAGGGAAGGACCATCCGCATCCCGGTGCACCTTGTGGAGAGCATCAACCGGGTCAAAAAGATGACGGGTGACCTGCTGCGGAAAAATGGCCGGGAGCCTACCGCGGAAGAGATCGCTGTTCAGCTGGACATGGAGCCGGACCGTGTGCGGGAATTGCTGCAGCTGGCGCAGGACCCCATCAGCTTGGAAACGCCGGTGGGCGAGGAAGAGGATGCCCACCTTGAAGATTTTATTCAGGACGAGGATGCAGGCGTCCCGGTGGATGAAGCCGGGCGGCAGCTGCTGCGGCGGGAACTGTTCAGCGTGCTCAAAAGCCTGACACCGAGGGAAGAGCGGGTGATCGCACTGCGCTTCGGGCTGGAGGATGGCCGGGCGCATACGCTGGAAGAGCTGGGTAAGGAGTTCAATGTGACCCGGGAGCGGGTGCGGCAGATCGAAGCCAAGGCCCTGCGCAAGCTGCGGCATCCCAGCCGTGCAAAACGCCTGCGGGATTATCTGGATGAGTGAACGATTATAATTGCCGCCGCTTGCGCTCTGGCAATATTAGAGAAAACATTATTTTTATATTTGCAGCTCAGAAAAGCCTGCGAGCTTTTCTGAGCTGCTTTTTTCACAAAAAAAGGGCCGCAAGGGAAAGCGGGCATATCCGACTGTAAAAGTGATACGCCAAAACACAAGGGCAAAGATAGACAAATTGCACAAGGGGATTATGAACAGGAACGTGCAAAATAAAAAAATTCAGCCCTAAAACGGCAAACTTAAGTTTTTCATTTTCCAGGTCGTTGATGAGAAGTAGATGACAGAAAGTGACGGAAATGCTTGATTTACAAGGGCTGGAAGGTCTTTAGTGATTAGCTTGCAAACCTTGTAAAGTATCGCAAAAT
>ENA-OQBL01001229-OQBL01001229.1-human-gut-metagenome-genome-assembly--contig:-NODE-1229-length-10474-cov-5.328404_pt1 | contig 10474 bp, 10 predicted proteins | sample MGYA00242747_ERZ504553 | MGnify/ENA primary metagenome ERZ504553 (study PRJEB26092, sample SAMD00036240) | human gut metagenome | host: Homo sapiens | study: EMG produced TPA metagenomics assembly of...
ATAACCGTCTGAGTCTTTTTGAATATATGTTGGTTCCTGTAAGATTCCACGAATAAGTTACTTCATTCCACTCTGTTCCATTAATAGATATTCCTGTAATTTGCTCAACATACCTTGAGTTAAGAGAAGTTTTTAGTTTACAAACATTCGCAAAAGAACCACTTTCATATTCTGCTATCACCTCCGGCGGTTCTTTCACACTTTGTGTACCCTCATCCTGAGCCACCTGTACATTCTCCTGCTCATCCGCAAAATCCGGTGTTCCCGATCCATCACTAAAGGAATCATCATCTGCCTCCTGTGTGATCGCTGAATCCGTAGTCTTTGAATCTGTAAATATGTCTGCTGCACATACCGGTACAGAAGCAATCATGTTTGCCGCAATTGCCATAGACATCAGAATTGCCATTCTTTTCTTCATCTGTTTCTTTATCCTCCTGTAATATGATATCAGGGGCCAAAGATGTTTCGACCCTGACTTGAAGCTATCTGTGTATCATCTCATTTCAGATGAAGCGGATAAAATCATCCGATTCACCCCATTTCTGCAGTGGAAATTTAAATGATCAAATCACGCAATAGTTTGCTTTGGTTAGCTCTGTTGGTTAGTATATTCTAACCTGCGTGAAAATGCAAGAGAATTATTCTGCATCTGTTGAGAAAGTATCTCATAAATCAAGCAGTATCCTGTTGACAAATTTTTATCATTTCACAGCAAGATAAGACAGAATAGAGCAATTATGGCAATTCCATAAAATAATGCAGGTAATAAATCAGGTAACATCCTGCTATCAGTCTGAAAATATCATCTTCTATCTCTTTTTCGCTGCTGTTTAAAGTAATTTTGTTTCCTTCTATCTGAAGTCCCATTGTATCCGCGAGATTCTCAACCCGTTGCCTGTCATATTCTTTTTCATCCAAAAGAACAGACTTCTCATAAACCCTGAATTTTCCGGTTTCATCACATTCCAGTCTCAGATGCAGTTCAGGGAGTTTTCCGGGTTTAAAGGTTATCTCACTGTATGTCATAGATTGTCTTACTTTTGTGATCCCCTGTTTCACTGCCAGTATGATCCATTCATCCAATACAGGTCCTTTATACATAGGCTGTCCATATTGCAGATGTAATTGGGCTGCCTTGCTGATGCAGGCATTTCTGCTACGGTTATTCAGACGTTTATAAACATTGCTGCCCTCAACCGGGTAGTATTTCTTCAGTATCTTCTCTTCGGCTTTTGTCCATGGATCATTGGTTTTCCTGCTTAATCCCAGAATCATCGCTCTGTATTTGCATGCCTGAAGAGATCTTTCAGGAATGAGAGTATGCACATATCCGGCACCTTTTTCTTCATAATATCGGGAAATGATCGCATCCTCTTCCTGTGTCCATGGAAGTCTGTTATTGTCTGATCTGACATTTAAGTACTTAGCTCTGGACTGACAGGCAGTCAGAGTTCTCCCTTCCAATCGTTCTGCTGCCTTCCTGCCTTCCGCTTTGTAATATGTTCTTATAATTTCATCTTCTTCTGCAGTCCATTCTTTTCTTCCCTGTATACAAAGACCTAATTTGGCAGCTCTTTTATTACATGCCTCTTTGGATCTTCCCTCCAGTCTTTTCTGAACTTCAGCACCTTCTGTTGGATAATAGTTTCTCAGAATTTCATCTTCGCTGCTGCTCCATTTTCTGTTTGCCCCGGAATAAGTAAGTCCTAATGCAGCAGCTCTTCCTCTGCAGGATTCTGCTGATCTCTGATTTAAGCGATAACGTACCTTACTGCCCTCCGCAGCATAATACTCTCTGAGTATTTTATCCTCTGCCTCTGTCCATAATCTGACATATTTAACATCATTCTGTACAGTTGCTGAAGAGGAAATGTTTTTGGATATTTCCATTTTTGATGCTTGGATCCTGCAGCTTTTTGCAGTTCTTCCGGATAATCTTTCACAGACCTGATCTCCTTCTGCGGGATAGTACTTTCTTAATATTTCGATTTCATCGGCTGTCCATCTTTTTTTCGTATTTGCCATGTCTTACACCTGTTTTATATATTATTTCAAACTGAAATATTCACTACTTCTTACTTTTCGTAACCTTCGCAAAAGAATTCCATATGTGAGTGCAATATCTACATAGAAATTCCTGAATGTACAACATATTCATACCCTGTCTCCGTAGTATAAGTTTTTTCCTGTCCCAGTGCCGGAATAACAGATTCAGAGCTGTGCAGACTTCCACTTTTAAATACGATCATCACTTCTGCTTTCTTTTCATTAACCGGAGTTATTTCTATATTATTGATTGTGTTTTCAATCATGGCTCTGGTGATATCTTTGGGTTTTACGCAGGAATATTCCTTTGCATAGTCTAATATCCTGTCCATCTGATCTGTCAATTCTGTTTTTGAAAGAGGTTTCATGCTTTTCAATTGTTCCAGATTCGCTTTTTTCTCTGCTATCTGCTGTGTAAAAACCTTGTTTCTGCTTAAAAATTCCGCATCAGAAATGTAGCCGCCCATATTGTAATCCAGCAGCTTATCTCTCTTCTGTTCCAGTACTGTTATTTCATGCTGTATGTTGTCAATTTTTTCTTCAGTTCCTTCTGTTTTGTTAATCTCTTTCTCATAAAGTTCCAGATACTTATGCAATATACTTTTATTGCTTTGAGCCAGATTGTTATAAACATCCGATATCATCTCCAGCAGGATTTCTTCTTTTACCGGTTTTGATCTGCAGGAAACTGCGCCCTGTTTTATGCGATGACTGCATACCCAGGTCTTTGCAGCTTTTCCGCGGACAGTTCTGACTTTCAGCCAGTACGCAGCTTTATCTTCCGCACAATGTATAAGTCCGGTAAAAAGGTTGTCCTGCTTATAGGAAGTTTTTTTCAACTTGATATTTTTACTTCTTTCTTCCATAATCCTGTTTGCATCTTCCCACAGTTTTTCATCCACAATTGCAGGGACATGGGTACCATCGTCTTTATACATCACCCATTCATCTTCAGGCAGGAATTTCTGTTTCTTAGTAAAGAGATCAACTATTTTTACTTTTCCACCAACATAGTAACCCTTATATTTAGGATTTCGGATAATATTGGCAATCACATGGCTGTCAATCTTTCCCCCTTTATAATTTCTGTATCCACATTCCCATAAAAATTGTTCCAGTGAATGGGTAGACCAGTTTCCCAGGGCATATTTTTCAAAAATAAGCTGTACCATTTTTGCCTCTTCGGGATTCAAAAACAGTTTTCCGTTTCGCTTGTCCCATCCATATATATGTGAATTACCAAGAACCACACCGTTCTGTATGGATCTTGCATGACCGAAACGCACACGACTTGAAAGTTTTCTGCTTTCTTCCTGTGCAATACCGGACATAATTGACAGCCTGAGTTCCGAATCCTCATCTAATGTATTGATATTGTCATTCCTAAACCAGACAGCAGTTCCACAGTCCAGAAGCTCTCTTGTATATCGTATACTGTCTAATACGTTTCGGGCAAAACGGGTAATCTCTTTAGTTATGATAAGATCAATTTTCCCGGCTTTTGCATCCTGGAGCATTCTCTGGAATTCCTCTCTGTGGGTTACGGTAATACCGGAGATTCCTTCGTCTATATAACCATCCACAAGCGTCCAATTCTTTACGTCTGAAATCAGTTGTTCAAAAAAATGTCCACTGATGCTCAATAGAGGTTTTCTGTTCCTCCTTATCCGTACTGACTCGGGCATAATACGCCACATTCAGTTTCAGATCAAATATATTTTTCTGCCGGGATTTCAGTTCCTCACGGGTTGCATAAATATCCATGTTATTCCTTTCCAATCAACTGATTCTCTGGCAATATTCACCTGAACTGTCCATCTGTTCTCCATTCTTCGCGACTACTGTATTGAATGTATTCAAGGTTATAATGTCTTTCTGGATACTGCTATGCAGTTTTTCGGAAATCTGTCCATTATCAAGCATTTTGTCATTAATCATTGTCAGTACAACCTGTTCCAATGTCATAAGCATTCCTCCTGTTCTGTATGTTATAATGTGCAATTTGGCATAGAACTATCCAGCGGTAATATGATGAATTTCATAAAATTATTATAACTGATTCAAAGATAATTGTTTTTGAGACGAAAAAAATGCAGCTAACCTATTTTTCATAGACTAACTGCTTAAAGTACGTAAAAAAGCCAGAAAGATCTAACAGTTCAAAAGATTCTTTCCGGTTTTTTACACATATAAAGCGAGGGCATCGCTCAATCATCTAATTTGATGATTTTACGACACCCCCATCCCTTCAGATATATATCAGGAAGACAGTTCTATCTGCTTCATTTCTTCCAGAAAATCACGGATATAGGATACTGCCAAATCAAGGGCCTCCTGTCCAAGTTCTGCGGAAGAATCTTCCGGATCAAAAGGACCGAACCAGCCACTTGGAGCAATTTCTTTGGTATCTCTCACAAGACGTACGATACCACCCTTGAAATTAACTGCCTGGATATAAGCCGCTTTCATATTCTCAGAAGGATCCTGTGCATTGATAGGCTTGCTGAGCTCCAGATGTACTGATTCCGGAGCAATTGCCATCATAACTGAGGTCTCCAGAACATCACCATGGCCGCCTTCAAACTTCTTGTCCAGCTGAGCTACCAGACTCCACCAGTCTACGCTGGCACATACACCACCTTTATGATATACCTCCAGAGCTGCCCGGTCAATGGATGGAGTATTGCCGCCATGGCCATTCAGAATTACAAAACGTTTTGCGCCATGCTGCATCAGAGAGTCCATAATGCCATGCAGAACCATATACAGTCCCTCATAACCAATATTAATACTTCCCTCAAAGCTTAAGTGATAAGGACATACACCGTATGGAACAGTAGGTGCTACGATTACGTTATCTACATCCTCCACATGATCCGCCAGATAGGACGGTACCATAAAGTCCGTTCCCAACGCACCCTGTGTTCCGTGCTGCTCGGTGCTTCCCACCGGAATCACAATAATCGGATCCTTCTCAAAAGCCTCTTTTGCTTGTGCTGTAGTCATTTTTGCAAGATACATTTTAAATACGCCTCCTAACTTTTATACTGTAAAATGACGATCAATAGTCTCCTGCGGCGGAGTTTCTGTAAATTTACTTACTACAATCATTACAATAGAAGCAATGATCGTAGTTGGGAACAGTGCATGGAATCCCATAGCCAACGCCTTGACAGACGGATTCAGTGTAAAGAGCAACAGTGAAATAATACCTACTATAACCGATGCGATTGCTCCCTTCGCTGTTGCTTTCTTCCAGTAAATTCCAAACAGAATCGGCACTACAAAAATTGCCATTCCTGAAAATGCAAACAGGTTAATTTCAAAAATACTGCCTGGCTGGAATACACCAAAGCAAATTACGATGATACCGATGATTACAGTTACTACCTTGGACAACTTCATAACAGTCTCATCTGTAGCATCCTTATTGATAATCTTCTGATAAATATCACGGGTAACAGCACCGGTAGTCGTTACCAGAATACCATCGATTGTGGACATACCTGCTGCCACAATACCTGCGATGAAAATGGAAGCCAGGAAAGGATTCATGCCTCTCTGCAGAATCATAGGAATAATCTGATCTGCCTTCTCAATATTCTGAATGGAAGCAATACCATTTACACCGGCCCACTCAATCAGAGTTGCAGAGAAAAACATACCTGCAGTACCAAGAAGAATTGCTTTGAACATGGTCTTATGATCCTTCATGGCAAAGAACTTGGTAAACAGATGAGGCTGTCCCATGGTAAAGAACGACCATAGCACAATGTTGGATACATAATAAGTCCAAGGCATATAACCGTTAGCACCCGGGAAGGTCAGATAAGCCTCATTCATACTCTGAAGTGTATGGTTAATGTTAGAGAAACCTCCACCCATTACTATAGATACAATAAAAGTAACCACTGCAGTAGCAATCATCAGAGACCCCTGGATAACGTCTGTCATCATGGCACCTTTCATACCACCAGTCATACAGTAGAGAATGACAATGATACCCATTCCCACAACGCCTACCCATTCAGGCAGTCCGGTAAATACATGTACAATAACGCCTGCTCCGATAATCTGTGCACCCATCATCGGAACCAGGAAGAAGAGCATCATCACGCCCAAAACACCGCTCATATTCTTGGAGTGATAACGATCTGTCAAGTAATCAGCCATGGTCAGAAAACCATATTTATGACCAAGGGTAATCAGCTTGCGACCAATCAGAAGAGCCGGAAGAATCATACAGAACACAGCTCCAGGTACAGAAATAGCCATTCCTGCATAGCCTACACCGTAAATGGTTCCCGGTGTACCAAGAAATGTTCCCATGGAAAACTGAGTTGAGAAATATGCAATACCACTTACTACCACGCCAGCTTTTCCACTCAATACAAAGAAATCGCCAATATTATTCGTCTTACGTCCTGCGTACCAACCAATAAATGCCATAATTCCAAGATAAAGTACCAGAACTGTATAGAAAGGAATCGGTGCTGGCTGAATTACTGCTGCTCCATTCATTTATTTGTCCTCCTCATCATAAGTGTGATATTCTTTTCTCTTCATACACATGCGATAATAAACAATAATCAGCACAAATGTAATGGCAGTGTGAACAATCCATCCGAATATATAGAGTGGAACACCACCAAATGCGGGAATATACGTCTCGCTGTAGAAAAACGGGAACGGAATCATAATTAATACAAACATAATCAGAAAAATAATCAACCATGTCCGTTCGAAGTGTTTCTCAAAAAGTTTCTTCATAGCCTTTTTCCTCCTTTGCTTTCGAAAGAAAATCATGTAATATATACTATGATTTTCTTTCGATTTTTTGTTAAGTATATACTTTACTTTATATTTTCCATTATACATGCTATAATAAATTTGTAAAGGTTTTTACTTATATTTTTATGAAAAAAATATAAAACATTGCATGCACCATGCAAAGAAAGGACATCGTGTAATATCTATGGATATTTTAGAGCATCTTCAAAAACTTTATCCTGCCCTGACAAAAAAAGCAGAAAACAATCGCAGATTATCTAATTGCTAATCCGGAGGAAATCAGCTACATTACACTGGCACAGCTAAGCCATCAGACCGGTACCTCCGAGCTGACTTTGCTTCGTTTTTGTCAAAAACTGGGGTACTCCAACTTTCTGGACTTAAAGGAGCAGTTTCGGGACTATACCCAAAAAAATTGATTAAGCAGGCCTCCTCTTCTTCCTTTTTTTCTGCCAGAGCGTACCTCAGGCGAAGACACCGAGCGGGAACAAATGCTTCATGAAATCTGCAATACAGAGGCCGCAGTTTTCTCTGATTTTATTACCAACATCAATCTGGAATCTGTCATAAAGGCTTCTGATGAAATCCGGAAAAGCACCCGTATCTACATCTTTGCCCATGATATTTCTCTGGTTCCCGGCAAATTTTTACAGAGCCGTTTGGAAATTCTGTACTTGAATTCTGCGTTGATTGATTTATCGGATCTGGAAGTCACCCAGAAGATTATCCAACAGCTGACGGATGGTGACCTGGTAATCTTTTTCTCTTTCCCCCGCTATTATTTTCCGATTGGAAATATTGCTAAAAAAGCAGCTAAATCAGGGGTACCGATTCTGACCATCACAGACAGTGATACTTCACCGGCAGCTGCGCACAGCACACTATTGCTTCTCTGTCCCACATCTACGAAGCTGTTTTATAACTCTATGACTGCACCTATGGCTATGCTCAATATTCTGGCATCCTGTCTTGTCATCGATAGTGTATCACCATCTGAACGGCAGATTTTTATCGACACTTTGCCATCCTGATTTTTAGCCCAAAAACAAAACCGGATATACAGGTTTCCAACAGAAAGCCATATATCCGGTTTCGTTTTTATTCTCTTTTTACTTCTCATAGGTGCCTTTTCGAATCACCTCTCCATGCTTCATAAAGATCTTTCCCCTGGCTACATAAGTATCCAGCGTCAGATCCTGATCAAACAGCAACAGATCCGCATCGGCCCCCTCTGCCACAGTTCCCTTGATTCCCAGTAAATCCAGCCCCTCTGCAACCTGACAGGTCATATAAGGCAGTGCTTCCTCCAGAGTCATTCCCAGAACCTGTACCATATATTTCAACTCTTTATAAAGTGCATCCACACCAGATACACCTATCTCCAGAAGGCTGCCGTCCTCAGCATAATTAGACCAGCTTCCGTGTCCGTCAGAGCTCATTGTGATATGCTCTGTGGGCAGTCCCCGCTTTTTAGCCTCCAGAACACATTCTCCCGGTGAAGTGTGCATACCGCAGGTCAGATCAATATAACCTCCCCGCTTCAGAAATTCGTAGCCCTCTTCCAGCAACTTTTCATTCCGGTTGACATGAGTGGGACGGAAAATCCGTACAGGAACAGAACTCACCTCCAATGCCCGGAATACCGGCGCAAGACCATCTTTGTCATCTCCCATGTGAAGCACCACAATGCCTGGCTTTCCACTGAGCATTCCCGCCACACGAGCTTTACTTGCAATCTGAACCAACTGATCACCAGTCACATTAGGTGCCCGGTGATCAGATATCGCCAGCTTCACACCCAAAATCTCATTCACGAATACGATGTCCCTGTCTGTTTCACCTGTGATAGTCGGGCTGGGATATCCGTAAGCACCTGTGAGCATATAAGCACTCACGCCCTCCTCACAGAGTACCCGGGTCTTCGCATAAAGATTGTCCACACTCCTGGTGATACCATCCGTACCCAGAAGTCCCACCACTGTTGTGATACCGTTCTCTACCAGTTCTGACATCTGTAATTCCGGTGTCCGCGTATGAAAACTTCCCTCTCCACCGCCTCCGGTGATATGTACATGTTGATCTAAAAATCCGGGAGTAAGAATCTTGCCCTCTGCATCCAGCACCTCGCACTCCACAGGCAATTCTCTGATGGAATCCTGTATACATTCAATCTTTCCCCCGCAAATCAAAAGATCCTTTTTACCGAGATATTCTGGTGCGTAAATCTCTGCATTCTTTACCAATAACATAACTGTTCCCCTTTTTCCCGTAGCTGTTCATTACGCAGATACTCCAAACTATCATGAACAGTTACTCTTCTTTTTTCGTTTCTACTCAAAGTATATACGATGGAATCCGTTTTGTCTATGAAAGTTCTGAATAATTAGCTATATATCTCCACCATCAAGGTACATCCGATATGAATGTTTGTCCCATTGGCAGCTTTCCTGAAGAAGTAATTTCTAATCGGTTGTCATATACCGCCACCTGTATCGTACCATAATGAATTATCAAAAATAAAATCTAAGGTGGACAGATTACTTTGTCTATTGTAATATATGCTGTATGGAATTTTACGAGGAGGATTTATCATGGAAGAAAAAATACTTAATTTTATTCTGGAATGTGCAGAAGTCCAGAAATTGGTTCCATTCTCACTTATCGAAGAAGAATTTAATCTTATTCTGGACGAAGCCTTAAAGTCTGTCATTACGGATGCTCTCTGGGATAATGATACTATTTCTGACGTAACTATAGGAACTGATGGTTTTACTGTCACATTTTTCGAGAATTGATCGTAAATATCAAACTAATCAACTGATGACACGAACACAGCCAGAAGCATAAACAAAGTATCTGATAAGCAGACATGATCTAATACCCCCTTATCAGATACTTTTTTATGTTCCATATCTTGCCTGCAATTTACGACCGTCTATAGCAATCCTCGTAAATAATGCATTTAAGACAGTTCAGCAGAGTGCGAAAGACAAGGAAGATATCTGCAGGCGTGCTGACGCAAGGCAAAAAGTATCTGACGCAGATTTCACACTCTGATGGACTGGATTAAGATGCATTATTTTAGAGGATTGCTATAGTCATATTTCTCAAGCCCCAGATTCTCAAAATCAATATCTGGGCTTTCCAACACTCTTCCTGCCATATTCGATTGCCTCAGCCGGACAATAGCAGATGCAGGCCATACAATGCGTACAATGCTTTTCCCATACAGGTTTCTATTTTTCATTGTCACATTGTTTAACGGACAGACTTTTACACATTTGGCCGCATCCGGTACAGGTCTGATCTGCATAAAATGCCTTTGCTTTTACAAATGCCGCATAGAAGATATCATTCACCAGACCACTCTCAAAAAGTGCACCGAAGCCACTTTTTGATGGAAGCTTCTCTCCATGTTTGATTGCCAACACAGCTTTAGCAATATCAGGACCTGCTGCCGCAACAATCTTCTTTGCTTTCTCCACATCAGGAGCATTAAACCATGGCAATGTAATTCTCCGGCATAATGATCTGTGCCGTCCCCATATGCTTTAATCCTTTTTTGCTCACTCAGTTTTCCGTATTGTATATATCTGCGCCACCAATACCGCTTCCGCAGCTCATCACATACCAG
>ENA-OQBL01001230-OQBL01001230.1-human-gut-metagenome-genome-assembly--contig:-NODE-1230-length-10472-cov-1.947608_pt1 | contig 10472 bp, 11 predicted proteins | sample MGYA00242747_ERZ504553 | MGnify/ENA primary metagenome ERZ504553 (study PRJEB26092, sample SAMD00036240) | human gut metagenome | host: Homo sapiens | study: EMG produced TPA metagenomics assembly of...
GTAGGTGGAAAACCGCACCGGCTGGGCAGGGTCAAAGTTGTCGATGGCTTTGATGAGCCCGATGCACCCCACCTGAAACAGGTCGTCGAGGTTTTCGCCCCGCTGGGCAAAGCGCTGCACCACGCTCAGCACCAGCCGCAGGTTGCCCTCCACCATGGTTCCCGTGCTCCTGCATCCCCGGCGTGGGCCTGCAGGAGCAGCTGCCGCTTTTCGCTTTCGGACCAAAACAGGAAGCTGCGCCGTGTTCACGCCGCACAGTTCCACTTTAATTGTACATCCAAACGCCCCCGGTCTGTTTTGAAGTTCACCGGGAGTATGGCCGCAGGGGCAAACCACTATGCGTGGAAAAAATTACACGCCCACCCGGCAGCCGGATGAGCGTGCAAAAAAGCCGCAATTGCAATTGGCCCATAATTATGGTATGCTTTAAATGCAGCCGCAAGGCTGCCACGAGGCGCTGCGTCCCACAAATGCAGGCGGCTGAGCTCCTTACCGGCACCTGAGTGCCCGGTGGAGCGAATTTTTTCTTGAAATCTCGGCCTCCCCGGACGCCCAAGGGCGGAAAGGGGGGATGCACCATGACGTTTGAACAGGTCGTAATGCTGCTTTCGCTGCTTGGCGGAGCAATCTACGTTACATTTCAGATCACATGGACTGTCTCGCACAGTGATGATAAAAAGAAAAAATGACCGCCTTCAAGTCTCCACACCTGAACGGTCATTTTTTCTGATCAATCTGGTAAGGAGCTAGTCGTTTGTATGGGCCAGCGCCTTCTGTGTTTTCAGTATAGACGATTCCACGCGGTTTGTCAAGGACAAGGCCGCGCTTTTTTATTGCCCTTCCAGTTGGAGCTTCAGGGTCTGGATGATGCGCTTTTCAAGGCGGGAGATGTAACTCTGGCTGATGCCCAGGGCGTCGGCGGCTTCCTTCTGGGTGCGTTCCACGCCGTCGGTCAGGCCGAAGCGCAGCTCCATGATCCGGCGCTCCCGGGCCGAAAGGCTGTTCACGGCGCGGCGCAGACCGGCGCGCTCGGCGTCCTGCTCCAGCTGCTGGCCCACCATGTTCTCGTCGCTGCCGAGGATGTCCGACAGCAGCAGCTCGTTGCCGTCGCCGTCCACATTCAGCGGCTCGTCAAGGCTGGCCTCCTGACGGCGGTTGGAGGTCTTGCGCAGGTACATCAGGATCTCGTTGCCGATGCAGCGGCTGGCGTAGGTGGCCAGCTTGATGCTGCGTTCCGGCGTGAAGGTGTTCACCGCCTTGATCAGCCCGATGGTGCCGATGCTGATCAGGTCCTCGGCGGGCACACCGCTGTTCTCGTACTTTTTGGCAAGGTACACCACCAGCCGCAGATTGTGCAGGATGAGCGCATCGCGGGCGTCTGCCTCTCCGGCGGCCATGCGGGCCAGCAGGGCTTTTTCCTCGGCGGGGGAGAGGGGAGAGGGCAGGCTGGCGGTGCCGGCCAGATACTGCACGCCGCCGCAAAACCGCAGCCGCGCACACAGGCGGTGCCAGAGCTGCCGCAAAAACTGGAACATGAGCAGTCCTCCCTATAATAAGTATTATAAGAGCAGCTGTGCCGCATCCTCGCCGTACAGCAGCTCCCATGCAGGGTCCGGCGGCGTGGGGCAGCAGAACGCCGCCAGTAGCCCGCCTGCGCGGTCTTTGCCCAACTGCAGGGCAGCGGGCAGGGCAGGCAGCATGCTCTGGCCGTGGATGCTGCGGCAGGGCACCAGATGCACCCCCGCAGCTCCGGCGGGGGCGGGGCTGTGCTGTGGGCAAACCAGCCATCGAGATACTGCCGGGCCGCCTGCGGCAGGCGGTGCCGCACCGCCGGGTACTGCACCAGAACCACGGCCTTGCCGCTCAGCGGCTCCTGCAGGGCAAAGCCGGTGTCGTGGAAGGCCTGTACCGGCAGCTGCACCCCAGCCACCTCCAGCGTGGCGGGCACGCTGGGCGCGCCGCTGCGGCCAAAGCAGTACAGCAGGGCCCGTAGTACGGCATACACCCCCGCGCAGCTGGCCAGCAGCCGCCCCGGTGACAGCGGCAGGCTGACGCTCAGATTGCGGCTCTGCACGCCGGGCAGCACCACCGCTCCGCACAAAAGCAGGTTGAGCAGTGCATACCACGCACACAAACGGGCAAAAACGCCCCCGCCCGGGCAGGCCGTAGGCGGCGGCCACCACCGCGCAGCCTGTGAAAATTTTATAACCAACTGCCACGGCTCCCGGCAGCTCCGGGGCCAGCAGTACCAGTGCCGACACTGCCGCCAGCGCCGCCCGGTGCACAGCCGCACCCCGGTGCACACGGTGGCGCACAGCAGACCGGCTGCGGTGAGAAACAGCACAGCAAGGACAAAATTGGTCAGCAGAAGCTCGTCGAGGTAGATCACGCTTTTCAATGCCGCAGCCCCCTTGCAGCCAGTGTACCGCCCGGCGGCGGCAAAGCTTGTCGGAACCGGAAAACCGCCTGCGGACTGTACAAAAGCAATACTTTTATAGACCTTGTTTCACATTTTTTACACTTTTTGCAAAAAAGGTACTTGAACATTTCTGGAAAGTGTGGTATATTATTGCCATCCTAGTAAGGATTGGTGAGCACACGAAAGTGAGCTTGCAAAATATCTTTCTACATTTTGAAGGGAGTAATTCATTATGATGATGCCTGCAAAACTTTTCCGCAATCTCTGAGAAACGAGATGACCTACGTCAACGGTGGCGCTTCTCTGGCTGACATCCTGGCTCCGTCTCTGGAAGTCAAGAACTGGCAGAAGTTCAACACCAACATGGTTACCATCATCGGTAACAGCTTCCTGGGCAAGTACGTCGAGAACACTGTCGGCGTTCTGTTCGGCGGCGCTTACAAGCCCGGTGCTCTGGGCAACGCATGGCTCACCGGCGTCAAGGGTGCTTACGGCACCGGCTCCGCTGCTGGCTTCGGCAAGCATGATGGTGAGCTGACCGCTGGCGACAAGTTCCTGAACGGTGCTAACGGCGTTCTGAACGCTGGCCTGCGCATGGTCGGTTCTGCTGCTGCCATCTACAACCTGGCTACCGGCACCGTGAAGAACGATGTCAGTGAGAAGGCTTGGGAAGGTGCCAGCAGTTCTAATTCAGCCCTTTGTGACTGACTAGCTGGTTTGCCTGAGGGCAGACCAAAGAACAGGTTCTGAATGGGCCCGGAGACGAAAGTCTCCGGGCCCATTTTTGCGTGCAGCTCCCTCTAGGAGGGGGCCTTTTTTCGTTGGTACAGGAGGGTCTGGCGTTTTTTTGTCAATGGTTCGCGGTGCAGACAGAATGACGGGCATGTTACAGAAAGGACTTCGGCATTTCGACCGTGGGCTTCAAAACCGTGAGGGTCTGCGCACGAGATCAAAGCAGGGGCAGTCACAGTTCTGTCAGACAAGGTCGTCTGAGCGGAGTGCGGCACCTGCTTTGTTTGATCTGGTCTTGGATTTGCAGCAGGCGGGGCCGCAGAATTGTTTGACAATAGCCTGGGATGTGATACAATAAACCTATATCGTCCGGTTGGAACCGGACCAAAGGAGGAACAAAAAATGAGATCCTGGAACTACAAGCTGCTGTGCGGGGCAGTGTGCCTGGCACAGCTGGCCTGCCTGAGCCTGCCCGTATGGGCAGCACAAAAATTCGGCGGCGTTCACCCGGCAGACCACCCTGCAGCAGCTGCGGGATGACCCGGCCATCAAGTCGTCTGGCTACTATACTTACTGCCGTGAGCTGAGCGGCCTTGGCAACGAATACTGGAAGAACAAAACGCTGGAACAGTACATGCGCCCGGAGCTGGTGGATGACAGCGTGGCGGCCATGAATCTGGTGGCGGAAAATACCCGCAATGGGGTACAGGTGACCTGGCAGGTGTACAGCCCGGAAGAGATCGCGGCAAACTCTTCACTGGGGTGTGTGCAGCTGTATTATTTCCCGGGCAAGGAGCCGGGTGGCAAATATGCACTGGTGGTGCCCGGCAATGGCAGCACCATGACCTCCGAGATGGAAGAGGGCGGCTCTGCGGCCTACCAGCTGCATGAACAGGGCTACACCGTGTTCGTGCTGCGGTACCGCACCTGGATCGACATGGGCGACAATGCGCCCATTCAGGATCTTGCCAATGCGGTAAAGTTTATCACGGCCCATGCCGGGCAGTTCGGCGTACAGCCGGAAAATTATGCGCTGGTGGGCTATTCCTCTGGCGGACAGATCGCAGGAATCTTTGCAAACAAGGAACGGGGCTATGGCTCCTATCAGGTGGAAAGACCCGGTGCACTGCTGTTGGGTTACCCGGTGGTGGACCTGACAGTGATGAAGCCGCTTTACCACATTCTGTATGACATTGGCACCTGCGGCTGGCGTTACTACTGGGCAAACCTGTGTAATATGGTAGACGCAGACTATCCGCCTGTGTACTTCTGGTGGGGGCAAAAACGATGTTGTGCTGAGCTCTGCCGAGATGCCTGGCCAGCACAGGGACTTTTGACCGGACCTTGGAGCGAAACAACATTCCCCATCAGATGGTCGTTTATCAGAATGCCCCGCACAGCATCGGCACCGGCAACGGCACCGATGCAGAGGGCTGGATGACGGATGCGGTGGCTTTCTGGGAAGCACATACCACCGGCTGATTCCAAAACGGAAAGGAATGGGTGAAATGTTCGGACATCTGCTGAAACGCGGTGCGGCCATGCTGTGATTTTGCGGCCGTTCTGGCTCTGCCGGCCTATGCGGAAGGGCGCATCACCACCGATATGACCATGAAGGAGATCCGCTCCGACCCGGCCATTGCGGGCAGCGGGGTCTCCACCTATTGCAAAGGGGATGCGGACAGCCTTGCACTGCGCCGCCTGTATGAAAACAAGACCCTTCTGGACTATGTGGGTGAGACCACGGCACAGGACAGCGCCGACGGCCTGAACATCGTCATTGAGAACTACGAAGCCGGTAAGCAGGTGACCTGGCAGGTGTACAGCCCGGAAGAGGTCGCAGCCGACTCCTCGCTGGGCTGTGTGCAGCTGTTCTGGTTCCCCGGCACGAATGCCGATGGCAAATATGCGCTGGTGGTGGGCGGCAATGCGGCCATGAAAAGCGGCGACCTGAACGAGGGCATTGCTGTGGCAGCGCAGCTGAACAAGATGGGCTATAGCGTCTTTGTGCTGCGGTATCGCATCTGGTGGGATATCAGCAACAACGGCCCCCTGCAGGACCTTGGCCGGGCGGTGCAGTTCATCACGAACCATGCACAGCAGTTCGGCGTGCAGCCGGAAAACTATGCCCTCGTGGGCTTTTCCTCCGGCGGGCAGCTGTGCGGGCTGTTCAGTTCGGATAAGCGCTATGGCTACAAGGCCTATGATGTGCCAAAGCCCGGTGCACTGCTGATGGGCTACCCCGTCAACGATTTTGCAGAGCTCAAGCCGGTCTATCATGTGCTTGCGGATCTGGCATCGTATGATTGGAGGTATTACTGGTCGGATATCTCAGGCGGCATCACACCGGACTTCCCACCGACCTATTTCTGGTACGGCAAGAATGATGTTACCCTGAAGACTCTGGGATATCCGTTCCAGGGTCCGGCCGTCCGGAAGGCGTTGGAGGCAAACGGTGTGCCCTGTGAGGTGCACGTCTATGAAAAATGCACCCCATGCCATCGGCACCGGCAACGGTACGGATGCAGAGGGCTGGATGACGGATGCGGTGGCTTTCTGGGAGCAGTACACTTCCTGAAATATCAGAATTTGAATTTATAAAAAAGGGGGATGCTTTTATGCAAAACAAGATCTCTCGCCGCCAGTTTCTGCAGGTGACCGGTGCCTCGGCCGCCGCGCTGCTGCTGGCCGGCCTGCCGGTGGAGGCCTCTGGCGCATCGGGCCATCTGACCGTTACGCCGGATACCCTCGTCTCTGACCTGCGTGCCGATCCGACATTCGCCGCCAGCGGCGTGTGGACCTGGCAGAGTGCTGTGGACAGCCCGGACACCCCGGAAGCAGGCACCACGCTGTCGGACTATGTGGGTGAGACCACGGCACAGGACAGCGCCGACGCTCTGAACTATCTGGCCGATACCTATGAAGCCGGCACTCAGGTGACTTATAAAGTGTACTCCCCGGAGGAGATCGCCGCAGACGCCACCCGTGATGGCGTGGAACTGTATTACTGGCCGTCGGAAGTGCCCGGCAGCAAGTTTGTGGTGGTCATGTCCGGCAATGTGCTCAACAAGACTTCCAATATGTCCGAGGGCTATGCCACGGCATGGCGGCTGCACCAGATGGGCTACGCAGCCTTCGTGCTGCGCTACCGCGTGTTCCTCAAGGCAAAGGACAACGCCCCGGTGGCTGACCTTGGCAACGCTGTCCGGTTCATCACCACTCATGCAGGCCAGTTCAATGTGCAGCCGGAAAACTACGCCCTGCTGGGCTATTCCTCCGGCGGCCATCTGGCCGGTGTGTTCTCCGGCGACGAACTGGGCTACAAGCACTATGGGGTACCCAAGCCCGGTGCTTTGCTGCTGGGCTATCCCATCAACAATTTCTTTGAGTATAAGCCGGTCTATCATGCTGCCATCGACCCCTTTGTACTGGAGGGCCGGTACTATGAACTGAACATCTCTGACTGTGTCACCGACGATTACCCGCCGGTGTATCACTGGTACGGCGAGAACGATTATGTGTTCCCGCTGCTGTGCTACCCGGCTCAGCGCCCGGCGCTGAGCCGCGCACTGGAAAAGCACCATGTGCCCTGCAAAGAGGTGCTGTTCCCCAATGCGACCCACGGCGTGGGTACCGGCGCAGGCACCGATGCCGACGGCTGGATGCTGGACGCTGCGAACTTCTGGGAGACCCAGATCAACGGCTGAATCTGAACAAGAGAGGAGCGGAATGCAATGAAGAACCTGAATGCCTGTCTGGCAAGCCTGAACCTCGGCCTGCCGGACGATGTGCGCCGCCTGAAAGAGGCGGGCTATTATACCGAGGCCATTGCCTGCATTGACACCTACCTGGCGGAGGACTGGACAAAGACCCAGAACCAGCCGGTGCAGCCTGCCGGCCCTCTGCCGGAAAACCCCACACCCTGCGGTGTGGATGCCATGCGGGATGCTCTGCTGGCCCAGCGGGAGATCCTGCGCCGTTTGCCGCTGGACTATACGGTGTCCGAAGCACAGGCACTGGAACTGCTGCAAAGCCTTGTGCGGGGCTTTACCCCGGAGGAATTCCGGGCACTGGACCGCGCCGGTGCCATGGACTGGCGGTTCGTGGAAGGGGAGAAGCGGTACATCCGCTCCTTTGCCGAGACCCTGTTGGCCACCCATCCGGAGCTGGCAGCCCGTCAGATCGACCCGCCCCAGCAGCACCCCAGCTGGGAACGGTATGAGCCGGAGCACGAGCAGATGGTGCGCACCGGCGCAGTCAGCGCGGACATCACGCTGGAAACCAGCATCGGCATGAGCGACGAAGCCTTTGCCGCTGCCCTTGCGGCTGCAAAGCAGCAGGGCCGCAGCACCGTGCACGTCCGGGTGTGGCTGCCGCTCCCGGCGGCCTGCCCGGCACAGAGCAATATCACGCTGGATTCCTTCACCGAGCCGCCGACCCACATTGCACCGGAAGATGCCGCCCAGCGCACGGCGTATTGGGAGGCCGACCTTGCCGAGAACCGGCCCCTTTTGGCGCAGTGTACAGCTACCGTACCACGGCCCGCTATGCCGACCCGCTGCACATGCAGGCGGACCCCGTGCAGCCGGATTTTGACACGCAGGAGGAGCTGCCGCATCTGGAGTTCACGCCCTATTTGCGGGCACTGGCGGCCCAGCTCACCCAGGGGCTCACCGACCCGGTGCAGAAGGCAAAGCGCATTTACGACTATGTGACCCTCAACACCCACTACCACTACCAGCCGCCCTACTTCGTGCAGGAAAACATCACCGACGGCTGTGCCCACAACCGCCGGGGCGACTGCGGCATCATGGCCTCCACATTCATCGTGCTGTGCCGCCTGGCCGGCATCCCGGCCCAGTGGCAGAGCGGCCTTGTGGTGCGGCGGGAGATGGTGGGCTGCCACGACTGGGCCGCGTTCTACATCGCGCCCTACGGCTGGATGTACGCCGACTGCTCGGCCGGTGCCTCCATGGCCCGTGCCGGGAACGAGAAGATGCGCCTGCACTACTTCGGCAATCTGGACACCGGGCGCATGGTGGCCAACCGTGCCCTCTGCGCACCCTTTGATCCGCCCATGTGCTCCTTCCGCGCCGACCCCTGTGACAATCAGGTGGGCGAGGTGGAAGCCGACGGTGTGGGCCTGTACGGCGAGCAGCTGCAGTGGAGCCAGACGCTGCGCCGCTACGAGACACTGTAAAAAAGGCAAAAGGTCCGGGCTTTGCATCTGCACGGCCCGGATCTTGGATTTTATAAGGAGACATCCCATGGAATTTCTTTCGCTTTTGTATACGGTTCTGCTGGTGGCCATCTGCCTGCAGCAGGCACTGCTGCTGTACCGATCCGGAAAACCGGCACCCCGGCAGGACGACGAAGCCCTCAAGGAGTGGGTGCATCAGCAGCTGGACGCCCAGTCGAAGCTCTTTGCCCAGAAGCAGGCCGAGCTGGCCCGGCAGAACTACGACGCCATGCGCGGCATCAGCGAAACGCTGCAGACCGCTGTGCAGGGTATGAGCAGCACCCTGAATGCCGGGCAGGCCGCGCAGCAGCAGACCATGGAACAGCGCCTGCAGGGGCTGGAAGCTTCCAACGCCCGCAAGCTGGAAGAAATGCGCAAAACGCTGGCCGAAAGCATGGCCGCCCTGCAGGCACAGAATGCCCAGAAGCTGGACGAGATCCGCTGCACAGTGGACGAGCAGCTGCAGGATGCCCTGCAAAAGCGGGTGACCGAGAGCTTCAAGGCGGTCAATGCCCAGCTGGAACAGGTGTACAAGGGCCTGGGTGAGATGCAGAGCCTTGCCGCCGATGTGGGCGGCCTGAAACAGGTGCTGTCGGGCGTCAAGACCCGCGGCATCCTGGGCGAGATCCAGCTGGGAGCCATTCTGGAAGAGATCCTTGCCCCGGAACAGTACGACACCAATGTGGCCACCATTCCGGGCAGTACCCAGCGGGTGGAGTACGCCATCCGGATGCCGGGTGCCGACGGCGGCAGTGTCTGGCTGCCGATCGACTCCAAGTTCCCCGGTGATACCTACGCCCACCTGCAGGATGCGCAGGCATCCGGCGACGCACAGGCTGTGGAGAACGCCCGCCACGCACTGGAACTGGTGCTGCGCAGCGAGGCCAAGGATATCCGCGAAAAGTATGTGGAGCCGCCGTATACCACGGCCTTCGGTATCCTGTTTCTGCCCTTCGAGGGCCTGTACGCCGAGGTGGTGAATGCGGGCCTGCTGGAGGTGCTGCAGCGGGACTATCAAGTGAACGTGGCCGGCCCCAGCACCATGGCGGCCCTGCTCAACAGCCTGCAGATGGGCTTCAAGACCCTTGCCATCCAGAAACGTTCGGGCGAGGTGTGGCAGCTGCTGGGTGCCGTCAAGACTGAGTTCGACAAGTTCGGGCAGGGGCTTTCCAAGCTGCAGCAGCGTCTGCGCCAGACCGACGAAGAGCTGGACAACCTTATCGGCGTGCGCAGCCGTGCCATCAGCCGCAAATTGCGGGCCGTACAGACGATGGATGACGCCAGCGCTGCGGGCCCTGCTGGAGCTGGACACCGAGCCGGGCCGCCCCGTGTCTGCCCGCCTGCCGGAAAGCAGGGGCGATGAATAACGGTTGTGGTCAGGGGGCAGGAAAAGCCGCAGATTCCTCTTGCTAAATTTCTGACGATGTGTTATACTAGGAATTGTTCTTAAGAAAAATCGGCCGCTTTCTGCGGCACAGCATAAAAATAAAGGAGCATGGGATTTATGAGCGTACAGAAGATCAGCAATGCCATTCTGGGCGTGGGAGTGGACGATACCACCATCGACCTGTTTGAAAGTCAGTACCCGGTGCCAACCGGCGTCAGCTACAACTCCTATGTCATTCTGGATGAAAAGGTCGCCATTCTGGACACGGTGGACAACCGTGCCACGGATGCCTGGCTGGCAAACCTGACCGAAGCGCTGGGCGACCGCATGCCGGAATATCTGGTGGTCTCCCACATGGAGCCGGACCATGGTGCCAACATTGCCCGCCTGGCCGCTAAGTACCCGGACATGAAGGTGGTGGGCAACGCCAAGACCCTTTGTGTATATGGAGCAGTTCTTCGGCCCGGATGCCGTGGCCAAGGAGCGCCGTGTGGTGGTGAAGGACGGCGAGAGCTTGTCTCTGGGGAGCCACACCCTTACCTTTGTGTTTGCACCCATGGTGCACTGGCCGGAGGTCATGGTCAGCTATGAGAGCAGCGAAAAGGTGCTGTTCTCCGCCGACGGTTTCGGCCGCTTCGGGGCGGTGGCAAAGTTTGACGAAAAGGCCGACTGGGCCAGCGAAGCTCGCCGGTATT
>ENA-OQBL01001234-OQBL01001234.1-human-gut-metagenome-genome-assembly--contig:-NODE-1234-length-10434-cov-2.587756_pt1 | contig 10434 bp, 14 predicted proteins | sample MGYA00242747_ERZ504553 | MGnify/ENA primary metagenome ERZ504553 (study PRJEB26092, sample SAMD00036240) | human gut metagenome | host: Homo sapiens | study: EMG produced TPA metagenomics assembly of...
AAAAAATAAGGGTTAAGCTTATTTGCAAAAGAACAACTCAAGGCAACATTTCACTTGCAGCTCAGGATATCACGCTCAACCGTGCTATGATGAAGATGAGCAACCTTATTGCAAACGAGCTTGAGGCAAGGATTTAAGCGGTGAAACGCTTGTTATTTCTTACGTCTGCTGTGAGGACAGAGCAAAGCAGATTGCAGAAAAATCTGCGAAAAGGCTAAATTCGGCAATGTTGAAATACTTAAAGCATCGGGTCTTAATTCGCTTTATGCGTCTGACGGCGGCATAATTGTTTCTTATAGTTTTTAAATAAAGGGCTTGTCAGATAAACACTCAGCCCAAGATAGTTAGTTAAAAAATAACCGTATCTATTGGTGTAGAACGGTTATTTTTTGTTTTCAAATCTAAATTTGCTATTAATCACCTTTTGTTATATAATAAATTTATGAGAGAAATTACGTTTAAAATTGAAGAAAAGCAAGACGGGCTGATGATAAGGGATTTTCTAAGAAATTTCGGTGTATCAAGCGCTCTTTTGACAAAGCTGAAACAGGACGAAAACGGAATAAGCCTAAACGGTGAATTTGCAAAGGCAATTGCGGTTTTGCATACAAGTGATGTGCTTAAAATAAGAATTAAAAACAAGGGCAAATGCCCGAAAAATTACGTCTGTGACAAAGTAAGGGTCGCTTATGACGACGAAGATATTTTGGTATTAAACAAGCCGCCACTTATGCCTGTTCACGAAAGCAGAAATCATCGTGGTGACACGCTTGCAAACGTTGCCGCCTGCTATATGGAAAGCGACTGTGCCTTTAGGGCGGTTTATCGGCTTGACAGGGATACGAGCGGTCTTGTGTTAATTGCTAAAAAACGAACTTGCGGCAAGTAAACTTGCAGGTAAAATAAAAAAGGACTACTATGCGATAGTCAAGGGCAAATTTGAGGGCGAGGGCACAAATTGATTTGCCAATTAGGCGAGTAAGGGAAAGCATTATAGAGCGTGGCGTTTTTTGACGACGGCGAAAGAGCGATTACCCACTACAGGGTGATTAAAACCGACGGTAAAAATACGCTTTTAAGGCTAAACCTTGAAACGGGACGAACTCATCAAATAAGGGTGCAATTTTTCCCATCTCGGTTCTCCCCTTTTGGGTGACACGCTTTACGGCGGCGACTGCACTGAGATTAACAGGCAAGCGCTTCATTGCAAAACAATTTATTTCACTCACCCGATTACTAATGAAAAAATCACGGTTGACAGCGACTTCCCCGACGATTTTAAAGGACTGATTTAATGCCGGCATATTCCACACATTATATTTTTGCAAAAGAATTAAAGAAGAAATCAAAAACTGCGTTGAATTTAAATTAATAATGCGGCACTTTTTATCGGCACGCAGGGGCCGGACATAATTTTTTGACCACAGGGTTATGCCGTGGATGATAGGAAAATCAATGAGAAAAATCGGCTCGCTTTTGCACAGAGCAAAGCCGAGCGATATACTTGACAAAATGAGGGAATACATCAATTTGTCAGAAAGCAAAGATATTGCAAAATCTTATGCCGCAGGGTTTATACTCCACTATGCACTCGATCGAAGCTGTCACCCGTATGTATATGCGCTTCAAAACAAAATGGTTGAAAAATATCCGCACCTCAACAGCCACACGGCGCACAATACGATTGAGTTTTCAATGGACACTTACCTTTTGACAAAAAGGTTAAAACAGAAAACGCTTACCTTTTTGAAACCGAGGGAACAATTATTTTTAACGAGGCGGAGCTTGACGAGCTTGCAAAAATGATAAGTTATGTTACAAGCAATGTTACAAATAAACAAGTAACGCCAAATGATGTAAAAACTGCGATAAAAGATTTGAAATATATTCAAAAGCTTACAACCGACAAAAGCGGTAAAAAGGAAAATCTCGTCAAAATTATTGACGGCATAGTTGCTCCTTTTTTGAATAATTTTTAAATTTAGTGCATTGATGAGACCAAAAGACTTGGAAAAAGCGAAAAAATATGGTAATATAGAGCGAAAGACGTGGACCTCGCCTTATAACAAGCTGAAAAGAAATGACAGCTTTGAGGATTTATTTGAATTTGCAAAATCCGATGCAATCGATATGATTAACAAGTTTTTTGCAGGAGAGGACACATATAAAATAACGCAAAACAAATCATTTTTAACAGGAGTTGAAGTAAAATGAAAACTATTCCAAGCTTTCAAATAGACCATAATATACTTAAAAAAGGTATTTACATCAGCAGAATCGACGATGATATCACAACTTATGATATCCGTATGCGCAAGCCCAACAGAGAGCCTGTTATGACTAATGCCGCTATGCACACAATTGAGCATCTTTTTGCAACTTATGTAAGAAACACCGAATTTGGCGACAATATTATTTATTTCGGACCTATGGGCTGCAGAACAGGATTTTATTTTCTTACGAGAAGCCTAAGCGATAATTATTCAATAAATCTTATTAAAGAGGCATTTCAATTTATTGCAGATTATTGGGGCGTTATTCCGGGTGCATCGCCTAAGGAATGCGGCAACTGCCTTGACCACAATCTTCCTCAAGCTAAAGAAGAAGCAAAGGCATTTCTTGAAATAATTAAAGATTGGACTAAAGAAGACTTAAAGTACCCAACTGCAGAAGACGAAAACTAATATAAGAATATAACAAAGCACCGTACAGAAAGATTAAATCTGTACGGTGCTTTTTCTTAAGACTTCGAGAAAGCGCCAAAAATGGCAAGGACTCGATGTCCTTGCCGAATAAAAGTGTTTTAAGCTTATCTATATCATTTCTCTTTTTATTATATATAGCTTATATCCCCTAATTACAAAAACTGCATACATATTAATTATATCAAAAAAATAATTTAATGTAAATACTACAATTTATTAATATTTAGGTGTATAATTAAGATAAGGGATAGGTTATTCTTTTTTATCAAAGTTTAACATATACCCTTAGGTTAAACACAGGAGGTATTATTTATGATTAACATTACAGCAAGAGGATTTGAACTCAAGCAAGGTACAAAAGACGGAATTGAAAAGGAGCTTAAAAGAATTGAAAAAATGCTCCCCGAATCAGCAGAATTTGACGTAACACTTGCCAAGAAAAAGGACGGCTATAAGTGCGATATAACAGTAGTAAACGTAGGTTCGTTCATCAGAGGCGAAGCAAGAGCAGACAGAATTGAGCCTGTTGTTGATATGGCGGTTGATGACCTCAAGAGAAAGCTGAGAAAGCTCAAAACCTTCCTCGTTGACAAAAAGAGAAAGGGTGGCATTGACGAAATTGCAAAGGCGGTTGCTCCGCTTGACGATGTAACCATGGATGATTTTGACCAATTCGACTCATCAAGCGTTGATATCAAAAGAAGAAAATCCATTTCACCTAATATGATGACGGACGACGAGGCTATCGTTCAAATGGAAATGCTCGGTCACAGCTTTTTCGTTTATCTCGGTCTTGACGGTGAAACAAAGATTATTTATAAGAGAGAAAAAGGCTACGGTCTTTTGATTTGTGAATAAGCAATCGCTATTGTCCGTTAAATATCGGCTCATTTTGAGCGATACGGAGTCTGCAACATTAAAATGTAAACTTCAAGTTTACATTATGAAAACCTAAAATAAGTTGAACAAAGGGCACTTCTTTGGTAAAATGATTACAGAAATCAACCGAGGAGGTGCTCTTTATGAATTTCAGCGAAAATTTAAGAAGATTAAGAAAAGCAAAGGACATTAAGCAAGAAGCTCTTGCCGAGGCTATGAACGTTTCCCGCCAAACGGTATCAAAATGGGAAAACGGCACGGCAATGCCGGATTTTAAAAAGCTTAATGCACTTGCAGAATATTTTGGCGTTACTATGGATGAACTTTTAGGCTTCAGTAACGACAAGAATAATAATGATAATATAAATGATTATACAAAGGAATATATAAACGAGCTTATCACACTTGAAAATATGCAAAGCTCTAAAAAAATCAAGGAATTATATAAAAAGCTGAAAACCTGCGCTGTAATTTTCTGTGTCGCTTTGGCGGTTATAATATTCTTTATGATTAGTATAAATAACCAAATTGATAATTTGAAATCGCAAATTAATAATGTTCAATCACCGCAAATTATACAAGACGATTCCGACGATAGCCCCGGCAACACCCACGATATGTCAGACAATGCAAGTTATGAGGTATTAAGCTTTGACAAGGATAAGCCGTGGCTTGCAAACGTTTTATTCACCTATGCGCCCGAAACATACAGCAATTCATTAAAAGTTACGCTTGAAGTGCCGCAAGATGATAATAAAACAAAGGAGCTTGAATTTGAGCGCAAGGGCGGCAAATTCGTTCTTGAAACTCAGCTTGACGCAACAATAAAGGGCAACTATACCCTTTTGGCAAAGGACGACAGCAACACGTCAACTATTGATTTAACACCTGATTATGCATCTGAATACTTTAATGTTGACAATTACATTTCAACCGTCACCTATAAAAATACATATTTGCAATTTAATGCAGAGGATAGCAATAATGTAAAGTTCAATTTAAACTCAAAACAAGAACTCGAAAAAGCGCATTTAAAAATTTATTCAAGCAAGAATAAAGACAAGGTGCTTTTTGAAAAGGATTGCCGTGTTGCCGATAACACCGTATTTTTAGGCTATTTAAAGGCAAAGATTGATTACGAATTAATCTTGACGAACGTTGATTTTGAAATAAGTGCAACAGACAAAAACGGAGTTAAATACATCTACTACACCAACGTAAGTATTGACCTAAGCGATGAAGAAATCGGCTCTGTAGAAACAGACAATGAACAGTACGAAATTGAATTTCCAAACGGCAAAACAATTATAAATAATTCATACGATGATTAAGCCGTATTGAACATTTCTTTTAATTATGGTATAATTTAACCACTAAATTTAAGGAGTGTTACATTATGGCTGAAAGCATTAAATATATCGGTGCGAGCACGCACGACCTTGATTTATTTGAGGGGCAATATTCAATTCCAAACGGAATGGCTTACAATTCATACGTTATTGACGATGAAAAAATCGCAATTATGGACACGGTTGACAAGATTGTTACAGACAAGTGGCTTGAAAATCTTGAAAAAGCGCTTGACGGCAGAGAGCCTGAAATATCTTGTGGTACAGCACTTAGAGCCTGACCATTCGGGAAATATCAACACTCTTTTAAAAAATGTATGAGCACCTTACTCTTGTTTGCACGGCTAAAGCAAAAGCAATGCTTGAGCAGTTTGATATTGAGGCTGAAAATGTTATAATAGTCAAGGAAGGCGACGAGCTGTCGCTCGGAAGCCATACGCTTAAATTCATTCTTGCACCTATGGTTCATTGGCCTGAGGTTATGATAACCTATGAGGAAAGTGAAAAAGCCCTTTTCTCAGCCGACGCATTCGGCAAATTCGGTGCACTTGATGTTGATGAAAGCTGGAACTATGAGGCGAGAAGATATTATTTCAACATTGTCGGCAAATACGGCTTACCTGTATCTAATGTTTTGAAAAAAGCAGGAATGCTTGATATTAAGACAATTTATCCGCTTCACGGCCCGATTTTATCCGATGAAATTCCTGAGGTTTTAAGGCTTTATACAATTTGGTCATCTTATGAGCCGGAGGATGAAGGTGTATTTATCGCCTATGCATCAATGCACGGCAACACAGCCGAAGCGGCTCGCAAAATGAAAGAAATTCTTGAAGAAAAGGGTGCAAAAGTTGCAATCTCCGACCTTTCAAGAAGCGATATGGCAAAAAATGTTGAAAACGCATTCAGATACAGCACACTTTTATGTATGGCGCCAAGCTATGACGGCACAGTATTCACCCCTATGGCTGATTTTATTCACCGTTTAAAAACAAAGCTTTATCAAAACAGAAGAGTTGCCCTTGTTGAAAACGCATCATGGGCACCGAGTGCCGTTAAAGCTATGAAATCAGAGTTTGAAACAATGAAAAACATTGATTTAATCGATAATACGGTTACAATCAAAACAACATTAAAAGAAAATGACATTGACGCTCTCAAATCACTTGCAGAAGAAATATTAAAATAAAAAAAAATGACGATTGCACCAAAGTGTAATCGTCATTTCAGCGTGTAGAAAAAGTCAAATTACAAATTTCTACACACTGAAAGACTTCGAGAAAGTGAGATAAATTTCGTATTTTGCGAGCGGGTGCTGTACGTTGGTACTGCCCCCGAGCAAAAGACGGAAAGTGCCAAAAGTGGCTTGAACGTAGTGTTCAAGCCACTTTTCTATAAATGTACTTTTGATTTTATTTCGGCAAGAGCAAGCCCTTGCCCTACGATACGTCGAAAGAAATTCCGTGTTTGAATGAATTTCTTTGAAATTCATAATAAACACTTCGTTCCTTTCTTTTTTTCCACCAAATTTTCAATTTGTCGGGGACCCCGAATGGAATTTCGTTTTATAGCACGGCACGGTTTAGCCGCTTTATCGACAGTCTGTGGACTGTTATGCAGTCCCTTTTTTATTGAAATTATAGTAGGTGATTTTATGTTTAAAGAAATTAAAGCGACGGATATTAAGGAAAATATCGTTGATTTGCTTAAAAATAATTGGGGTCTTGTAACTGCAGGCAACAACGAGAAATATAATATGATGACTGTTTCTTGGGGCGCTATGGGCGAGCTTTGGGGCAAGGACAGCGTTACTGTTTATATCCGCCCTCAAAGATATACCGAGGAATTTATGAACGCTTTTGACCATTTTACTTTGAGTTTCTTTTCTCTTGATAAAAAACAGGCTGTTCACGGTATTTGCGGCTCAAAAAGCGGCAGAGATATAAATAAAACCGAGGCTTGCGGCCTTACACCTAATTTTGACGAGGCAGCACCATACTTTGAAGAGGCAAAGCTTGTTCTTGTTTGTAAAAAAATGGCTAAGAGTAAGTTTGACCCTAAGGAATTTATTGACGATACTGTTGAGGATAAATGGTATCCCGAAAAGGATTTTCATTATATTTATTTTGCAGAGATAGAAAAAGTCTTGATTTCTGAATAAAGATGTAGTATAATACTAACACAAAAGGTAGGGGTTATTCCTTATTTCATAGTGTAGCGTACGGGCCCTGTGCAACGGGATGCTACGAACCTTGTCAGGCGGGGAACCGAGCAGCAATAAGTGGATTATTCTGTGTGCCGCAGACAAGTCTGTGCGTTACATTATGAAATAAGCTGCTTCTGCCTTTTAATTATATTTATTTAATTTTGATTAGCGGGAGTGATGTGTATATGTATCAGGTGTTGTATCGTAAGTACAGACCTAAGGTTTTTGCGGACGTTTACGGTCAAGAGCACGTCACCTCTACGCTTTAAAAACGAGATTAAAGAGGGCAGAATTGCTCACGCTTATCTTTTTACAGGCTCTCGTGGTACGGGTAAAACAACATGTGCCAAGATTTTGGCTAAGGCAGTCAATTGCGAAAACAGCGTTGACGGCGAGCCGTGCAATGAATGTGAGGTTTGTAAGGGGCTTGATAACGGTACTATTTATGATGTAGTAGAAATTGATGCCGCTTCAAATAACGGTGTTGATAATATCCGTGATTTAAGAGAAGAAGCTAATTACACTCCGAGTAGGGGTAAATACAGAGTTTATATTATTGACGAGGTTCATATGCTTTCAACAGGAGCATTTAACGCTCTTCTTAAAACTCTTGAGGAGCCGCCTGCTCACGTAATATTCATTCTTGCCACTACTGAGGTGCATAAGCTTCCCGCAACTATTCTTTCACGTTGCCAAAGGTTTGACTTTAAACGTATTCAGCCCGAAACAATGTCGATAAGGCTTAAACAGGTTGCCGAGCTTGAGGGAATGGAGCTTAGCGACGATGCCGCAATTCTTATTGCCCGTATTGCCGACGGCGCTCTTCGTGACGGTCTTTCAATTCTTGACCAGTGCGCCGGCAGGAGTAAAAAAAATTGATTCTGCGCTTGTAAGCGAGGTTGCCGGTTTGGCAGGCAGAGAAGCGCTTTATAAGCTTACCGACTGTATTAATAATCAGGACAGCTCATCTGCAATGTCAGTCATTTCAGAGCTTTATCAAAACAGCTATGATATGGAGCGACTTTGCGTTGAAATGATTAATCATCTTCGTAATTTCCTTATTGTTAAAACCGTTAAGGACAGCCGTGGTTTGATTATTTGCACCGATGATGAATATAATTCTATTGTTTCTTCGGCGGAAAACTTTACACTCGAAAATGTTATTTATGCGCTTGACCTTTTTCAGGACACCTTGACTAAAATCAAGTCGGGTGCTAATGCAAGGGTTGAGCTTGAAATGTCTTTTGTTAAGCTTTGCGAGCCTAAACTTGATGTTAATATGGATTCGCTTATTGACAGAATATCTAAGCTTGAACGTGCCGTTTCACGTGGGGTTGCAGTTAAGCCTCAGCCTCAGCAAACGGTTGCACCTGTTGAAGCTCCTAAGCCTCAGGAAAGTGAAGTTGCGAAGAGTGTTGCACCGTCTGCCGCTAAAGCAGAAGAACAAAAGGCTCAATCACCTGCACCGATTTCTCAGCCCGCTGCCCCAACCGTGGCTCAAAGTGTGCCTAAGCCGGCGCCGGAAGTGCCAAAGCAAGAAGTGCCTAAGCCTTCGCAAGGTGATACCGGTCAATATCTTTTTGAGCAGTGGGACGATTTTATGGACGTTATTCATAAGCAAAACATCGCTTTGTTCGGTGTCCTTGCAGGTTCAAAAGGATATATAAGAGGGGAGTATTTCTTGATTGACAGCCCTAATCCGACTATCATTCAGTTTTTGAAAACCCCGACTTATTCAAAGGCGATTAAGCAAGCGCTTTATGACGTGACGGGTCAAAGTTATAAGCTTGGAATATTTAAAAAGAAAGCAACAGACGCACCTAAAAGGGATTTGCTTGAGGATTTAATTCATCAGGCAGAGGATAATATTAAAATAAATTTTGAATAAAATATAGGAGAATTAATTATGAAAGCAAGACTTCCTCAAGGAATGGGCGGCGGACCGCAGAATATGCAAAATATGCTCCGTCAGGCTCAAAAAATGCAAGAAAATCTTGAAAACAAAAAAGCAGAGCTTGAAGAAAAAGAATACGTTGTTACTTCAGGCGGCGGTATGGTTGAAATTACCGCTAAGGGTGACCACACAATTAAGGCAATCGGCATTAACCCTGAGGTTGTTGACCCTGAGGACGTAGAAATGCTTGAAGATATGCTTGTAGCCGCTTTCAATGAAGCAATGCGCCAAATTGATGAAGAATCAGAGCGTGAACTTGAAAAGGTAACGGGCGGTCTCAATATCCCCGGCCTTTAAAGCTAATCTTTTTGTGAAATACAGCGTCATCAATTGCTCGCAGTATATTTATACAGCTTCGCAATTTCTTCCTTGTCTTTCGCAAAAATTCTTAAGCTTTTAGAAGCCGTAGGGGCGAACATTGTTCGCCTTATTATAAAGAACAAATCAACAGAGGTAATAAAATGAGTTTTGACCTTGCACCGCTTCAAAATTTTAATAGACCAATTTGAGCGTATGCAGGGTATCGGGCATAAAACGGCTCAGCGTATGGCTTTTTATGTTCTCGGCCTTTCGGATGAGCAGGCACGTGAATTTGCACAGGCGATTACCGACGCTCATACTAAAATCAAGCAATGCAAAGTTTGTTGCAACCTCGCCGATGATTGATTTGTCGCCTATTTGTAAGAGTAAAACACGAGATAAAAGCACAATCTGCGTTGTTCAAGACCCTCGTGACGTTGCCGCAATAGAACGAACCCATGAAATATAACGGTACATACCACGTTTTGCACGGCGCTATTTCACCTATGGATAATATAGGCCCTGACCAAATTCGTATTAAAGAGCTTGTTTCAAGGCTTGGGAAGCGGAGAAGTTGAAGAGGTCATTATGGCAACTAACCCGACTGTTGAGGGTGAGGCAACTGCAAATGTATATTAGCCCGTTTTGCTTGAAGCCCTATGGGCATTACCGTCAGCCGCTTGGCGTACGGCGTTCCTGTCGGCGCAGACCTTGAATATGCAGACGAGGTTACGCTTTCACGTGCTCTCGAGGGCAGAAGCCTAATTTAGTTTAAAAGGAGTGATAGACTTGGATAAAAATCAAAAGCAAATAATCGCAAATAATAAAAAAGGCCTATCACGACTATTTTGTTTTGGAAACATATGAAGGCTGGGATAGAGCTTTTCGGCACGGAAATTAAATCTATCAGAAACGGCAGAGTTAATCTTAAGGATAGCCTTTTGCTCGGTTGATGACGGCGAAATGTTTGTTATCGGTATGCATATCTCGCCTTATGAGCAGGGCAATCGTTTTAACCGTGACCCTATGCGCAAAAAAAAG
>ENA-OQBL01001235-OQBL01001235.1-human-gut-metagenome-genome-assembly--contig:-NODE-1235-length-10425-cov-2.622839_pt1 | contig 10425 bp, 12 predicted proteins | sample MGYA00242747_ERZ504553 | MGnify/ENA primary metagenome ERZ504553 (study PRJEB26092, sample SAMD00036240) | human gut metagenome | host: Homo sapiens | study: EMG produced TPA metagenomics assembly of...
TTAGGCAGCTACGCGAAGTTACGGGAAAAAATTGGACAAAACGATCTGGAGTTTGAAACCGGACCATCGCAGATTAAGGAGATTGACGATGTGATGTCCTCACTTTCCGGCATGAAAGAAGCATTAAAAGATTCGCTGACCAGACAGTGGGACGCACAGCAGCAGAAAAAAGAGCAGCTTGCGGCACTGACACACGATATCAAGACACCGCTTACTGTCATCAAAGGAAATGCCGAGCTTTTGGCGGAGACGGATTTGTCTGCGGAAAACCGGGAGTGTACGGATGCTATTTTGGCGAATGTGGGCAGCATGGAGCAGTATTTGGAGCATATGCGGCAACTGCTGTATGGACGTGATCGTGCAGAGGAGACAGAAGTAGTCACCTGTGCGCGTTTGAAAGAGCAGTTCAAGAAGCAGCCATGCAGATTACGGCAGCGGAAAAAGGTTCCGGTTGTTTTTTGCAGGAGGATTCCCTGTGTGGGAATGTATGCTGCAAGCCAGGACCGGTTGGCAGAGCCTGGAAAAGTGTGGTCAGCAATGCGGTGGAACACACAGACCGGGCGCGCGGGATCGTGGTGCGCCTGCAGATGGAAGTGTATGAGGGGCAGGAGTATCTGACTGCAACCGTCCGCGATTTTGGAAAGGGTTTTTCGGAGCAGGATCTCATCTATGCAGATCAGGAATTTTACAGCGGGGATGCCAGCCGGCATGACCGGACGCATCAGGGGCTTGGTCTTGCGATCGCAAAAAAATTCTTAAAAGAGCAGGGCGGCATGCTTTGTTTTTACAACCACGCGGAGTCTGGAGCGGAAGTGGTGTGCCGGATCAAAACGGAAAAGACGTAATTTTCGCATTGTAAATAAACGCGCAATATGCTAATATGTAAAAAGTTTCATAAAGAAGATCGTTGGTGCCTGTCATATAAAGCCGCTTTGCATGGGATATATGGGCTTGTATGCGCAGGGTAAAAGGGAAACAGGTGCAAATCCTGTACGAACTCGTCACTGTGATTAGGGAGTAACTGCAAAGAAGCACACCGCATGAGAAATCCGCTGGCGCGGATGCGGTGTACGTAGGGAATGTATCTGGTGATACATTTCAGTCACTGATGCAGCTGCATTGGGAAGGCGAAGCATGTTATGATGATCTATGAGCCAGGAAACCTGCCAATGATCTGGTACAGAAAGTTTTTACTTTCAGATCACGAGTCATTGATCGTACTGCATGTTACAGAAAACTGTGTGGGGCAGCCGTCCACAGACAGTTCTTTTTTGCATGGGTTGATTGCTCCTTTCGGAATGTTCCGGGTGGGGGCTTTTCTTTTGGCACTTTGGATGATGCGTGATCTTATGAGATGAAGCAACCCGTCAACCCAAAGAATACATCGCATGAGAAATCCGTCAGGGTGGATGTGGTGTATGCAGGAAATGCAGCCTATGCTGTATTTCAAAAAGGAGAGAATTATGAGAAAGAAAACACTGCATTGTTTCTGACATGTGTACTGGCTGCAGGCATGCTTGCCGGATGCGGAAACAAAGACAGCAAAGACAACAATCAGGTAGAAAATTCGCAGGGTACAGAGTCTGCAAAAGACGATCAGGCAGCTGCAGATGAGGTAGCAGAATTAATTGATGCTATTTATGTTCAGGAAAGAACAGATAAAACCGATGAGCAGTGTGCTGCTGCAAAAGAAGCATGGGACAAGCTGACAGATGCACAGAAAGCACTTGTTTCCGGTGAAAATGCAGATCCGGATTATTTCGGCAGAGATACCGGTGATGCTTCCAAGGATGATCCGTTGAATCAGGATAATATCGGAGATAATGAAATCCTTGTCGTAAGCTTTGGTACATCTTTTAATGACAGCCGTGTCGCAGATATCAGTGGTGTGGAAAAAGCCATTCAGGCAGCAAATCCGGACTGGGCAGTCCGCAGGGCATTTACCGCACAGATCATTATCAATCACGTACAGGCAAGAGATGGCGAGAAGATCGACAACGTAGACCAGGCATTACAGAGAGCAGTTGATAACGGGGTAAAGAATCTGGTGATCCAGCCGACACACCTGATGCATGGGGCAGAGTATGATGAACTTGTCGGAGAGCTGGATGCATATAAGGATAAGTTTGAAAAAGTTGTCGTTGCGGAACCGCTGCTTGGCGAAGTTGGTGATGATGCAACAGTGATCAACGATGACAAGAAGGCAGTTGCAGAAGACATTACAGCAGAAGCCGTAAAGACCGCAGGATACGATTCACTGGATGCTGCCAAGAAGGACGGTACTGCATTTGTATTCATGGGACACGGTACTTCCCATTCTGCAAAAGTAAGTTACAGCCAGATGTCTACACAGATGGATAAGCTTGGTTATGACAATGTCTTTATCGGAACCGTAGAGGGTGAGCCGGAAGAGACTTCCTGTGAAAATGTAATCAAGGCAGTTAAGGACGCAGGTTACAAGAAAGTTATTCTTCGTCCACTCATGGTTGTTGCCGGAGATCATGCAAACAATGATATGGCAGGAGACGATGATGATTCCTGGAAGAGCCAGTTCACTGCAAGCGGCAATTTCGACAGTGTTGACACACAGATTGCCGGACTTGGTGAGATTGAAGCTGTCCAGAAACTTTATGTAGAGCATACAAAAAAAGCAATTGAGTCACTTGGAAAAGTTTCCAAGTCTGCTTCTTCCAGCGCGGATACCGCGCTGGAGGACGGCACTTATACCGCAAAGTTTAATACCGACAGTGGGATGTTTCATGTCAATGAAGCAGACAATGGATGTGGAATCCTTACCGTAAAAGACAAAAAGATGACAATTCATATTCGTCTGGTATCCAAGAAAATCGTAAATCTGTTTCTGGGAAGCGCAAAAGATGCAGAAAAAGACGGTGCAGAATTGTTACAGCCAACGACAGATAAAGTAAAATACAGCGATGGAACGACAGAGGAAGTTTACGGATTTGACGTGCCGGTAGAAGAACTTGGAAAAGAGTTTGACCTTGCAATTCTTGGAACCAAGGGAACCTGGTATGATCATAAAGTCAGTGTATCAGATGCACAGAAAAAATAAAATGTGAGTTGTCTGCCAGACGGCGGCAATTCCGGTACATCGTATTTGAAAATGATGTACATGTGTCAGAAGTTACAGGAAAACAGATAGGATGGATCGGAGAAATCATCCGGTCAAAGAGAAAAAGTATGAAAAGCAGAAAATTAACGGTAATTATCGTGTCCCTTTGTATGTGTGTGTCGGTTTTGTCCGGCTGTGGTTCTACGGCAGAAAAAGAACAGGTGCAGCATGCCGCGGAAACGCAGACTGCCACCGCGGAACCGGACACATCATTGGAAGACGGAGAATACACCGTAAATGTAGAACTGGAAGGCGGAAGCGGCAGAGCTTCCGTAGATTCTGAAGCAAAAGTGAAAGTGACGGACGGACAGGCATATGCAACCATAGTCTGGAGCAGTACCTATTACGATTACATGCTGGTCGATGGAAAAAAACTATACAAATGAGAACGAGGGCGGGAATTCAACGTTTACATTTCCAATTGCCGGAGTTCCGTGTACGATGGATGTAGTAGGAGACACTACAGCCATGAGCCAGCCGCATGAGATTGATTACACCCTGACATTTTCTTTTGCAAAAGATGTAAGTTTTAAAGAGCTGAAACAGACCGGGCAGGTAAAATTGTCCTATGCCGATCAGTTTCAGATCGATGAATATGGAAATTATAAGCTGATTACGATCGTGGACAACGGTCGTTTTTTGCTTATTCCGAAAGGGGTTCCGGTGCCAGCGGATGTACCGGAGGATGTAACCGTTTTACAGCAGCCGTTAAACCATGTGTACCTTGTATCGTCTGCGGTGATGGATCTGATCTGCCAGACTGGGGGCTGTCACACGTTGCATACACCGCATTGAAGGAAGACGACTGGTATGTGCAGCAGGCGAAGGATGCCATGGCAGAAGGTTCTTTGGTTTATGCCGGAAAATACAGTGCGCCGGATTACGAACAGCTGTTGCAGGGTGGCTGCACATTTGCCATTGAAAATACGATGGTCACGCACAATCCGGAAGTAAAGGTAAAAACTCGAAGAACTTGGCATCCGGGTGATGGTTGAGCGTTCCAGTTATGAAAAGCATCCGCTGGGACGGCTGGAATGGATCAAACTGTTTGGTATTCTGTTTGGAAAACAACAGCAGGCAGATGACTATTTTAATAAACAGGTGAAAACGTGTGAAACCGATTATGGTAAAAAAGGAGTACCGGGAAAAAGGTGGCAATTTTTGCAGTTTCTTCGGACGGGACGATCACTGTGCGCAAGCCAAACGACTATGTCTCTGCGATGATCGGACTTGCAGGCGGTACCTATTCACTCGGAAATTATACCGATGAAGAAAAAATGCACTTTCCACGATGAAAATGCAGATGGAAGATTTTTATTCTGCGGAGATTGATGCGGATGTGCTGATCTATAACGGAACCATTGAGGGGGAATTGACGTCCATCGATGAGCTGGTAAAGAAAAACAGCCTGTTTGCGGATTTTCAGGCTGTAAAAAGCGGACAGGTGTACACAACGGGAAGCAATTTTTACCAGCAGTCTACCGGAACCTGTGATTTTATCGAGGATCTGAATCAGATTCTGACGGGAGAAGGGGATGGAACGTACCGGTTTCTGAAGCAATTGCAGTGAGCCGGAGCGTACGGATGTACAAATAATAACAATTGTCGTAATGCATGAGGAGCAGAACATGAGATCACAAATAAAAGAAAAAAAGAATAATTCCAGGACAGAAACAAACAGAACGCTCCGCTATCTGGTTTCTTTTCTTGTGATCATGGGATTGCTGGTCGTTTGTTTTTCTGGAACATTGGTGTTGGCAGCGTAGAAATGTCTTTTTCGGACTTCTGGAGTGTGCTGACACCGGATGCTACGTTGTATCAGATTGTATGGAAAATCCGTCTGCCCCGTATTATCGCGGCGATGCTGCTCGGAGGGGCACTTTCGGTATCGGGATTTTTTGCTGCAGAGTTTTTTTCAGAATCCGATTGCGGGACCATATGTGCTTGGAATATCTTCCGGGGCGAAACTGGTGGTTGCACTGACGATGATCTTTTTGTTGGAAAAAGGCATCATGATCAGTTCTCTTGGAATGGTAGTGGCGGCATTTGCCGGTTCCCTGCTTGCCATGGGATTTGTTCTTTTGATTTCTTTTCGGGTGTCGAATATGTCGCTTCTTGTGGTGTGCGGAATTCTTATCGGCTACATCTGTTCGGCGATTACCGATTTTTGCGTGACCTTTGCCGATGATTCGAATATTGTAAATCTTCATAACTGGTCGATGGGAAGTTTTTCCGGCATGAGCTGGGAACATATCCGCATCATGGCTGTGATTGTCGGGATTGCGGTGGTGATTACATTTGGACTTGTAAAACCAATCAGTGCCTATCAGATGGGCGAAACCTATGCACGGAATATGGGAGTAAATGTGAAGGTGCTGCGTATTGCGCTGATTTTGCTATCCAGTCTGTTGTCGGCCTGTGTGACCGCTTTTGCAGGACCGATTTCTTTTGTCGGGATTGCGGTACCACATCTGATCAAACTGGCAACCCGCACGGCCAAACCCATTATTCTGATTCCGGGATGTTTTCTGGGCGGGGCGGCGATTACCCTGTTCTGTGACGGGATCGCGCGGACGGTGTTTGCACCGACAGAGATCAGTATCAGTTCGGTGACTGCGGTATTTTTAGTGCCGGTGGTAATTGCGGCAATGTTGCGAAAGCAGCGGATGTGATAGATCGTGGAAGACAAATAACGTGCAGACAGAAAGCCAAAACGGATAAGGACGCAAAGGTAGGAAGAAAGTTACTATGAGCAGACACAAAAATGCAGATGGAAAATAATTGGAAAGTGATGAAAGAAGAAAACGGAAAACAACATAACGGGCAGAATATGCTAAAAGAGCCAGGGCAGTTTCCTGCGCAAGATATACCAAACGATGACGAGCAGCTTACGATGCGTGATCTGACCGTAGGATACGACCGGATTCCCCTGATTAAAAATATCAATCTGGGTGTCCGGCCAGGGGAAATCCTCACACTGATCGGACCAAACGGCTCCGGAAAATCGACAATTTTAAAGACCATCACCAAACAGCTTAAAACCATTGGCGGCAGTGTTTTTTTGGGGAAAAAGGATCCATGAGGGAACTGACGGACAGTGAAATTTCCAGACATCTTTCGATGGTCATGACGGAGCGCATCCACACGGAATTGTTAAGCGGCAGGGATGTGGTGGCAACTGGGCGCTACCCGTACACGGGGAGGCTTGGTATCCTCTCACAACAGGACTGGAAAAAGGTGGACGAGGCGATTGCCCTGGTGCATGCCGGGGAAGTGCAGCAGCAGGATTTCCGGAGAATCAGTGATGGGCAGAGGCAGAGACTTATGCTGGCGCGGGCGATCTGTCAGGACACACAGGTTCTGATTCTTGATGAACCGACTTCCTATCTGGATATGGGATTTAAACTGGACATTCTTACAACCATCCGCATGCTGGCACGGAAGAAAAACCTGGCAGTTATCATGTCATTGCACGAACTGGATCTGGCACAGAAAATTTCGGACACCATTGCGTGTGTGAAAGGGGACCGTATTGACCGGGTCGGGACACCGGAGGAAATTTTTTCCGGGGACTACGTGCAGCAGTTGTACGGCGTCAAGTCCCGGCAGTTTGAACCGCAGACCGGACAGGTTTTTATGGAAAGACCGGAAGGAATTCCAGAGGTATTTGTGATTGGCGGTGGTGGAACAGGGCTTGCGGTTTACAACCGCCTGCAGCGGCAGAATATTCCATTTGCAGCAGGCATTCTGCAGGAAAATGATGTGGAGTACGCAGCGGCATCTGCACTTGCCGCTTGTGTTTTTTCGGAAAAAGCATTCTTTCCGGTTTCGGAAGAAACCTTTTTGCGGGCAAAACAAATGCTGGGCAGTTGCAAAACCTGTATTTGTGCATTGACAGAATTTGGCCCTTATAATGAGAAAAACCGGCAGCTTTTTGAATATGCAAAAAAACTTGGCAAAATCTAAAATAATTCTAAACAGAATCTAAAAAAAACAGGACGTGTCCTTGACGTTTTTACAAAATCGAGGTATAGTACGCTACGTTTCTGCGGCAGACAGTCAGCAGGAACGCAGCGTATTTTATATTGGAAAGAAAAGAGGAAAAGAAAAAATGACTTTTTACCAGGAATTACAGCTGAGTTCCGTCGGCTCAAAACAGCTGATCAAAAACACAACAGACAAAAAAGAAAAACGCAGACATATCCTGATCTATAATTTTAAAGTCTATCTTGTTATGGCATTCTGCGTCGCTGTGGTTACATTGTTCAGTAAAATATTCGGTGCAGATAACAGCGTACCGGGAGTGGTTGTGCTGCTGGCAGTACTTGTGCTCCGGCAGGCAGATTTCGGGGTGCGTACCAGTCATGGGCTGCTCTGTATTGCGGGAATTTTTGGGATTTTAATCGCAGGACCGAGAATTACCAATATGATGCATCCGGTTCCGGCATTTTTTGTGAATATGGCATGTATTCTGATTCTCATGATTTTCGGATGCCACAATGTGATCATGTCAAACCAGTCCACGTTTGTCCTTGGATATCTGCTTTTGCAGGGGTATGATGTGAGTGGACATGCCTATGTGCTACGTGTGATCAGTCTGCTGATTGGTATGGGAATCTGTATGGCTGTATTTTATAAGAATCAGAAAAACCGTCCATACCGCCGGACGTTCCTGGATCTGTTCCGGGAATTTGATGTACGTTCCGCGCGGAACTGGTGGTATATTAAGCTGACACTGATTGTTTCTTCGGCACTGCTGATCGTGTCACTGCTCGGATGGCCGCGTGCCATGTGGGCGGGAATCGCCTGCATGTCTGTATGTCTTCCATTTCATGAGGACAGTGTGGAGCGTGCAAAACGCAGGGGACCGTTTAATATTGTGGGGTGCATGATCTTCCTTATTTTGTATCATGTGTTACCGGAATCCATGTATCCGTATATCGGGATGATCGGTGGAATTGGTGTGGGTTATTCTGCAGGATATGCATGGCAGACCGTATTTAATACGTTTGGCGCACTGTCGATTGCATCGGGGTTATTCGGTGCAGGTACGGCAGTGACGCTGCGAATTATATTCAATGTGATGGGATCTGTATATACCGTCGTATGTGACAGATTTTTGGATTTCCTCAGAAAAAGAACGGAAATCCACCGGGTGGGTGAGATGGCATAAAATCAGTAGATCACCCGGTTCCGCCCACTCTCTTTGCCGAGATAAAGCTTGCGGTCGGCTTCCTGGATGACAGATTCCATGGTATGATTTCTGCCAAATTCTTCGACTCCGAATGTCATGGTTACATGAATCAGTTTGCGTTCGTATAATACAGGAGTGTGCCGGATATCATCCAGAAGGTCAGACATCAAAAGCTGAACCTCCTCCATATCCATGCCGGGAAATACAAACAGGAATTCTTCTCCGCCCCAGCGGCAGACTTCCCCTTTTTCGCCTATTACCGTGCAAAACAACCTGGAAAGTGTGCGGAGAACTTCATCCCCGGCATCATGCCCGTAAGTATCATTTACATGTTTGAAAAAGTCGATATCCCCCATGGCAACAGTCAGGGTCTGTAATTTATGCTGCGTGTATCTGGAAATACATGTTTCCAGACGTTTATACATCTGCCAACGGTTGAAAAGCCCGGTCAGGGGATCCGTGGATGCGATATGTTCCAGTTCCAGATTGTAACGTATAAGCTTGTGTTCCATCTGCTGGGAATTCTGGGTGAAAATAATCATAACGGTGATCAGTTCTGCAAAAATAAACAAAGTGTCTATGGTTTGTATGCAGATACTGGCATCTGTGGGAAGCTGGATGACCGGCAGATGATACCGTGTATAGGAATACAAAAGCAGGCGGTAAGCACATGTGCAGATTCCAACAAGGATTTTAGTGCGTATGCGGTGGAAACTGACTGCAAAATTTAATATGAGAAGTACAAACAGGAAGTGCTGTACACCGCAGTCCCACCCAAATCTCTGTATAAATACAGTAATCCACAATAACGTCAGTAATTGTGAAAAAATGGAAGCAAAATGTGTGTGGTTCAGATAGGTAATCCGGAAAGCAAATACATATAAAATGCCACAGATGAGCGTCAGCAGGGAGGAAGGAACATCCCGAAGAAAGCAGCAGACACAAAAAAGGACAAGAAAATAAACGCTGAGAATCAGTGCGTACAGACGCAGGGTCACAGCAGTGGTTTTTGTCTCATTTGGATTTTGTACATCCTGAAATATAAACGCCCCTATTTTTTTATGAATCATATGTAATCCCCCAATAAACATATGCCGTTCCAAAACATCTATAAGAATTATATCACAGTATAAGAAAAAGAAAAGCGCATTTTTCACATACTATCCATACTTGAATTCATGGAAATTACATTGTATAATCAGTAAGGTTGAGGAATAAAATAACAAAGAACATATAGGAGGAATCTATTATGGTTACTTGGGACAACTTGGATACCCTTGCTTCTTTTCAGAGCCTTTCAAAAACAGGTCGCATAGATCTGAAAAAAGTAATGTCTGGCGAGAACGGGGCAGAGCGTGTGAAAAAATTACAGTATTCCAATGGCAGAGGGATTGGTGTACAACTATGCTGCAAAGCAGGTGGATGATGATGTACTGGAAGCTTTGGTTAAGCTTGCAGAAGAAGCACAGCTTTCCGAAAAATTTGAGGAGCTTTACAACGGTGCAGTGATTAACACCGGAGAGAACCGTCTGGTTCTTCATCAGCTGACCCGTGGACAGCTTGGAAAAGCCGTTGTAGCAGATGGTGTGGATAAGCGTAAATTCTATGTGGAGCAGCAGCAGAGAATTGCTGATTTTGCCAATAAGGTACACGCTGGTGAGATTACAAACGCTGCTGGTGAAAAATTCACAACAGTTGTCCAGATCGGTATCGGTGGAAGTGACCTGGGTCCTCGCGCTATGTATTTAGCACTTGAGAATTGGGCAAAGAAAAACAACACATTTAAGATGGAAGCAAAATTCATCAGTAATGTAGATCCGGATGATGCAGCCGCTGTATTGAATTCTGTAGATGTTGCCCATTCTATTTTCGTACTTGTTTCCAAATCAGGTACTACACTTGAGACACTGACCAATGAGTCTTTCGTTAAGGACGCGTTAAAGAAAGGCAGGCCTGGATGCTTCTAAGCATATGATCGCAGTTACCAGTGAGACTTCTCCGCTGGCAAAGAGTGATGATTATCTGGCAGCATTCTTTATGGATGATTACATCGGAGGACGTTATTCTTCTACATCAGCCGTTGGTGGAGCTGTATTAT
>ENA-OQBL01001236-OQBL01001236.1-human-gut-metagenome-genome-assembly--contig:-NODE-1236-length-10415-cov-2.877138_pt1 | contig 10415 bp, 11 predicted proteins | sample MGYA00242747_ERZ504553 | MGnify/ENA primary metagenome ERZ504553 (study PRJEB26092, sample SAMD00036240) | human gut metagenome | host: Homo sapiens | study: EMG produced TPA metagenomics assembly of...
TTGCCCCCGAAGCACGATGCGGGTACCGCAACCCGACATTATCGAGCATTTTGGCAACGCAGATGCCGTGCCGCAGCCGCCGGAGCGGTGCTTAAGCCGCAAGGCGGGAATTGTGCGGTGTTGCCTTAAATATCAAGGGTTTCGGGTTTGACATCTTTGGAGGGGACGGGGTGGGCCGTTTTCGGGAGGGATATCAAGGGCCATGCGGCGCAGAAGGTCCAGGGCGTATAGGGCGGCGCGGGTGCGGATGATGCTGCGCTCGGCATAGCCGCCGAGTTCCAGGCGCATCAGCCAGGCTTTGCCGCTGCGGGCATCCGCACCGGCCAGGTAGACGGTACCTACCGGTTTGCCCGGCAGTGCGCCGCCGGGCCCGGCAATGCCGGTAATGCCCACGGCCAGATCTGCTCCCGATGCCTGCAAAGCGCCGTAAGCCATCGCCACGGCCACCGGGCCGGAAACCACGTTATACTGTTCAATCAAAGTCGGGTCAACACCCAGCAGCTTTGCCTTGGCGGCTTCGGCATAGGTCACAAAGCCATAGCCGAACACCTCGCTGGAGCCGGGCACATTGGTAAGTTTTTTCTGCCACAAGGCCGCCAGTGCAGCTTTCCGCGGTGGCAGCATGCAGCCCTTTTTGCTGCAGCAGGTGCACCACAGTGTATTCCAGCCCCGGCACATCCACATCATACGCATTTGGGGGCCCAAAATCTTGCGGAACTCCGCAATGCGGGCATCGCAGGCCGTTTCGGCTTCCGCCTCGGTTGCGGCGCGGGCGGTCACACGGATCTCGCTCTCGCCGATTTTGCAATAAATGGCTGCCGTGGGGTTTCGCTGGCGAACAGCGGGGAAACCTTGCTGGCAATGCTGCTTTCGCCCCCCAGCACCCGCAGCGTTTTGGAGTGGATGGTACAGTTCTGGCGCTGCAAAAGCACCGGGCGGAATCCTCCGCCCACATGGCTTTCATCTCGCGTGGAACGCCGGGCATCAGCACGGCAATGCAGCCGTCATCCTCGAACCAGGCACCGGGTGCGGTGCCATGGGCGTTGGGCAGCTTGTGCCCCTTGGTGGGCACCATGGCCTGCTTGCGGTTGTTGGCCGTGGGGGTGCGCCCGCCGCAGTCGGTACGGGCAAAAAAAGTCCACGATCTTCTGCCATTCTGCTTCATCAAAGTGCAGGGTATCGCCAAAGGCTTCGGCCACGGTCTCCTTGGTCAGGTCGTCCTCCGTGGGGCCAAGCCCGCCGGAAAACACCAGCAGATCGCTGCGGCTTTTGGCTTCCTTTACCAAATCACGCAGGCGGCCAGGGTTATCCCCAATCACATGCTGGTGCAGCACGCTGATGCCCAGTTCCGCCAGTTCGCGGCTCAAAAACTGGGCGTTGGTATTGACAATATCGCCAAGCAGCAGCTCGGTTCCTACACAAATGATCTCCGCAGTCATGGTTCGTTCCGTCCTTTATCCAAGGGTAAATTTTTATCTGGCGCTGTTAAAACTCCGGGTCATCCCCGATGCGGATGGGGATTTTCTCCACAGTTTCCGCCGCAATCCGTTCCAGCTCTGCCAGGCCGGGCATTCCGGCTTCGGCGGCTTCGATCTCCGCCAGGCTGGGCTTGGTTTTGGGGTGCGGCGGGGTAAAGATGGTACAGCAATCCTCATACGGCTCAATGGAGGTATCAAAGGTGCCGATCTTGCGGGAAATAGCAATGATCTCGGTCTTATCCATGCCGATCAGCGGGCGCAGAATCGGCAGGTTCTGCGCGGCGTCGGTGCAGGCAATGGCCTGCATGGTCTGGCTGGCAACCTGTGCTAGACTTTCGCCGGTAATCAAAGCTTCCATCTCGCTCTGGTCGGCCACCAGTTTGGCAATGCGCAGCATGCTGCGGCGCATGAGCACGGTAAACAACACATCAGGCGCATTATCGCGGATATACTCCTGCGGCTTGGTATAGGGCACCACAAACAGCTGGCAGTTGCCGGTATATTCTGCCAGTTCGCGGGCCAGGGCACGCACCTTCAGTTTGGCGCGCAGGCTGGTGTACGGCGGGCTGGCAAAGTGGATGTGGTGCAGTGCAAGCCCGCGGCGCGCCATGCAATAAGCTGCTACCGGGCTGTCGATGCCGCCGGAAAGCAGGTTCAGCGCACGGCCGCTGGTGCCAACGGGCAGGCCGCCCGCGGCTTCCACCTTTGGGGCCATGGATATATGCGCCTTTATCGCGGATTTCCACCATGATTTCCAGCTGCGGCTCATGCACGTTCACCCGCAGGTGGGGGTGCTTGCCCAGCAGGTAAGCGCCCAGTTCGCGGCACAGCTCCGGGCTTTTCATCGGGAACGTTTTATCCGCGCGCTTGGCTTCCACCTTAAAGGTGCGGATGCCGCGCAGCGTTTCGCCAAGATAAGCTTCCGCCGTGGCGCAGATCTCGTCAAAATCCTTGCTGCAGCAGGCAGCGCGGCTCATTTTGACAATGCCAAAAATTTTGGAAATACGGCGGAACGCTTCGTCCATGTCCAGGTCATCTTCCAGTGGCTCAATGAACACGGTGGACTGCGCCTGGGTCACCTTGAATTTGCCCAGGTCTTCCAGCCGGTAGCGGATGCTTTTGGCCAGGCGGGCTTCAAATTTGCTGCGGTTCAGGCCTTTCAGGGTCATTTCGCCCTGATAGGCAAGGATGATTTCTTTCATGTTTATGGCAAACCTTTCGTGTCTGGTGTTATGGTTTCATTCAATAGCGTTATGGCAATACCGCATAATTCTAAGTGCCGATACGGCGAGCGAGGTGCGGCAGATGCCAAGCCAAAAGCGCAGATAATACTGGATGCTGCAAAGGTGAGCGCCGCCAGTGGCGGATACAGCGAACCGAAGCAGGGGCAGCGGTCGCAGAGTGCGAGGGGCTTTTGCCCCCGAAGCACGATGCGGGTACCGCAACCCGACATTATCGAGCATTTTGGCAACGCAGATGCCGTGCCGCAGCTGCCGGAGCGGTGCTTAAGCCGCAAGGCGGGAATTGTGCGGTGTTGCCTTATCTTTTCAGATGTGCTGCAACTCTTTCAGGCCGTCTTTCAGGCCGTCCAGCAGGGCCTGCACATCTTCGGGGGTGTTGTCTCCGCAAAAGCTGACGCGCAGCGCCGTGCGCACGGCAAGGTCCGGCGCGCCCATCGCCATCAGGGTGTGGCTCGGCTCGCCCTTATCGCAGGCGGAGCCGCCGGAAATATAAATGTGCCGCCCGCTCAAATATTCAATAAAGGTCTGGCTGTTGACACAGTTGGTGGAAAAGTTCAGCACCTCCGGCACGGCATCCGCCGGGGAGTTCAGGGTGATGGGTGCCTGCTGGGCCAGCTCTTCCAGCCCGGTGCGCAGCTGGGCGTTCAGGGCGCGGATATGCGCATTGCGGTCGCTCAGGTTTTTGGCTCCCTTTGCCGCAGCAAGGCCAAGGCCAACGATATAAGGGGTATTCTCGGTGCCGGGGCGCAGGCCGCGCTCCTGATGGCCGCCCAGGTAGGGCGGGCAAAGCGTCTGGCGCACGCTGTCCCGGATGAACAAAGCGCCGATTCCCTTGGGGGCATGCACTTTATGGCCGGATACCGAGAGAGTATCCACGTTCTTCCACTTTTTCAGGTCAATGGGGATGCGCAGCCATGCCTGCACGGCGTCCACATGCACCGCACAGCGGCTGTTTTTGGCCTTGACGGCTGTGGAAAGAGCGGCAATATCCTGCAAAGTGCCGGTTTCATTATTGACCGCCATGCAGCTGACCAGAACGGTATTTTTATCCACCTCGGCAGCCAGTTTGGCAACATCCAGGTGACCGTCTGCTTCGGGCAGGATTTCCACCACCTCAAAGCCGCGGTCTTTCAGTGCACGGATGGGCCGCTGCACGCTGGGGTGCTCAAAACCGGAAACCACAATTTTGCTGCCCCAGTTTTTGCGTGCCATGGCAAGGCCCTGCACGGCAAGGTTGTTGCTCTCGCTGCCGCAGGAGGTAAATACAGATCCTTGGCCTGGCAGCCCAGGGTGCGGGCAATCTGCCCGCGGGCCGTGGTCAGGGCTTCATGGGTTTCTACCGCCGGTTCGTCACAGGCTGGAGGGGTTCGCCCAATCCTTTAATAATGCTTCATGGATGGCACCCGCAATCTCCGGGTCCACCATGGTGGTTGCGGCATTATCCAGATAATGCAGTTCAGGGTCCAACAGCATGAGAAAGCCTCGTTTCGCTACGCGTAAAATTAAAAATTAAGAAAGAATAATGAATAACGGTTGTGTGATGCCCATGGCATCTCCATTTCATCAGGTCAGCCGCTCCGGCAAATGAATCATTTGGCCAGAGCCGCCGCCTATTTTCTTCGCTCTTTTCCATAGTGATACATAGTAAATTATACACACCACACCCGCAAAACACAAGTAGCGCCATACAAAAAAGGCGTGCGGGGTTGGCCGCACGCCGGAGAGGCTTCTTTTGTGTTATCTTGTGTGCCGGTCCTTTACTTCGTGGGCGTGGCCGATTACGGCGCTGCGCTTATGGAACAGCAGGCCCACCACGGCAAACATACCGCCCTCGATCAATACAGTAAACAGCCAGTCCCCCGTTACCAGGTAGCTGCCTGCCAGGCAGGTCAGCAGGGTGGGGATCGGCATGCTGATGCAGATAGCCGCAAAGAACTGTTTCGGCTTCATGTTGGCGTGAGCGGCGGCATATGGAATGATGCCGTTGGGCAGCCCCGGTGTGATAAACGCCAAAATGGTATAAAACCAGGGGTTCTTGCTGTTGCGCACGCTGTTCAGCAACTTATTCGCCTTGAGGCTGTTCGCTGTGAGCAGTTCAATGACTTTTGCCAGGCGGCGCGCCAGCAGAAACACCAGAAAGTTTGCCGCCAACGATGCCGAAAAGCTGGTCACAAAGCCTTTCCACGGCCCATAAGCGATCCCCGCCGCCAGTTGGACCGGCATGGCCGGGATTACCAGCGATACCACCTGCACGAACGCCAGGAACCACAGCGTCAAAAAGCTGCGCAGCCGCCCCTCGCTTGTCAAATAATCGCTCAGAGCCTGTTCGTCCCCGCTGGAAAATGCAGTCCATAACCCCGGCAACAGCAGGCGGAATGTTTCAATAATCAGCAGCACCATAACCAGAATTACGGCTGCTGCCGCAACAACGGCCAGGCGCTTGGTGCGTTCGGGGGTCTGTTGTTTCATGCAGGGGTACTCCTTAATTCTAAAATATAATGTTTATTCGCCGAAATCCTGTGCCACTTTTTTGAGCATATCCCGGATGGGCAAGTTATACGGGCAGCGGGTCTCGCACTTGCCACAGCCAATGCAGGCACCGGCTTTCACCGTCAGGGTATCGTACCGTTCGTGCGCCCAGCCCGCAAGGCCATAACGCTCCAGGTAGCCATGGAACAAGAAACAGCTGGGAATCTGGATGCCCACCGTGCAGGGGGCACAGTAATTGCAGCGGCGGCAGAACTGGGTGCCAAGGGTATCCCGCACTTTCTGGCAGGCGGCTTTCTCCTCCGGGGTCAGCGGGGCGGTGTTGGCGCTGCCCGCCACATTCTGTTCCAATTCTTCCGGCGCGGCCATGCCAGGGATGGATACTGTGACTGCCGGGTTGGAAAGCACATACCGCAGCGCCAGCCGTCCATCCTCAATGGCACCACCGGCCAGCGGCTTCATATCAATAAAGGCCTTGCCCTTTTCCGCACAGCGGTCGATCAGCTCTTTGCCCTGCTGCTCCACAATATTATAGGGGAACATAATGGTTTCGATCTCGTCCACCTTCAGTGCCTTTTCAAACGTCTGGCTCAGGTGGGCGGTAATGCCAATGTGCCCCACAACGCCCTTGGCCTTGGCTTCCAGCAGGGCTTCCATGGCGCCGCCGGGGGCCAGGATTTTATCCAGGTTTTCCGGGCTGGGGTTGTGGAACTGGTACAGGTCAATGTGATCAGTGCGCAGGTTTTTCAGGCTGGCAGCAAGCTCGGCTTCCATCTCTGCCTTGGTCAGCGCACGGCACTTGGTGGCAAGGATAAATTCATCCCGCAGGCCCAGTTCCTCCAGCGCCTGGCCGATCCACTCCTCGCTGACGGTGTAAGCGCGGGCGGTATCAATGTAATTGATGCCTGCCTCATGCGCGGCTTTCAGCATGGCGCGGGTGCCAGGTTCATCAATGCGCTGCACCGGAATGCCGCCAAAGCCCAGGCGCGAAACCCGCAGCCCGGTGCGGCCAAAATCAACATACTGCATATTTCATTCTCCCTTTTTGCGGCGGGGGTGCCCTGCCCCGCCTGGACGGTTGTGCAAAGTATCACTATTATAGCAGGCAAGGCTTTACTTGTCACGTTTTTTGGCAGTTTTTATTGACTTTACGCCTGCTGTGCGTTAGGATTAGACTATTCATTGGGTATTTGTTGGTACATTATAAAGGGTACACACGTTATAGTAGAGGGAGGAAATTCCTATGCGTTATGGTTTTATCGGCTGCGGCAACATGGGCGGTGCGGTTGCCCGCGCAGTGTGCCGCGGCGTTGGGCCGGAAAATGTTGTGCTGGCCAACCGCACCCCGGCCAAGGCTGAAGCCCTGGCCGAAGCACTTGGCTGCCGCGCCGCCACCAACGATGTGGTCGCGCAGGACTGCGATGTAATTTTCCTTGGCGTAAAGCCGCAGATGATGGCCGATATGCTGGCCGGCATCGCCCCCATCCTGGCAAAGCGCAGCGGGCGTTTTGTCCTGGTTACTATGGCTGCGGGGCTGAGCATGGCCCGCGTGCGCGAGATGGCCGGCGGTGCATATCCAATCATCCGCATCATGCCCAACACCCCGGTTTCGCTGGGGGCCGGTATGATCCAGTACTGCGCTGACGGCGTGAGCGATGACCAGATGTTCGCCTTTTTGGGTGCCATGGCCCCGGCCGGGCGGCTGGATGCCATCCCGGAAAATTTAATCGACGCCGCTTGCTGTGTTTCCGGCTGCGGCCCCGCGTGGGTATACCAGTTTATTGAAGCATTGGCCGACGGCGGCGTTGCTGCCGGATTGCCCCGCGCCAAAGCCCAGGAATATGCCGCCCAGACCCTTTTGGGCAGCGCCCGCATGGTGCTGGAAAGCGGCAGCCACCCCGGCGTACTGAAAGATGCTGTGTGCAGCCCCGGCGGTTCCACCATTCAGGGTGTGCGCGTGCTGGAAGAGCACGCGTTCCGCGGCGCAGTGACCGATGCCGTCCTGGCCGCCTATGACAAAACAAAGGAAATGGGGAAAAAACTGATGCGCATTGTTGTCAAGATCGGCACCAGCACGCTGGCCCATCCGGGCGGGCGGCTGAACATCCGCCACACCGAAGCACTGGTAAAAGTGTGGAGCGACATCAAAAATCGCCGGGCACGAGCTGATTATTGTATCGTCCGGCGCAACCGGCCTTGGCGTGGGCAAGCTGCAGATTTCCCGCCCCAAAGATATGGTGACAAAGCAGGCCGCCGCAGCCGTGGGCCCAAGTGCGAGCTGATGTATACTTACGACAAGCTGTTTGCCGAATACAGCCACACCGTTGCCCAGCTGCTGGTGACCTGGGAGGACTTTGACCATCCCCACCGGCTGAACAACCTGCAAAACACGCTGGAGCGCCTGATCCAGCTGGGCGCTGTGCCGGTCATCAACGAAAACGACCCGATTTCCACCGAGGAATACTCCCTGGGCGATAACGACCGCCTGGGTGCCCTGATTGCCAAATACACCCACGCCGACCTGCTGGTGCTGCTGAGCGACATTGACGGCCTGTACACCGCCGACCCGCATACCCACCCGGAAGCCACGCTGATCCACCGGGTAGAGAGCGTTACCCCCGAAATTGAGCAACTGGGCGGCGGCTCCAACAGCGGCCTTGGCACCGGCGGCATGTCCGCCAAGCTGACCGCCGCCAAAATTGCCACCGGTGCCGGTGTTGACATGGTCATCGCCAACGGTGCCAACGCCAATGTGCTGTACGACATTGTGGACGGCAAGGATGTGGGGACGAGATTTTTGGGCCGAAAGCAAAAATAATAAATAATCATGACGATGCGCCGTGGACGGTGCACCATAATTTTTCATTTCTAATTCCTAATTCCTAATTTCTAATTTTCACAAAGGAGTTCTGCTATGACTACGCATGAAATTCTGTTAGCGGCGCAGGCGGCAAAGCTGCCGCTGGCGCTGGCGGATACCGATACCAAAAACGCTGCGCTGGAAGCCATGGCAGTTGCCCTGGTGGAAAACAGCGATGCAATTCTGGCCGCCACAAGCAAAATCTGGCCGCCGCACGCGGGCGCATCAGCGATGTAATGCTGGACCGTCTTGCCCTGACCCCTGCCCGGCTGGCCGCCATGGCCAAGGGCATGCGTGAGGTTGCCGCCCTGCCGGACCCGGTGGGTGCCGTGCTACGCAAAATTGTGCGGCCGAACGGGCTGCTGATTGAAAAAACCTCGGTGCCCATGGGCGTGATCGCCATTATTTATGAAAGCCGCCCCAACGTGACTTCCGACGCCGCCGCGCTGGCCCTGAAAGCCGGCAGCGCCTGTGTGCTGCGCTGCGGGCGCGATGCTTGGGCCAGCTGCCATGCCATTGTCAACGCTCTGCGCTGCGGTCTGGCCCGTGCCGGCCTGCCGGAAAGTGCCGTCAGCCTGATTGAGGACACTACCCACGCTTCCGCCAACGAGCTGATGACGGCAAACGGTCTGGTGGATCTGCTGATTCCCCGCGGCGGTGCCGGGCTGATCCGCGCCTGTGTGGAAAACGCCACGGTGCCCTGTATCCAGACCGGGACCGGCATCTGCCATGTATATGTGGACAAAGCCGCCGACCTGAACATGGCGGTGGATATCATTGAGAACGCCAAAACCAGCCGTCCCAGCGTGTGCAATGCCGAGGAAGTGTGCCTGGTACACAAGGATGTTGCCGCAGGGTTTCTGCCGTTGCTGAAAGCCCGCCTGGTGGATGCCCGCGCAGCTGCCGGGCTGATTCCGGTGGATCTGCGGCTGGATGAGCGCGCCGCCGCCATCATTCCCGGAACACCCGCCGGCGAGCAGGATTTTGACACTGAATTTTTGAACTACATCCTGGCCATTGCCGTGGTGGATGATGTGGATGCTGCCATTGCCCACATTGCCCGCCATTCCACCCACCACAGTGAGGCCATCATCACGGCGGACGATACCGCCGCAGACCGCTTTACCACCTGTGTGGACAGCGCCGCCGTGTATGTCAACGCCTCCACCCGCTTTACCGATGGCGGAGAGTTTGGCCTGGGGTGCGAAATGGGCATCAGCACCCAAAAGTTGCATGCCCGCGGCCCCATGGGCCTGGCCGAGCTGTGCAGCTACAAATATATCATCCACGGCTCCGGCCAGACCCGCGGCGGTTCCGCGGCAAAATTGCAGAATCCATGTAATTGATTGTAGCACAGGATACAACATTCGCAGAAGACGGTCTTGACCGTTCCCTCCAGAGCATTTTATTATGTGCTGCCTGCCAATAAATGTGCTGTAGGGCGGGATGCCCTCATCCTGCCGCGGAGAAACCTTGCTGATTGCAACAAACGATGCAAACCATTTGTAGGGGACGATGCTTGCATCGTCCCGCATGTCGGACCCTGTCTAATCCCCCACCTCAAACTCCGTCGCCCGCTTAAATTTCCATCATCACAAAAAGCATATGCCCGCGCATTCCGCGCCCGGCATATGCTTTTTCTGTTATCGCACTATAAACTTATTTCCCCTGTGCCATCGGATAATAATACTCCACCAACAAGTCCACGCAGGCCCCATAGCTTTTCATGCCCAGGGTCTGGTCATACCCGCGCAGAAAACCGGTATACACCGTGCTGCCTGCCTCTTTGACCGGGCCTTCCCACTTGGCCCAATAGGCGTTGTTGTCGGCCAGGTCGGTGCGGGCAGCATCGCACAGGGTACGGTAATTTTCGCTGGCGGCCTGCGGGTCAGCGCTGTACCAGGCGTTGGAAAGGTACAGGTAGCCCATCAGCCAGCCGGAATATTCATATGCCGCATCACCACAGGTGGTGGAAGCCCGGATCGCCACAAAGTTCGCTTCCTGCTCGGCCGCCACGCCGCGCTGGTGGCTGAACTCGTGCGCAATGGTGGCGGGCAAAAACACCGCCGGGCAGTCCACATTCAGGGTGCTCTCGCCAAACAGGGAGCACAGGTAGCCGGTAAAGCCTGCCGCGCTCATCAGCTTGGAATAAAACGCCGGTTTGGGGCTGCGGTGCGGCCCGGCCAAAAAGGGATATTCCGCCACAATGCCGTCATACACATGGCCGGTGTTCAGCAAAAATTTTCTCCTTGCTCACGGCGAACAGACCGGTTTCGTCCCGTGGGACGGTATCAGCGGCGGCGTTCACCTGCTCGGCAAACCACACGGTGGTGGCGGCCAGCTGTTCCA
>ENA-OQBL01001238-OQBL01001238.1-human-gut-metagenome-genome-assembly--contig:-NODE-1238-length-10388-cov-5.807426_pt1 | contig 10388 bp, 10 predicted proteins | sample MGYA00242747_ERZ504553 | MGnify/ENA primary metagenome ERZ504553 (study PRJEB26092, sample SAMD00036240) | human gut metagenome | host: Homo sapiens | study: EMG produced TPA metagenomics assembly of...
GACTAACCCGGATCAAGTTTGTTATAAAGAGTAAGAAAATGTGGAAGAGTTGCGATATTGTTTATTTTTGATTTCATTGGGATTTGTGTTGGAAAACAAAAATGACTGGAGAACTTTTATTCTTCCGGCCGTTGATTGATTTTTGTTGGTGTTCAAGTCTTTTTTGTTGGTTGTAGCAGTCAGGATTGGTTGGTAGCTTTCTTCTTCTCAGTTATAATCCGGACAGATTTGATGTCTTATTGTTCTGTTATCTTCTCTTCCCCTGCCTCAAGAAAAAGAAGAGCGGGGATGTCTGGGGAAATAGTGTTTTTATATAACTTTTCAATTTTATCTGTTCAAAAATTAATCAAAGAACAGGTTTTATAATTTCCCCGTTCCGCTTCCGCTCCTTTTTCTCTTGAGGATGGGAAGAGAGAAGGAAACAATCAAATATCCATATCTATTGCTGAAATCTGAAACGAAAAGTTGAAATATATTCAGTAATTTGTTGTTTATGTTACATGTTTTCATATATTTGTATTCATTGGATAATAAAAACAGATAGCCTATGAAACCCGATTTTTCTGATTATATCATTGCTGTATTGCTTGAACTGGATGACGGACTGCCACATTCAATGGACCAGTGTGTTGATGGGGTCTATGACAAATGTGATATTGAGTATGAGATTCCACTGATAGGACATTATCTGAAAAAGGAAGATGTCTATTACACCTCCGTCAAGACCGCAATTGTCATGCTTGAAGCTAATGGTATCCTTACGATTGATAATGACCATAATGCAATGCTCACCAGAAAAGGTAAAAGATATATTGAAATAAACGAACGGGAGCTTGTGGATAGATGGAAAGAATTGTATGAAAGGAAAAAAATGAAGGACAGGTGGAAAAATGAGGATTCTTTTGATTAGTTTGTTTGATATCCATGTTCTGGGGGCTGAAAAATGATATTACTTCTGATGGATTGGAGAAAGATTAGGTTCAGCATCTATTATGTCAATAATCTCTTGTTTCTTCTCCTCCAAAAACAGAAATCCTATATATAAGAAAAAAACATTACTCTGCTTGTCTTTTGGGTAATCAGGGTATTATTGGTTTACGGTGAGAGTTTGAAGTGGTTTAGGAGTTGTTTTTACCCCAATGAGCCACTTCTTTTCTATCGCTTCTTTTATGCCAGTTTAAATTCCTTACCATCAGATTCCAGTTTTCCCTCACGTGCCAGCCATCCTAATCCGAGATATAATGATTGTCCGGAAAGCTTAGTCAGGCTCAATAGCTCTCTTTCCGTCAATGCTTTCTCTGATTCATTAAGTGTGTTCCAGATCTTACCCGCACAGGTTCCTACGATATCAGGAGTAATGATTTCTACAGGTGATTTTGTGGCTGTCTTCTTTGTTGCTGTTTTCTTAGTTGTTGCCATTGTAATATGTTCTGATTTTGTTTCTTGTTGACAAAGATACTAAATTTTATGTTGGTATGGAAATGAAAGAGCGATTATATGTTTTGTATTTGTTGTTTAGGAATGGTGGTAATCAAGTCTTTCTTTAGTTTTGTCACCTTATATATAATAGGTATGGTAAAAGAGAAAGGGTTGGGAAAGTTATTGACGATTAAAGGGTATGGAAAATAACGGGATCTGACCTTTTAGTTGTTTAAGTATTACGTCAGCATCATATAATCCTTTCTGTAAAAAGCACTGAAATCCTTATTAATGAAGAAACAATACTCATAAGAAGAGTGTCTGATATTCATGGTTATAAATCTGATTTGAGGACACTTTTCTTTTATTCTTTCTCCTTTCCAAATCGCTAAAACGCTATTCTCGCCAGCTCACCGCCTAATATCTGAAATATAAATCGCATTTAATGTTTATCGATTTTATAAGTAGGATATTAGGAGCTGAAAAAGTTTCTGTTTCTAATCGCTTGGAAAATGATGCTGAGCCAAGTGTTATCGTGAAAAAAGACAGCAACAAGACATCCCCCAAACCTATCCCTGAGAAATACAGAAAAGACGTAGCATTACTCCAGAGCAAATATGGGATGCTTTTAAAACCGGATTCTGCATTACTATTACACTTCAAGAGGCTTTATCAATCATGCCGAGGGAAAGAAGAAGAATTGATTCATACAGAGGATTGCAATCTTATCTTAAAAAGGATTGGAATATCACGTTAACCATTAAATCTCAAAAAACTAAATCTAAAGAACTATGAAGAACTATTTTATAGCAAATGGAGAAATACTCAATACAAATATGAGTATTGAAGAAATAGAATCACGAGTACAGGAATCACTGGACGAATATACTTCCGGACTGGTACAGTTCAGAATCAAGGAAATTAGCGAGAAGGAGATCAGGATGTTCTTTATCAGGGACTTTCGTTGCGATCCCAATAAATTGATAGTCTATGATTCAGATATGGCTTTGATTACAGGAATGGAAATCGGAGCATTTCAAAGGATGGAAGTTGGAGGCTACCCCTTATTGTTTCCACTTAATTTTGCCGGGAAGAACTTCTATACAGATATAACGGCATTCATCAGGTTCTATAAGTTTCTGTTGTTTATGGAGATGGGACAGAAGGTAGAGCATATCGGCCTGAGAACTTATTCGGATAGGATTTTAATGCAAATCATATTCTAGAAAGTATGAATGTCTTGGTAGCATGTGAAGAAAGTCAGGCCGTTTGTCTGGCTTTCAGAAAATTGGGTCATAACGCTTTCAGTTGTGACCTTCAGGAGTGCAGCGGTAGTCATCCTGAATTTCATTTCAAAGGAGATATGTTTGATGTAATAGCCAATCGTGGTGGAACTTTGGAGAATGGCATTAAATACTTTCTTGACGGTAATTGGGATTTGGTCATAGCCCATCCACCCTGTACTTATCTTGCTGTCTCAGGTGCGAGATGGTATTATCACCCCGACGATAAAAGCCTTCCGATAGAACAGAGAAGACCACATCCCAAGTTCCCTGACAGAGCCAAAGACCGTGAAGATGCAGTTCAGTTCTTCATGGATGTTTCAAGGGTTGGAGTAGATAAATTAGCTATAGAAAATCCGGTTGGTATCATGAGCAGTCGATGGAGAAAACCTGACCAGATCATAGAGCCTTGGCAGTTTGGTCATGAAGCGAGCAAGAAGACCTGTCTATGGTTGAAAAACTTACCTTTCTTGGTTCCGACAAATGTAGTAGGGAAAGGTGAGGTCTATGTTTCAAAAAGTGGAAATAAATCCCCTAAGTGGTTCACTGACATATTCTTCTCGGGTGTATCGCCTGAAGAAAGAAGAAAACTGAGGAGTAAGACCTTTCCCGGAATAGCAGATGCGATGGCTCTACAATGGGGAGGCAGGATTATAGCAGCGTAGAGAATATTTTGATGATATAATTGTGGATATCCGGGGAAGAACATATTTATAACGCCACAACTTCCATTGTTCCCCCGAAAAATCAAGGATCGGCAAGGAAACCTGGTGCTGTCCGGATCAGGGGAATGTCGGTGGATGCGGATTATAAGAGGGTGGTGAAACTGGTATATTAGTAAGAATCATATTTTCACAGAGAAGTATTGTACGTAATGTATGGTGCTTCTCTTCTTTTGTTGGTGAAGGGTTTCGGAGATTCATCGGATTATGTTATCTTTGCAATATAGTACAGATTTTTCTATATTTACCAATCCGTCAGGCTATGAAGTTTGATGGAAGTTTTGTTATTGTTATTAATTTATCCATCAGTCTGTTTTATTCACAGGCTGGTGGATTTTTTGTTCTGAATTCCCCAAGATCCAAGTACCTAGAGGCGTACAAAAGCAAATCCCCAACTTTCACAAGCTAGGGATTTTAAGTTTAAAGTTTTTCTATTATATAAGTTTCCCTTTACGGGGAAAGCTTATTCTAAAACAAATATATTTCAATCTAATCTTTTCACTCTACAATATTCCTGTTTCATTTACTTTATATTATTGTGTCATTTAAAGTGGTTATGATCGTTTTATCACTGGACTTATACTTTAAGTTAAGTTTATAGATTGCAATATTATCATTGGAAAGGGAACAAAGCCAATATGAAACTGATATGATATATATTATAATAAATACAATTACGACCTTAAATTTGCGTTTTGTGAGCAAACTTTTCAAGAATTCTTTTTTAGAAGCATCAGGATCTAAATCTGATCCGATAAAGACATGTAGGAAATATTCCAGAAAGATAAGAAAACCTGTAAGAACAACACTAAATAGCAACAATTCATTAGTTATTTCATGTTTCTTGTAAGAATAGATGGCAACACATATCCAGGCAAACAATATACACCAAATGAAAAATTTAGTCACCATATATGTGGAATGAAAATGGGCACGATATTTTGTTTTGATGGAGTCGCGCATGGATATAGCAACGGGATAATCCCCCGCTGCTTCAAGTTTCTTTCTCCACCATTCAAGCCAGCTCCTATGTCCGATAATGGACAAATACCAACAATAACTGGCTGTAACTCCCAAAACAGAGATTAAAGTGAGAATATTCCAATAGGTACAATCCAAATAGAAAATTTTACTTCCAAGAGCCGTCGCAGTGTCTGACACATGACTTTCCACTTCTACAATTTTCCCTGCACTCACTAGAATACCACAATAAGCCACCAGCAATGCGCCATTAAAAAGAGAATAGTAATTCATCCATGTGTGATATCGGTACTCCATATTCCTGTAATGTTCAAAAATAAGTTTGTACTGCTCGTATCTCTCCTCTTTCAATTTTTTTTGATATGCCCATATTTTATCCAGCATAATCTTGAATGTTGTGTAATTGTTATATATTACTTGCCATTTACAAAAGGTTTGACCTTATGATCATAGTATTTCCAAATAATCCATGGAACACTCTCTTCCATCAACAGACAGATATCATCATCAACCTCCCATATACTTCCTTTTCTCAATAAGGAGTTTTTAGCGCATCCACCACCACATAGCCCTATTCCTGCACAAGTCCAACATACCGGCATATTGAGAGGAGTCCGACCGGACCATTCCATCCAGACAGGATGATCAACTATTTTACCATTATAAGAAACATCCAGATCAAAGTATGAATTTTCAGATGCATTGAGATAATCCGGCCACAATCCGTGACAGACACCAACTTTCCCGTCAGGTGCTATTACGATCTGGTTTCTATATCCGGCACAATCCCGGGTCCAAATTTTTTTTCTCCACAAACGCCTTCAAGCGACGGTTTATAATCCGGTCCTCCAATATTCTCTTTTGAAAGGCTTCCTCCTCAGCTCTCAGCATGTTTCTGACCAGGATTTTCTTTTCTCCCTGGGTAAATGAGATATTACCATTCTCTGCTGGTAGATTGTAGCCAAAAGAACGGATACCGAACTTTTCCAATACCGGGATGATGCTCCCTGCATCACATTGATTATGAGAGGAAAGCGTACAACTTATCCCCGGGAGAATATCATGCTCCTTCAACTTTTTTATTGTTGAAACAACCTTCTCATATGTACCATTCCCATTATTGTCTATCCTGAGCTTATCATTTGTTTCCTTGTTTCCATCCAGACTTACAGTTATTTGTATATGATGCTTCTTAATAAATTCGGCCATGGTGTCCGTCATAATGCTGCCATTGGTAATAATTGAAAAGAAAGCGTTTATTCCAGATTGTTCCACTTTCTCCACTGTATAACCCAGCATATCAAAGTTCAACAGGGGCTCTCCACCATAAAACAGAATATCAATAGCATTTCCATCCACATTTCTTTTCAACAGTTCAATGGCTTTGTCTATAACTTCTTTGGTCATAAAAGTATGCGTCCTGTAATCCATCCTTGATTCGACAAAACAATATCTGCATTGATAGTTACAGGCTGATGTCAACAGAAAATATACCACACTAAGATGTTTCTTCTCATGTTCCCTTTTGAACTGGTTCTGAAAATAGGACAAAGCATTGAAATCACCTTCAATTAGAAACTCTTCCTTTATCAGATTCGTATCAGGATTTTTCAAGAGATCTTCATATTCCTTTCTGCCACAATAAAAAGTGGACAAATTCAAAGGATTAAACAAGGCTACTGTTTCATCCCGCTGATATATATGGACAAACGGATTTAATCTATACATTGGAATTTTTTTATAAGTGAAAAAAGAGGAAGGAGATGACAAAATGTACCTTCCTCTTTTAAAATTATCTGCAACTGGGGGTACAGCTACAAGGTCCCATACATGCTGACGGTCCCATAAGGACACCGGATTCTTCTTCTAAAAAGAAAGAGAAGAAGTTTTCGGAACAAGTGTTTAAATACATGGCCATTCATTTTTTATCCTGCAACTGGGACATTGATATTTACTCAACAAGAGCCGTTACAACTGCTTCCTGTATGTTCTTCCTGTTCGATTTAGATTAGCTTTTTCCTGTTTTATTATCATTCTTTCCATGTCTCAACAAATCCTCCACAATAAGGTATAGAAACGTTCCTCTTTCTTTTTGTCTTTTAGAGGGACAATAGAGGTTCAGAGTTTATAAAGAATGTTGCTTGTTATCATCATCCATATTAATTATAAAGTTTCAACTGTTTTTTATCAAATATTACATCCACAAATACCAGTATAATGACTATATGATAATTTTTATCAGTTCCAATCAACAGAAACTGTGAAACATATCATCTCAAGTTAAATCCTTATGGTGGATGACGATGGTCAAATGGATTATGCAAAGTCTGATAAAATGCTTCTAAAGGAAAAAGGGAGAAGACTTTTCCATTTCCAGATCATCTTCTCCCCTCTAGGACATCAAATGTTATACGGGAATAACATTTGATGTTTGTTTTCCATAACCTCAATCAATTATTCAACTGTAGGGAACTTCTTGATGGTTACTGTTACTTCACCGTCATAAGTCTTATCATTAACTTTTGCTTGAACTTTGATTGTAACAGTACTGTCTACTGTAGCTTTAGCACCGGTAGACTTAACAGTCATTGTATATGAACCATCAGTAGCAATAGTCGGTGTTTCCAACAGATCTTGACCTTCTCCGTTTTTCCGGTGAAACAAATTCCACAATATTGATTGATTGAACATTTGCGGCATCCACAAATTCACCCAAAGCATTAACTACCTTATAGAATGATTCCTTCTTGTCCTTATCAGTAGCTTTTTCTTGGTACAGGATAGTCTTGCTTTCTACTTTGCCTGATTGGAAGCTGGGCGCATTTGCTGCTGTGATAGAGAATCCCTTAGAAGTCACAAACTTAACCTTTACAGCATCCAGTTCGATAGGTCTGTTCAAGTATTTCAATACGATACCTTCAACACTATATGCAGTACCCTTCTTGCCTTTATCAGTCAATTTTACTACAGCAGTATTATTAATAATCTTAATATAGTCTTCTGAATCTTCTGCAACTTTCATATCACGGAAGTACATGTCACAATCAGCATCAGCGGTAATCATCTGACTCATATCAACCTCAGTTTCGTCAATAACGCTGAATACGCCATTGCTATAGTAATGAGAGTTGAATGAATAGTGCTTCTTCTGTTCATCAGCTGTCGGGTTCTTGATTTCGAACGGAATTTCGATAGTCTGGTTAACTTTCTTATCATTATCTGTGATATTGATAGAGAATACCAACTGACCATTACCGAATTCGGATAATTGGTTGCCATAATTTTGTTTGAACTTAACAAACAATTTAGCAAACTTAGCCTTGTCTTCCGCAGTGTAGTTATAGTAGTTGTAATTGAACTTACCAAGCAACTTGCCATCCTTGTCTGCCATCTGATAGTATTCAATCAAATCAGATACAGATTCTTCTAGGGTTTTACCATTATTTCTATCAGTGTAAGTCCACTTCACATCAACCATTGAATTATTCTTCCAAGAGAAGCTTGCACCGTTGTCAGAGTTCCATAAAATACGATCACTTGCAGACATACCCTCGAAATATTTAGAGAAGTCAACCAGCATAGACTGTGCATCCGGATTCTTAGCATCGTATGCAATAGCAGTATGAGAGGTGGATGCGATAGAAGAAATTGTTTCATCTTCATATTCTTCACCAAACCATACCCATACACAAGGTTCGTTTTCTGCCTTAATCTGTGCTTCTGTCGGATAAACAGTTCCATAAGTGTCCATATAATGAACGATAAACTTGATGTATCCTTGTGCTTTCTCATTACTTTGGATAGTCATGGTCTTGTCTGTAACCAGTCCATATCTGATAGAGTCGGCCTTATAGTCATCAGCTATAGTCAAGTATGCATCATACAAATATTCCGGTTGATTGGTTACAATAGTGAGAGGTTCTTCAGCTTTTGTCTTTATGTTAGAGCTAATAAAGTTACCTTGTTCATTATAAATACCAAAATTTAATGTTTGAGAAGTTTTTACTTCATTCAATGAGAATGCAGTTGCATAAGGAGAACGTACTTTGTCATTAGCAACTAATGAAACTTTAGGTTTGTTATTGTAGTTTTGCTTGCCATACAACTTAACATTTTCCTCTGTAATGGCATCGGAAGTAACAGCAATCTTGTACAATCCGTTTTCAGATACTGCTCTGGATAAAGCAGCATTGTTCAAAATACCTTTGAATGCAACAGGAGCACTCAACGTTACGGGAACTTTCACATTCTGAGAAGTCATTAATGACAGTTCTTTGATAGAAGCAAGATCATAATTTATTGGGTTTACCTGTACCATCAAAGAGTCGAATGACTGGGTGATAATATATTCACCTTTTTTAGGAGCGGCCTTTTTACCAGCCCATTTGATATCAGATTTTGCCTTTGCAAAATTGATATTTAAGCCACTGATTGAGTTCAGTATACTTAGTTGTACCAAACCTTCATTCAAAGGCAGACGAATGGCCTGTTCGTTCTTCCCTGTCGCATCATAGATATACATGATAGCATAGTTCTCATCCTTCGGATCAATCTGATAGTAAGGAACACCAGCTGTGGCAGGAGCGTCTACAGTAACTTTTTCATAATCTGTGCCATTCCATAAGTACCATCCGTCAGCTCTTTTTTCAACTTCTTTCTGACCATCTTTCCCATCAGTACCTACAGCTTTCACGTCTGTTTTTTCTCCGTTACAAGCCCAATAGCCATCAACAATAGTCCATTCAGCACCATCCTTACCATCTTGACCAGCATCACCTTTTATACCAGTAATAGTAGTAGTACTACCATCACTCATGGTTACAGTAAAACCATCAGCAACCTGAGTGATTGATTTTACATAAGCACCATCACCGATCTTTTTCTGAAGGTCCGCAATAGTAGCTTCAACCCCGCTCAACTTATTGTTGATCTGGTCGATGTCGTCATCGTAGTCTTTACAAGACACGAACGTTCCTGTCGAAGTTACCATCAAGGCTCCGAACAGGACTGCACTTAAAAACTTTTTGTTCATAATAAAAACTTTAAATTTATAAATTTAAAAAACTAAAAATTGGTTATACATACCATTTATTATAAAAGGACTTAAATTTTTCCTCTTGTTTTTGTCATATATCTCATAGGTGTCATCCCAACTATTTTCTTGAATGATGCATAGAAAGGACTCCTCGATGCAAATCCACATTTAGTAGCTATATTCTCCGGACCACAACCTCCTACACTTAACAGTTCCTTTGCATATTCAATCCTGTAGCTGTTCACCAGTTCGTTCAGGTTACATCCGAAATATCTGTTCACCACATTGGAGAGATAGGTCTGGTTCGTTTCAATCATCATGCTCAGTTTTTTTAGGGATAGTTTCGGATTCAGGAACACCTTTCTTATCTCCAGTTGATAAAGGAGGCTCTTGTAGATTTCACGGTCTATCTCACGTCCGTTCCGTTCCCTCAGAGCAAACTCCTTCTCCCACTGTTTCTCAGCGGTCTTGAAGAGTAGGTCCCTCTGTCTTGGTGAGGTGGCTGTGGTTTCCTTCTTTCTTAGAAATAGATATTCCATAAATGTTCCTTCTCGTCCTTTTTTCCTGTTTTTTAAATAGACTGAAACGTTATTTCGGTGCAAATATACATACTTTATCTAAACTTTGTGCATTTTTCCTATAAAAAAAATATAGAATCTCGTAAAATAATCGTTTTTTAGGTTATTTTCAGGCTGTTATGTGAAGCGGAGTTAATATCAGAATACATTAATTAAAATAACAATAGGTAACAGAAAGGAATTAAACACAGAAAGAGAGGTTTGTTATACCTCTCTCCATGTTCATAAACAAAACTCCTTCTTTAACTTCTGTACTGTACTTACACTCACTCCTTCAAGTTTGGATACCATTTTATAGGATGTTTTTTACCTAAAAGTTTGAGTACACCTGAATATTGCTTGTTTTCTCTTCTCTTGTTTTCCTGTTGTA
>ENA-OQBL01001239-OQBL01001239.1-human-gut-metagenome-genome-assembly--contig:-NODE-1239-length-10376-cov-2.303347_pt1 | contig 10376 bp, 10 predicted proteins | sample MGYA00242747_ERZ504553 | MGnify/ENA primary metagenome ERZ504553 (study PRJEB26092, sample SAMD00036240) | human gut metagenome | host: Homo sapiens | study: EMG produced TPA metagenomics assembly of...
GACGGGGGACAAAAAACCATGTTGGGACTATTGTCATTTCCCGCACACGCGGAAAGGAAAAATCTATACGCTGTTATATGACATCTATCATATAAGCGTGCAATATAAAGATATTTACCCCAAAAGCACTGATGCGGATTTTTTTAGCACAACGTTATGAAAAAAACAGGAGGATAATGAAATGAGCGTTGAAAAAATTAGGCTTTGGACTGATGAGACTTCCGGCAGTGGACGAAGCAGACAAAAGCAAGGTAGATGTAGAAAGAGTCTGTCATCTGGCGGACCGGTTCCTGGCAGAAGGCTTCACCTATTTTGATACAGCAGCATGCTATCACAGCGGAAACAGTGAGCAGGCCTTTCGGGAGGCAGTAGCAAAGCGCTACCCAAGAGAAGCCTACACAATCACAGATAAGCTTTCCCTTTTCATGCTGAAGGAAGCCTCTGAAATGCCTGGAATTTTTTGAAAAACAGCTGGAAAACTGCGGCGTGGAATATTTCGATTACTACCTGCTCCATTCCCTGGATGAAGGTGCTGCGAAGCAGGCAGAAGAGTGGGGCGCCTTTTGACTTTATGCTGGAAAAGAAAGCGAAGGGACTTGTTAAGCATGTGGGCTTCTCTTTCCATGACAAAGCAGAGGTACTGGACAAGATCCTCACAAGACATCCGGAAATGGAATATGTGCAGCTTCAGCTGAACTATGCAGACTGGGAGGATAGCGAGGTACAGTCCCGCAAATGCTATGAGGTCTGTGTGAAATATGGCAAGCCGGTTCTGGTTATGGAGCCCATCAAAGGCGGCATGCTGGCGAATGTTCCAGCAGAGGCAGAAGCACTGTTAAAGGGGCGCCAGACCGGAAATGTCTGTGGCATCCTGGGCCATCCGTTTTGCTGCATCCCAGGAAAATGTATTTATGGTACTGAGCGGTATGAGCGATGAGCAGCAGGTGGAGGATAATCTTTCCTATATGAAGGATTTTGCCCCGCTTTCCGATGAGGAAAAAGACCTTGTCGCCAAATCTGCGGCAATCATCAAATCCAAAGAAAAGGTGCCGTGCACAGGCTGCCGCTATTGCACAGACGGATGTCCAATGAAAATTGCAATCCCGGATTATTTCAAGCTTCTGAACCGGATCAGCATGTTTGGAGAAGGCCAGCTGGCGTCAGTCAAATCCATCTACAAAGACCGTACCGAAAAAGAAGGCCACGGAAAAGCATCTGACTGTGTAGGATGCCGAACAGTGTGAGGAACACTGCCCGCAGCACCTGCCAATCACAGAATATCTGGAAGAAGCCGCAAAGACATTTGAATAATTGGTGATTTTTGTGTATGATATAGGAAGATGCAGGGAAAGGTAGTTTGCCCTGAACATCTATATGAGCGGAGGCATAAAAATACAAGATAAAAGCAGTTGGATTGAATGCGGTAAAATCTGGCTGGTGCGAAACTTACAGATAAAGGAGAAGTGAGAATGAGAGGATTATACTCATCAAAGGCCAAGATCAGACACCAGACTTTTTACTGAAATCGCCCGTCTTGCCTACGAGGCGATATTGAGAAGGAAATGGACGAGCTTCCATACAAGATCCTGCCAGGAGAAGTTGCCACATACCGTGACAGTAATTTTCCTGGAAAGAGCCATTGTAGGAGAGAGGCTGCGTGTGGCAATGGGACTGCCTCTTCGAAACATTTCCGAGCATGCGCCAATTTCCAAGGGCGTAGAAGCCAGCTTGATCGAAGAGAAATATTATGAACCGCCCCTTATCAATATTATTAAATTCGCCTGCAACTCCTGTGCGGAGAAGCGTGTGATCGTCACAGAGGGCTGTCAGGGATGTCTGGAACATCCTTGTCAGGAGGTCTGTCCCAAGCAGGCTATCCACATGGAAAACGGGCGGTCTGTGATCGATCAGGAGAAATGCATCAAATGTGGAAAGTGTCTGGAATCCTGTCCATATAATGCCATTATCAAGCAGGAGCGTCCGTGTGCCAAGGCCTGTGGAATGAATGCCATCCATTCAGACGAGTATGGAAGAGCAGAGATCGACTATGACAAGTGTGTTTCTTGTGGAATGTGCCTGGTAAGCTGTCCGTTCAGTGCCATTGTAGATAAGGGACAGATTTATCAGACCATTATGGCATTAAAAAGTGATACACCAGTTTATGCCATTGTAGCGCCGGCTGTGGCAGGTCAGTTTGAACCGGAATTGAAGAATACCCAGCTTCGGGGAGCTTTTAAGGCGCTTGGATTTACGGATATTAAGGAAGTGGCTGTGGGTGCAGATCTTTGTACCATTGAGGAGGCTAAGGACTTCATGAAGGAAGTGCCAGAGAAAATTCCGTTTATGGGAACCTCCTGTTGCCCGGCATGGTCTGTTATGGCAAAAAAGACGGTTCCACAGCTTGCCAACTGCATTTCCATGGCGCTTACTCCCATGGTACTGACTGCCAGACTTCTGAAGCAGGAAGAGCCAGACTGCAAGATCGTGTTTGTAGGACCATGTGCAGCCAAGAAGCTGGAGGCAAGCCGTAAATCGGTTCGAAGCTATGTGGACTTCGTTCTCACCTTTGAAGAGGTGAAAGGCATGTTTGATGCCAAGGGCGTTGATTTCGCCAGCCTTCCGGAGGAAGAGCCTCTTACCCAGGCCAGTAGTGACGGTCGTGGCTTCGCTGTTAGCGGCGGTGTGGCAGCCGCAGTTGTGAAAGCTGTAAAGCGTATGGATCCGGATCGCGAGGTGAAGGTAGTCAGTGCTAACGGACTTCAGGAGTGTAAAAAGATGCTGATGGCAGCCAAAGCAGGGAAATACAACGGATATCTGCTGGAAGGCATGGCGTGTCCTGGCGGCTGCATAGCAGGTGCCGGAACGGTGCAGACTGTAAAGAAGGCGGGAGTGGCACTGGAGAAGATGAAGAAGGAAGCGTCTTTTGAAGAATGTATGGATACTTCATTTGGCGGGGAACTGGAGAAACTGGAAGAGCTGTAAAATTATTTAGCCGAGCTGCTTGAAAATAAAGAATACATGAGAAGGAGAAAAGCAAAAATGCGTGCATACGAACGTTTATTAAATTATGTGAAAGTATATACCACAAGCGAGGATGAGCAGGAGAACGTGCCATCCACCAGCCGTCAGTTTGACCTGGGAAACCAGCTGGCAGAGGAACTGAAAAAATAGGGTTCAGGACGTGCGCATTGATGACAAGTGCTATGTTTATGGCGTGATCCCGGCTACAGAAGGCTTGGAAGAGAAACCAGCCATTGGCTTTATCGCACATATGGACACAGCACCTGATTTCTCCGGAGAAAACGTAAATCCACAGATCATCCCGGAGTACGACGGCGGTGATGTAAAGTTGGGAGACAGTGAATATGCTCTTACCTTGAAAGATTTCCCACATCTGGCATCTTTAAAAGGAAGAACCCTGATCACCACCGACGGAAGCACTCTTCTTGGTGCAGATGACAAGGCTGGTGTGGCTGAGATCATGACTATGGCAGAGCAGGTGATCACAGAGAACATTCCTCATGGAAAAATCTGTATCGGCTTTACCCCGGATGAAGAAGTGGGCCGCGGCGCAGACTTCTTCGATGTAGAAGGCTTTGGAGCAGATTTTGCCTATACTGTAGATGGCGGTGCGGAGAATGAGATCGAGTATGAGAACTTCAATGCCGCAGGTGCGAAAGTAAAGATCAAAGGCTTTTCTGTACACCCGGGCAGCAGTAAGAACACCATGATCAATGCAGCCCTGGTTGCCATGGAGTTCAATAACATGCTTCCGGCAGGAGATACCCCAGCGAACACAGAAGAGTATGAGGGATTTTTCCATCTCTGTGAAATGAGCGGAGATGTGTCTTCTGCAAGCCTTGACTACATTATCCGTGACCACGACAGCGCCATGTTCGCCTGCCGCCAGGAGATGATGAGACATATCGCCAAGCTTCTCAACGAGAAATACGGCGAAGGTACCGTAACCCTCACCATCAAAGAACAGTACCGCAACATGAAAGAGAAGATCGAGCCTTGCATGCACCTGATCGATAACGCCAAGAAAGCCGTCCAGCAGTCCGGGCTGAATCCTAAGACAGTTGCAATCCGCGGCGGCACAGATGGCGCAAGACTTTCCTTTATGGGACTGCCCTGTCCGAACCTTGGAACCGGCGGATATGCCTTCCACGGACCATGTGAGCACATTACCGTTGAAGGAATGGATTATGCGGTGGAGAATCTTAAGAATATTGTGAAGCTGTACGCCTGTTGATTCGGGCAAGCAAAAAGCATTGGTGAGATTTATGATTTTTTAAACATGTTTTAGAAAAAAGCATCTGTCGAATTGTAACCGACAGGTGCATTTTTTTCTTCTATCTGGGGACAATGGGATTTACAGACTATTCCAAATTTAAGCTGACTGTAAATGGATGCAAAGTGTTATAAAGACAAGCGTATTGTGAAGATGGGAATGTTCAGATAAACTATAAAAGGTGTTGCTTATACGAGCGAGGAGCCAAATTTTTATATAAGCAGACATAACCGTTGACCGAAAGTAACCTACATAAAAACACACAAAACAGAGCTCCTAAATTTGTACAATATGTAGAAGCCCAAAAATAATGATAAAAATTTCAAAAAATAGTTGTTAAAAGATTATCATTGTGGTATCTTAATGAGAGCGGAGAAAACCAATATTTTATGCGGAGACGAAGAGGGAAAAGTCCTTTTGTTGAGAATTGTTTGTCAAGAAACACATAGTGACATGACTTGAACCAGGAAAACAGGAAGAAAATCCTCTGTGTTTCTGGTTTAGGCCATGTCACAAGGCAGAAAATAAAGTTTTTACCCGCATTTTTTTCTAACTGTGATTGTTAAAAAAATAAACAAGAAACAAAGGACATCACACAGGGAAAACCAACCAATCCCACGAAAAAAGTGACAAAACAGAGGGAGAAGTTGACACAATCCCACACCCCCCATGAAAGGAGCTTTTTTATGAGCAGCAAAATTACCATTATCGGAGCTGGAAGCGTTGGCTCCACTATTGCTTACACACTGGCACACGATGAGATCGCTTCCGAGATTGTTCTGATCGACATCAACAAGGAGAAGGTTGAAGGAGAGGTTATGGACATTGAGCAGGGAACCTGCTTTAGAAGCCCTGTATCTCTGGTGGCCGGAGATTACGCAGATGCCAAAGATTCAGACATCGTGATCATTACTTCCGGAATCGCCCGTAAACCAGGACAGACACGAATTGAGCTTACTCAGACAAACGTAAACATTCTGAAGAGCATCACTCCTCAGATCGTAAAAGAAGCTCCAGACGCAAAGTATATTATCGTAAGCAACCCGGTAGATATTATGACCTATGTATTTACCAAGATTTCCGGTCTTCCGGAGAATCAGATCATGGGATCCGGAACTATTCTTGATACAGCAAGACTTCGCTATGGACTTTCCGAGCACTTCAAAGTAGCCCAGGGAAATATCCACGCTTATGTGTTTGGCGAGCACGGCGACACCTCCTTCATTCCATGGACAGGCGCTTACATTTCCGGTCTCAGCACAGATGAGTATTATGAAGAAATGAAAGCTCACGGCAAGGATGTGAAACCTCTGGATAAAGAAGCCATGCTGGAATATGTACAGAAATCCGGCGGAAAAGTTATTGCAAAGAAAGGCGCAACCTTCTACGCAGTATCTGCTACCGTTTGCCAGCTGGTAGGTCTGATCCTGGCAGCTTCCGATTCCCTTGCAACCGTATCCTCCATGCTTCACGGTGAGTATGGGATTGAAGATGTGTGCCTGAGTACCCTTACTCTTGTAGGACCAAATGGAACACAGGGAAAAGTTCAGATGCGTATGAATAAAGAAGAAGTTGCACTGCTGAAAAAGAGTGCTGATGCCCTGAAAGAAGTAATCGCACAGATTGAGCTTTAAAAGTTATTGTTCCCAGATATTATTCCGCGAAGCAGACAGATGTGAACGGAAGAAACAGTAAATTTTTCACCTTAGCTTTGTAGAGTGCATTTGTAAAGCAAAAAATAATTTCAAGTGCAGAATCGAAGCATTACATTCAACTATACCAGCAAAGACATCCCCGGCTTCTATCGCGGAAAGCGGTAAGTCGGGTTCCACTTTGCGAAAGCAACCCAAATAGCTGCTGTTTACATATGTGAATTTAGAAAAGCACATTTTGTGAACAGTGACAAGAAAGGAACAAGAAGCATGAAGTACAGTTATTATCCAGGATGTACCCTGAAGAATAAGGCAAAAGATCTGGATGCCTATGCCAGAGCTTCTGCAAAAGCACTGGGCTTCGAAATGGAAGAGATAGAAGACTGGCAGTGCTGCGGCGGCGTATATCCTCTTGGCAGCGATGAGATTGCCACCAAACTTTCTTCCATCCGGGCTTTAAATGACGCAAAAGAAAAAGGACAGGATCTGATCACAGTCTGTTCAGCCTGTCATCATGTGCTCAAACGTGTGAACGACGACATGAAAAACGTGGACGACATCCGCACCAGAGCAAATAATTATCTGAAACTGGATACTCCATATGAAGGAGAGACAAATGTCCTTCATTATCTGGAAGTACTCCGTGATGAAGTTGGATTTGATGAGATCAAAAAGAAAGTGGTAAATCCTTTAACTGGCGAAAAAAATCGGTGCATATTATGGCTGCCTTCTTTTAAGACCAGGAAAGATCATGGCATTTGATAATCCGGAGAATCCCACCATTATGGAAGACTTCATCCGTGCCCTTGGCGCAGAGCCTGTGGTATACCCATACCGCAAATGAGTGCTGCGGCGGCTACAATTTCCCTGAAAGAAAAAGAAATGGCACAGAATATGTGTGAAAAGATCATGGACAGTGCAAAGGGCTTTGAAGCAGATATGCTGATCACAGCCTGTCCACTTTGCATGTATAACCTGAAAAAGAACGGAAACGGCGATCTTCCTGTTTACTATTTTACAGAACTTCTTGCAGAAGCTCTCGGAGTAAAAGAGGAGGTGGCGAAGTAATGGCTTATACATATGGAAATACCCAGAATGCAGCAGAGCGAATCAAAGAAATTTCCGGAGTAAATCCCCTGAAATGTATGAAATGCGGCAAATGCTCCGCAACCTGTCCTGCATTTAACGAGATGGATATCAAGCCTCACCAGTTTGTAACTTATGTACAGAACGGCGACATTGAAGCTCTTGCACAGTCAAAATCCTTATGGAAATGCCTCTCCTGCTTTGCATGTGTAGAACGCTGTCCAAGAGATGTTTAAACCGGGAAAACTGATCGATGCAGCCAGACAGCTGGTTGTCCGCGAGCGTGGGCAGAACTATCTGACCGCAGACGAAATTCCGGAGCTGCTTGATGAAGACACACCGCAGCAGCTGCTGGTAAGTGCATTCAGAAGATACAGGAGGTGAAAAACAGGTGCAGAGAATAGGTGTATTCGTATGTCATTGTGGTACCAATATTGCAGCCACAGTTGATGTAAAAAAATGTAGTAGAGATGGCAGCAAAAGAGCCAGGCGTTGTTCATGCGGAAGATTATCAGTACATGTGCTCCGAAGCAGGACAGGCCAAGATCATTAACGCCATCCATGAAAAAAAGTCTGACAGGAATCGTAGTCTGTTCCTGTTCCCCGCGTATGCATGAGGCTACCTTTAGAAAGGCAGCACAGAAAGCGGGATTAAACCCATATATGGTAGAGATTGCCAATATCCGTGAGCATTGCTCCTGGATCCACAAGGATATGGAAGAGGCTACCTTAAAGGCAGTGATCCTTGCAAGAGCCGCAATCGCAAAAGTAAATCTGGATGCTCCTCTTCAGCCAGGCGAGAGCCTTGTAACCAAACGTGCTCTTGTAATCGGCGGAGGTATTGCCGGAATCCAGTCAGCCCTTGACATTGCAGAGGCTGGTTATGAGGTTGATATTGTGGAGAAGCTTCCAAGTATCGGTGGAAGAATGTCCCAGCTGGACAAGACCTTCCCAACTCTGGACTGCTCCGCATGTATCCTTACACCGAAAATGGTAGAGGCAGCAGCACATGAGAAAATCAACATCTATACATACAGTGAAGTTGAGAAGGTAAGCGGCTTTGTAGGTGACTTCACCGTTGATATCCGCAAGAAAGCAAGAAGCGTGGATATGAGCAAATGTACCGGATGCGGCGTTTGTTCTGAGAAATGTCCGTCCAAGAAAAATCCAAACGAATTTAACCGCGGTCTGAACAACAGAAGTGCTATCTACATTCCGTTCGCTCAGGCTATCCCAAATGTTCCGGTAATCGACCGCGAGCATTGTACCAAATTTAAAACCGGAAAATGCGGTGTCTGCTCCAAGGTTTGTGCCGCAGGTGCAATTGATTATGAGCAGAAGGATGAGATCGTTACACAGAAATATGGTGCAATCGTGGTTGCAACCGGTTTTGACGTGATTCCGCTGGATAAATATGATGAGTACGCTTACAGCCAGAGTAAGGACGTTATCACCTCTCTTGAGCTTGAGCGTATCATGAATGCAGCAGGACCTACAAAGGGGCATCTTGAGAGACTTTCCGATGGAAAAGCTCCGAAAAACATTGTATTTGTACAGTGTGTGGGAAGCCGTTGCTCTGATGAAAGAGGAAAGAGCTACTGCTCCAAGATCTGCTGTATGTACACAGCAAAACATGCAATGCTGATCCGTGACAAATACCCGGATACAAATGTAACTGTTTTCTACATTGACGTTCGTACTCCAGGCAAAAACTTCGATGAGTTCTACAGAAGAGCTGTTGAAGATTACGGTGTAAATTATGTAAAAGGCCAGGTTGGAAAGGTAATCCCACAGCCAGATGGAACTCTTATGGTTCAGGCTTCTGACCTGCTTGAAAATAAACAGATTCTTATGGAGGCTGATATGGTAGTTCTTGCAGCTGCCATCGAGCCAAACAAGGATGTAAGAAAAATTGCAACTATGCTTACCGCAAGTATTGATACCAACAACTTCCTCACAGAAGCACATGCAAAGCTTCGTCCGGTAGAGTCCCCTACAGCTGGTATTTTCCTTTCCGGTGTCTGCCAGGGACCAAAGGATATTCCGGAGACAGTTGCACAGGCTGGCGCAGCAGCAGTAAAGGCAATCGGCCTTCTTGCAAAAGACAAGCTGACCACCAACCCATGTACCGCACATTCTGACGAGCTTCTTTGCAACGGATGCTCCCAGTGTGCAAATGTGTGTCCGTATGGTGCGATTTCCTATGAGGAAAAACAGGTAAATGACCACGGAATCCGTGAGACAAGAAGAATTGCTGTTGTAAACAATGCTCTTTGCCAGGGCTGTGGTGCATGTACCGTAACCTGCCCGTCCGGAGCAATGGATCTCCAGGGATTCTCCAACAGACAGATTTTAGCGGAGGTAGATGCAATATGTCGATAGAAGCAAAAGAAGAATTCAGACCGAAGATCGTGGCATTCTGCTGTAACTGGTGCAGCTACGCAGGTGCAGACCTTGCAGGAAGCAGCCGTCTTTCTTATCCGGCTGATGTAAAGATCATCCGCGTACCATGCTCCTGCCGTGTAAATCCAATGTTCATCCTCCGTGCCTTCGAAAAAGGTGCTGACGGCGTGATCATGTGCGGCTGCCATCCGGGAGACTGCCACTACACAACCGGAAACTATTATGCGAGAAGACGTATGACACTTCTTTTCTCCATGCTGGACTTCATCGGTGTGGAAAAATGGCCGTACCCGTGTTGAGTGGGGTATCTGCCGCAGAAGGTGTAAAATTCTCCCCAGACCATGAATGAATTTGTGGAAAAAATTCCATTCTCTGGGTAAAAAGCGTCAGATTGGAGGATTTAAGATGCAGGAACTGATCGCTCGTGCAAAAGAACTGCTGGCTGATGGAACCGTAACACGTGTTCTTGGCTGGAAAGCCGGAGACCTGCCTTACATCCGGAAGCAGCATATTTCGAACCGCTGAAAGCCTGGATGAATTTGTCTACAATGGTTTCTGCGGACAGAATTTAAGTAAAATGATGATCGAGGCTTCAAAATTAGAGGGTAAAACCCTTGTCTGTCTGAAGCCTTGTGATACCTACAGTTTTAACCAGCTGATCAAGGAGCACCGTGTAGACCGTGAAAAACGCCTACATCATCGGTGTTGGATGTAAAGGAAAGCTGGATGTGGGAGAAGCATTGCGTAAAATGGGCATCAAGGGAATCCAGAGCATTTCCGGGCGCTGAGCTTACTGATGATTGTGAAACACTTAACGTTCCACAATCTACGGCGACAAGACAGTAGCTTACAAAGATGCTATGTTGGAGCGCTGTCATGTATGCAAAGGAAAAGAGCACATAGATCTACGACGAGATCATCGGCGAATCTAAGGATACAAA
>ENA-OQBL01001240-OQBL01001240.1-human-gut-metagenome-genome-assembly--contig:-NODE-1240-length-10376-cov-2.178456_pt1 | contig 10376 bp, 14 predicted proteins | sample MGYA00242747_ERZ504553 | MGnify/ENA primary metagenome ERZ504553 (study PRJEB26092, sample SAMD00036240) | human gut metagenome | host: Homo sapiens | study: EMG produced TPA metagenomics assembly of...
TGGTAACAGGCCGGGCACATGTAAACTCCATTCGAAGCAAGACCGAATAGAAAGCGATACGGCTGCCCGTCGTGCTTTCAGGTGGGTCGCTTGAGCCTTATGGCAACGTAAGGCCTAGACAGATGATCACTCAACGACATAACCCGGCTTTATCGGTCTGCTTGCGTATTTAAGAATCGGATTGTATCATACAATGTGATATTTAACCTGAGAAGGTTCAGCACTGCTGGATTTTCTCAGGTTTTTTGCTTTATAGGAAATTACTCCGTAATGTTCCGATAAAGGCAAAAACGCTCCGCGAGGATGCGACCAGATGGACAGGAAATTTCACCGGAATTTTCTGTTACAAAAAAGGTGGAAGCTGTATTCAGCTTCCACATAAATATCATATTGTTATAAAAACAATGATTTAGAGAGATAACTTATTTGTTTCTGTGACCAGAGTATTTCTCCTCACAATATTTACATCTGTAAACCTCATTCTCCTCATCAGCCAGAACAAACACCTGATCCAGTCCCTGCTCGATGGAAGTGATACAGCGGGGATTCTTACATCTGATCACGTTTACAACCTGCTTCGGAAGACGAAGGTCATTTTTTCTCAACGATCTTCTCATCCTTAATAATATTTACGGTGATATTGTGATCAATGAAACCAAGGATATCCAGATCCAGATCTTCAATCGGGCACTCAACCTTGATGATGTCCTTTTTGCCCATCTTATTGCTCTTTGCACTTTTTGATGATCGCTACGGTACAGTCAAGCTTATCCAGCTTCAGATCATGATAAATGGTCATAGCCTTGCCTGCTTTAATATGGTCTAATACAAAACCTTCACGAAGTGCTCCAACATTTAACATGGCAGTTCCACCTCCAATAATGTAAGAATCAGGGCCATACGAACATATACACCGTACTGGGCCTGTTTAAAGTATGCAGCTCTCGGATCGCTGTCCACTTCAACAGAAATTTCGTTAACACGAGGAAGCGGATGAAGAATGTACATGTCATCCTTTGCAAGGGAAAGCTTCTGCTTGTCCAGTATGTAGAAATCCTTCATACGAACATAATCTTCCTCATTGAAGAAACGCTCCTTCTGGACACGTGTCATGTAAAGAATGTCAAGCTCCGGAATAGCATCCTCCAGACGTTCTACTTCTAGGAACTCGATGTTGTTCTTTTTCAGTACGTCTTCACGGATATAGCTGGGAATACGAAGCTCTTCCGGAGAGATCAGTACGAATTTAACATTGTTGTAACGAACCAGCGCCTCGATCAGAGAGTGAACGGTACGTCCGAATTTCAGATCTCCGCACAGACCGATGGTAATGTTGTCAAGACGTCCCTTTAAGGAACGGATGGTAAGTAAGTCTGTAAGAGTCTGGGTTGGATGCTGATGACCACCGTCACCGGCATTGATAACAAGGAATATTAGAAACCATAGAAGCTACCAGCGGAGCACCTTCTTTGGGATGACGCATAGCACAGATATCTGCATAGCAGGAAACAACACGAATGGTATCGGCAACAGTTTGCCCCCTTTCGCTGCGGAACTGGAATCTGCAGATGAGAAACCAAGAACTTTACCGCCAAGGTTCATCATAGCAGCTTCAAAACTGAGACGGGTACGGGTACTTGGCTCATAGAAAAGTGTGGCAAGCCGTTTGTCGTCACAGGTATGTGCGTAGTTTTTTGGGGATTTTTCTCAATATCGCTGGCAAGATCCAGAAGCTTCTCAAGCTCCGGAACACTAAGGTCCAGCGGACTCATTAAGTGTCTCATGATATACCTCCGTTATGAGTGTGTGGTTTTGGGTTAGAGTGTTACATTTCACGAAAACTCTTTCAAAAAGGTTCTTCTGTGAGTGGTAACGCAAAATCTCTTCGACCTATCATATACTACTTGGAATGATTTTTCAAGAAGATTTTGTAAGTATTTTTTCGAAAAACAATCCTGTGAGAAACCAGACCGGGAGATAGTCCAGACGGATGATTCCTTTGTACTGATGGGGCACTCCGGAATAGTCCCAGGGGCACATGTGAAAAGCCTGCAGGATAGAACCGCTGGTAAATTCTGCCAGGTAAAATCCGGCAGTATAAAGGGAGCCTCGCAGAAGTGCCGGAAGGCTTTTCAGCTTTTTTGTATACAGGCAGAATCAGGGATGCACAGCCATAAATGGGAAACATAAGAAGAGAGGTAGTCCCTTTCATGGACGCATCTCCCCGGAGCAGGGAATGGAGCCCGGTCCAGAGAATCTCCAGACACAAGCCGGTAAAACCACAGAAGAGAAAAGGGTATTTTTTCATATGCTTGGTCTCCTTGGGTAAAATGATAAAAATAACATTCCCATTCTTGCTAAATTTATGCTGCAAGGTTATAATGGAGAGAAAAAGATATTTGATAAACGAGGAGCTTTTATTATGAACTATCAAGAATGCCGTGCATATATCGATGATTCGGCGAAATACGGTTCCGTGCTGGGACTTGATAATATGCGTGAAATGCTGGACAGGCTTGGAAATCCTCAGGATGCAGTTCCTTATGTCCACGTAGCCGGAACCAATGGAAAGGGTTCCGTGATTGCTTATTTATACACCACCCTTACCCGGGCAGGCTATAAAGTGGGCAGATACATATCCCCAACTCTTTATTCTTACAGAGAACGTCTTGAGATTGCCGGTGAGAAGATCTCACAGGAAGATTTTGCAAAGTATGTGACAGAAATTTCCAGGTCAATTGATCTGATGACAGCGGTTGGCATGAATCATCCCACCCCTTTTGAGATTGAGACCGCGGCAGCATTTTTATATTTTAAGGAAGAAAATTGTGATCTGGTCCTTCTGGAGACCGGAATGGGCGGTAATCTGGATGCCACCAATATTGTGAAGAATACCAAACTGGCTGTGCTGGTTTCCATCAGCATGGATCATATGTCATTTCTTGGAAATACCCTTGGAGAAATCGCAGAGAAGAAGGCGGGAATTATCAAACCTGGCTGCCGGGTTGTGACCACAAAGCAGAAGCCGGAAGCGGCACAGGTGATTGCAGATACCTGCAACAAGCTTCATGTACCCTGTGTGGTATCTGACCCTGATGAGGCTGTTTTGGAAAAAGAGAGCGTATTCGGTCAGACCTTTTCTTATAAAGGAGAGAAATTTGCAATTTCCCTTGCCGGTGTTTACCAGAAAGAAAATGCAGTACTGGCATTAAACGCCCTTGAAGAACTGGACAGACTTGGCTGGACTACTACCATGGAACAGCGGAAGGATGGTCTTCTCCACACAAGCTGGAAGGGAAGATTTACGGTTATCCATAAAAAGCCTCTTTTTATCGTAGATGGCGCCCACAATGCCGGAGCAGCCGACAAGATGGCAGAATCTGTCCGACACTATTTTAATGGAAAAAAATTGATCTACATTATGGGTGTTTTTGCAGACAAGGAATATAAGATTGTCCTTGAAAAAACAGCCCAATTTTGCGGCAAAAAATCTATACCATAGAGACACCGGATAATCCCCGTGCACTGCCGGCAGAGGAACTGGCGAAGGCGGCAAGGGTATATAATTCCAGTGCCGAGAGTACAAAAAGTATAAAAGATGCTGTGGAAAAGGCAATTTTCCTGTGCAGGAGATGACGAGAACAGTGTGATTCTGGCATTTGGTTCACTTTCCTTTATTGGAGTGCTTACAAATGCGGTGGAAGAATATGTCGGATAAGTGTCAGGTACTGAAATGGCAGCGTGTTACTGGTCACGGAGTGAACAGTAATGGCAGTACATTGTGGAAATTGAAGTGTGCAGCAGCTGAATTTGCATGATTAAATACAAAACTGGAGAGGAAACAATATGACAGATTTGCAGGAATGCAGACGAAAATAGATGAAATTGACAATCAGATGGTGGAACTTTTTGAGAAGCGGATGAAGGTCTGCGAAGAGGTTGCAGAGTATAAGATCCGTACCGGAAAGAAAGTTCTGGATCCGGAGAGAGAGCATGCCAAACTGGAAGAAATCAGGAAAAAAGCGCACGGTGAGTTCAACGAACTTGGAGCCCAGGAGCTTTTTCAGCAGATCATGGCCATCAGCAGAAAGCGTCAGTATCAGCTTCTCACCGAATATGGTCCGAAAGAAAAGGAAGACTTCCAAATGGTGGAGCAGCTTCCCAGAAATAATGTGACTGTTGTTTTCCAGGGGGGTAGAGGGCGCCTACAGCTATGGAGCCATGCGTGCCTACTTTCAGGAAGACATTAAGAGCTATCATGTGAAGCTGTTCCGGGATGCCATGGAAGAAGTTGCAGCAGGAAGAGCAGATTACGCAGTCCTTCCTATTGAAAATTCCACAGCTGGGATTGTGACAGATATTTATGACCTTTTGACAGAATATAATCTGTTTATCGTGGGAGAGCAGATCCTGAAGGTTGAGCATGTGCTGCTTGGCCTGCAGGAGGCTGAGCTTTCCGATATTGCCGGGGTATATTCCCATCCTCAGGGGCTCGCCCAGTGTAAGGAATATCTGGAAGAGCATAGAGATTGGAAAACCACAGCAGTAACCAACACCGCCGCAGCGGCCAAAAAGGTCAGCGCAGATCAGGATAAGACTCACGCAGCAATTGCCAGCAGGGCTGCCGGAGAGATTTACAATCTGAAGGTTCTGGCAGAGAATATCTGCAAAAATGACAGCAATGTGACCAGATTTATTATTCTGGCAAAGAAACCTGTTTATGAGAATAACAGCTCCAGGATCAGTGTATGCTTCGAGGCACGTCATGCAAGCGGAACTCTTTACAATGTACTTTCCCATATGATCTATAATGGTCTGAATATGACCAAGATCGAGTCCCGGCCTATTCCGAGAAAAACCTGGGAATACCGTTTCTTCGTGGACTTCGAGGGAAACCTGCGGGACAGCGCGGTAAAGAATGCATTGCGGGGCATGGAAGCAGAGACCAGCTATTTGAAAATTCTGGGCAATTATTAAGATTATAGCTGCGAAGGCAGAGAGTGGCAGCAATTTCATTTATTGTTAAAATTAACCAAAGAATTTAAGAAGATTTTATCTGTTTTTAATATAAGAAAAGTAGAATGAAAAACATTGCAAATGCGAGAGCCTGTATATCCGAAAGTATGCTGCCATGAATTGTGCGGGCAGCAAAAAAGGAGAAGAGACACGCAAATGCGCCATGGAATTGAGAGGAAACAAAAATGGCAAGAACAGAAGAATGTATCCTTTACCGCAATTTCGACAACGGTGAGGTACTGGACATAATGACATCACTGATGAACAGCTATGAGGCTGGTGAAGAAGGCTTTGAGAATCGTAAAGAGGAATTTTTCCATATGGCAGGAAGCCTGGTGGAAATGGCAGGAATGTATGGGTTTTCCGGGAATCTGTGGCACACTTATCTGACACAGCTTCTGGTCAATCACGAGAATGCATTCAGTACCGCTTCCGAGATCAGAGGGGCAGTGGAGGGAAGCATTAACCATCTGGCTCTTCATGATTTTGGAATTTTCAAAGAACTTTATGACTTTGATCTTGCTGTTTTTGACAGTGCGTTTGGAACAGACTGTGCTGATTTTCTCTGTAATTATGTGAATACAGGATGCAACAGCAAGGTATACAACCAGCGTATCTGCGACAGAATCTGTGATATGAGCAAAACACTGGCAGAGGCTTCTACAGTGGAAGAGTTTATGGCAGATATGGTGCAGTTCTACAAAGATTTCGGCGTAGGTAAGCTGGGATTGAACAAGGCATTTCGTATTGAGCATGGCAAGGATGGCAAGCCGGTGATCGCACCGATTACCAGAATCGCCCATGTGAATCTGGATGATCTGGTTGGATATGAAATCCCCAAGCAGAAACTGATCGAGAACACGGAGGCTTTTGTAAGAGGAAGAAAGGCCAACAACTGCCTGCTTTTTGGTGATGCAGGAACTGGTAAATCTTCCAGCATCAAAGGTATCCTGAACCGTTATTATGACGAAGGACTTCGCATTATCGAGGTGTACAAGCACCAGTTCCAGGATCTGAATGATGTGATCGCACAGATCAAAAACCGTAATTACAAATTTATTCTTTATATGGATGATCTTTCCTTTGAGGAATTTGAAATCGAATATAAATATCTGAAAGCAGTGATCGAGGGTGGCCTTGAGAAAAAACCGGACAACATCCTGATTTATGCAACCAGCAACAGACGTCATCTTGTTCGGGAGAAATCCGGGGATAAGCTGGAGGTGGCAGACGATGAAGATCTGCATTCCTCCGATACTGTGCAGGAGAAGCTTTCTCTGGTTTACCGTTTTGGCGTGCGTATTTATTTCGGTGCACCGAACAAGAAGGAATTCCAGAATATTGTTACTACACTTGCAGAGCGCTATGGTGTTACAATGCCTGCAGAGGAGCTTCTGATGAAGGCAAACGCCTGGGAGCTTTCTCACGGCGGTCTCACTGGAAGAACGGCGCAGCAGTTTATTGATCATGTTCTGGGAACAAGTGAGGAACAGTAAAAGAATACCAGAGATTATCTGAAATTTATGTCTGGAATGATTTAATCCTTGGCAGGAGGGAAAAACGTATGGCAGTGACCACATTTGCGGCAATTGATATCAGTTCTTATGAGATCACCATGAAATTTTGAATTTTCCAAAAGGGTGGTTTCCGGACTGTGGACGATATCCGGTATCGTCTGAATCTTGGAGTAGGGTATATTCCGGCGGAACCATGGAAGTGGATAAGGTAGATACTATTTGTGAAGTACTTAACGACTTTAAGAGAATCATGGCAGAGTACGGTGTGAAAGAATACCGCGTCTGTACCACAAGTGTTTTCCGTGAGATGAAGAATCCGCTGATTATCATTGAACAGATTTTCAGAAGAACCGGAATTCATGTGGAGGTTTTAAGCAATGCCGAGCAGCATTTTCTGGGCTATAAATCTATTGCGGCCATTGAGAATGGCTTTAAGAAAATGATCCAGAAAGGAACCGCTATTCTGGATGTGGGCGGTGGAAACCTGCAGATTTCCCTGTTTGACAAAGATGCGCTTGTAACCACCCAGAGCCTGAAAATGGGAAGCGTGCGTATCCGCCAGCGTCTGAAAGAGCTGGAGAAAACCAATACGAATTATGCACAGCTGGTGGAGGAGTTTATCCGTAATGACCTGACCGGGTTTAAGCGTCTTTATCTGAAAGACCGCGAGATAAAGAATTTGATCCTTATGGGGGATTTTCTTACTGAGACTATTTTCCGTGAGGAGAGACAGGATAACATTATTACACGGGCTGAATTTGAGAAGCGGTATGAGAATACGGTTTATAAGACCGAGACTTCACTGTCAGAGGAAATGGATATTGATCCGGAGTATGCCGCTTTGATCGTGCCAACTATGGTTATCTGTAAAGATTTTATGGATCTTTTCAATGCAGAAGCGCTTTGGATGCCAGGTGTATCTCTTCTTGATGGCATTGCCTATGATTTCGGGGAAAAGAAGAATTTTATTAAGAGCGCACATAATTTTGAAAATGATATTCTGGTGGCAGCCAGAAACATTGCCAAACGTTATTCTACTGGAAAGGATCATATTAAGGGCACTACCGACCTTGCCCTGGCGATTTTTGACAGCATGAAGAAAGTGCACGGAATGGGAGACAGAGAGCGTCTGCTTCTTCAGATCGCAGTGCAGCTTCATGACTGTGGCAAATATATCAGTATGGGAGATGTGGCAGAGTGCTCCTATCAGATCATTATGGCTACGGAGATTATCGGACTTTCCACAGAAGAACGTCAGATCATCGCAAATGCGGTGCGCTACAATACCACAGAATTTGTTTATTACAGCGAGATTGCAGGAGAGGTCGGAATGGATCGTTCCGTATATCTTCTGATCGCCAAGCTGACTGCAATCCTTCGTATGCAAATGCTATGGATCGCAGTCACTATCAGAAAGTAAAGAATATGAAGGCTATGCTGAAGGACAGAACCCTGCTTCTTACAGTTGATTCTGAGCAGGATATCTCCCTGGAGCTTGGACTTCTTATGGATAAAGTTGAATTTTTTGAAGAGGTATTTGGTATCCGTCTGGTATTCAGACGTAAGAGAAAAGTGTGAGGAGGGGCACAATGGATCTGAAAAATTTTGAAAAAGCGGAGTATTTTGTGAACAGGGAGTTGAGCTGGCTGAAGTTTGACGACCGTGTTCTCTCAGAAGCAAGAGATAAAAGTCTGCCATTGTTTGAAAGACTGAAATTTACCAGCATTGTATCTTCCAATCTGGATGAGTTTTACATGGTTCGTGTGGCTTCTCTGAAGGACCAGGTTCATGCCGGCTATGAGAAAACAGATATTGCAGGAATGGGGCCAAAAGAGCAGTTGAAGGAGATTAGTGTTCAGACACATGAGCTCGTCCGTTCCCAGTACAGCACTCTGAACCGTTCCCTTCTTCCGGCGCTGGAGAAGGTGGGACTTCATCTGGTGATGGAGCACGAGAAATTAAACGAAGAACAGCAGGAGTATGTGGACCGTTATTTCGAGGATAATGTTTATCCGGTTCTTACTCCTATGGCAATGGATTCTTCCAGACCTTTCCCGTTGATTCGAAATAAGACATTGAATATTGGCGCCTTGATTTCCAAGAAGGATAAGAAAAAGGGCAAGGATGTACTAGTATTTGCCACTGTCCAGGTGCCGTCTGTACTGCCGCGTGTGGTTGTCATTCCATCCGGGAATAAAGAGGACACTACTGTGATCCTTCTGGAGGAGATTATCGAGCGCAATATTGACAAGCTTTTCCTTGGATATGATGTGGTTTGTGCACATCCTTGACCGTATTATGAGAAATGCGGATCTTTCCATAGATGAGGATGGGCGGAGGATCTTCTGGTGGAAATCCAGAAGCAGCTGAAGAAGCGCCAGTGGGGTGAGGTGATCCGCCTGGAAGTGGAGGATAAAACGGACTCCAGACTTCTTGGCATTCTGAAAAAGGAATTTGACATTAAAGAAGAGGATATTTTCTATATTAACGGACCACTGGATCTTACCATGCTGATGAAGGTTTATGGACAGGATGGCTTTGATCAGTACAAAGAGCCGAAATATACCCCTGCTGTAGTGCCTGCATTTGCAGATACCAGCAGGGATATTTTCCAGGTGATCCGTGAGGGTGATGTGTTCTTACACCATCCATATATGAGTTTTGACCCGGTTGTAAATTTTGTACGCCAGGCGGCAAAGGATCCGGATGTACTGGCGATTAAGCAGACGCTGTACCGTGTCAGCGGAAATTCCCCGATCATTGCAGCACTTGCGCAGGCTGCGGAGAATGGCAAACAGGTTTCGGTTCTGGTAGAGCTGAAGGCACGTTTTTGATGAGGAGCACAATATTGTGTGGGCGAAAATTGCTGGAAAAACGCAGGCTGTCATGTTATTTATGGTCTGGTTGGCCTGAAAACACACAGTAAGATTACTTTGGTGGTTCGCCGTGAGGATACCGGAATCCGCCGTTATGTCCATCTGGCAACTGGTAACTATAACGATTCCACTGCAAAGCTTTATACGGACTGTGGTATTTTTACCTGTGACGAGCGCTTCGGCGAGGATGCAACTGCAGTGTTTAATCATGCTTTCCGGATATTCTGAGCCAAAGAACTGGAATCGTCTGATCGTGGCACCAATCTGGATGAAGGATCGTTTCCTGAAGCTGATCGAGAGAGAGGCAGAGCACGCGAAGAAAGGAATGCCGGCTATGATTGTAGCGAAGATGAACTCTCTTTGTGATCCGAAGATCATTGCAGCTCTTTATCATGCATCTTCCTGTGGCGTGCAGATTTACCTGCTGATCCGAGGCATCTGCTGTCTGAGAGTGGGAATCCCGGGTGTGAGCGAGAATATCCATGTACGTTCCATTGTAGGAAACTTCCTGGAGCACAGCCGTATCTTCTATTTCCACAATAATGGCAGCGACGAGATTTATATGGGAAGCGCGGACTGGATGCCTCGTAACCTAGACCGCCGTGTGGAGATTGTTTTCCCGGTTGAGGACGATCAGATCAAGAATGAGATCAAGCATGTTCTGGATCTGGAGTTCCGTGATAATGTAAAAGCCCATATTCTTCAGCCTAATGGAACTTACGAGAAGCAGGACAAGAGAGGCAAGCTTCTGATCAATTCCCAGATGGAATTCTGCAGGGAAGCCACTGAGAAAGCAGAAGCGTTAAAGAAAAAAGAGAAACATGAAAATTCCAGAGTCTTCATCCCGGCAGAACCGGCTGAGGATGTGGAAGTGTAAGAAAGTGAATTAGGAAAAATAAGGAAAGCCGCTGTATTGTAATGTGAGATTGCAGTATGGAGAAATGCAGAAGTTGATGCCGATGCACTT
>ENA-OQBL01001241-OQBL01001241.1-human-gut-metagenome-genome-assembly--contig:-NODE-1241-length-10356-cov-4.732623_pt1 | contig 10356 bp, 9 predicted proteins | sample MGYA00242747_ERZ504553 | MGnify/ENA primary metagenome ERZ504553 (study PRJEB26092, sample SAMD00036240) | human gut metagenome | host: Homo sapiens | study: EMG produced TPA metagenomics assembly of...
GGCCGGTTATTTTTCTGCTTCTTTGAGAAGCAACGGGCGGGCCTCGGCGGCAAGGTAGAGCGAACCGCAGACAACAACGCCCGCGAGGTTGTTCTCATCGGCGTAGTCCACGGCCTTGCGGATGGCATCGGCGACACTGTCGGCGGCCTCGGCGTCGGTGTGGAAGCGTGCCTCCTTCTGCAATTCCTCGGCGCTCAATGCGCGGGGCAGTTGGGCGTGACGGTGTAGACCTTGGCAAAGCAGGGGGCCAGATCGGACAGCATATCCTTATAGTCCTTGTCGGCCAGCACGCCCAGCACACCGACGAGGTTTTCCTCAAAGTCAGCACGAGTCAGGGTCGCGGCCAGCATTTTAGCGCCGTCCGGGTTGTGGCAGCCGTCGAGCAACAGCAGCGGATGGCGGCGCAGTACCTCGATGCGGGCGGGCATCCGGGCATCGGCAAGGCCCTGCAGAATGGCGTCGTCCGAAATATCATAGCCGAACTCGCGCCAGAGAGCCAGCGCGATCTCGACAGCCATGGCGGCGTGGTTAGCCTGGTGCGTGCCGGGCAGGCCCAGTGCGGCGCGATAGCCGCCGTAGTCGATGCGATTTTCCAGCCGCTTGCCGCGCAGCAGCGTCAAATCGTCCTTATCGGGCGTGATGATGCTTGTGTGCGCCTCGGCAGCGGCGGTCAGGATCGGTCCCATAGCCTCCGCAGGCTGGTCGGGATAGTTGACGACGACGGTTCCTTCTTTTATAATACCGGCCTTCTCGGCGGCAATTTTATCAAGGGTATCTCCCAGGACTTCCATGTGGTCATAGCCGATCTTTGTGATGGCTGCCACGAGCTTGTGGGGCACGACGTTCGTTGCGTCGCAGCGCCCGCCAAGGCCGGTCTCCAGCACGACCAGGTCACACTTTTCGCGGGCAAACCAGAGGAACGCCAGCGCAGTGACGGCCTCAAACTCCACAGGCTTCTCGCCGCCCTCGGCCTCGATGGCGTCAATCGCGTCGAGCACCTTCTCCGTCAGGTTTGCCAGCGTGCGGGGCGGGATCATCTCGCCGTCGATCTGGAACCGTTCACGGAAGTCCACCACATACGGGCTGATGGTCAGACCGGTCTTGTAGCCCGCTGCCGTCAGGATGGAGGACGTCATGGCCGCAAGGCTGCCCTTGCCGTTCGTGCCCGCAATGTGGATGCACTGCAGCTCCTTTTCGGGGTTTCCCAGATGGTCGCACAGGTTCTGCATCCGGGCCAGACCGGGTGCGCCCTGCCCCATGCGCGGCAGGGCGTGCAGGGCTTCAATTGCCTGTTGGGTCGTCATTCTTCGTCCTCCTCATAGTTATCCTCGTCGGGTTCGGGGCGGTTCAGCTGTGCCTCGTGGGCACGGTGGGCGGCGCGGCGGGCCAGCCGCTCATGCTCGCGGCGGCGCAGCTCCTCGCTTTCGGCGCGCAGAGCGCGGTTTTCCTGCTTGACGCGGATGAATGCGGTAACGCCGCGCACGATCAGCAGGATGATGAGTGCAAACAGCAGTCCCGCCACGACGCCGGACATATCGATCCAGACATCCACCACCGACGAGGTGCGGTTGGGGCTGTGCAGCTGGATGGTCTCATCCATCAGCGCCGTTGTCATGCCGCCCAGCAGCGGCCAGCTCATGTGGCGCACAAAGTGCTTTGTGTACACGCGGATGCAGAGCATCAGCAGAAAGCCCTCCAGCGCAAACTCCGAAAAGTGCGCGAGCTTACGGATCAGATGCTCCGACAACGGGCCGAGATGCACCTTGGCCAGCGCACTGTTGACCAGCTGCATGACGGCCTGGCTGCGTGCGGACGACTGGGCACCGTTTTCCAGTGAGTTGCGAAAGATAAACATAATGCAGGCGATCAGTGCCGCCGTAAATACCACGCGGAACAAGATCAGCCACGGACTGGTTCTTTCTTTTTCCATAATACTCCTTTATAGATACTCCTCTATAAACCTGTATTATAGCACGCAGCCCGCATAAGAGCAAGCGCCCTGCCGCAGTTTTCCTCATACTATAGGCCCGGCCTTGTAAGTTGTCAAGGTATGGTTTTTGTGGTATTCTAATGAAAAGAATATATTTTGTGGGGGGAATGGCCATGAACATCCAGATATTCGGCACGAACAAGAGCTTTGACACCAAAAAGGCACAGCGGTGGTTCAAGGAGCGCGGCATCAGATTCCAGATGATTGACATGAAGGAAAAAGGCATGAGCCGCGGCGAGTTTGACAACGTCTGCCGCGCCGTGGGCGGCTGGGCAAAGCTCGTCGACGAAAACGCAAAGGACAAGGACACACTGGCGCTTTTGAAATGGCTCGACGAGAGCCAGCAGGCCGACAAGCTGTTCGAGAACCAGCAGCTCTTCCGCCAGCCCATTGTGCGCAACGGCAGACAGGCCACCGTAGGCTACTGCCCCGAAGTGTGGGAGAAGTGGGAGTAAGACAGACATCTCACCTCTCTCTGCAGGAGCCTAGAGGTCCGACAGATTTGCGCACCCGCCCTTGACAAATCCGCCGCATTGCGGTACATTATAAGGTACAAATGCAGTGCGAAAGAGTGTGCCCGCGTCGCACCTTTGCAGCAAGCCGGGGAGGATGCAAGCCCGGTACGGTGCGGCGGGTGCTGTCACTTTCAAGCAGGCGCGGTGAGAGGGGCTTCTCCCCTGCCAGCCGCGCACGGGGTTGCCGCCGTTATCAGGGCAGGCGGGCTTGTCGGCCTGCCGCAAAGCGGCCCGATCGGGCAACTTGGGTGGTACCGCGACTTGAGCTTTTCAGGCCGTCCCATGATAAACTCATGGGGCGGCCTTTTTTATTTTGTCCAAATGTAAAAATCACGCCCCGCACATTCACGAGGAGGTTTACACTATGCCGAAGGAACTCGCCAAACAGTATGCCCCGCAGGGCACCGAGGATCGCATCTATCAGAACTGGTGCGACAAGGGGTATTTCCATACCCAGATCGACCGCAGCAAAAAGCCGTTTACCATCGTCATGCCGCCGCCGAACGTCACCGGCCAGCTGCACATGGGCCACGCCATGGATGAGACCTGGCAGGACATCCTGACCCGCTACAAGCGGATGCAGGGCTATGCCGCGCTGTGGGTGCCCGGCACCGACCATGCGTCCATTGCCACCGAGGCCAAGGTCGTCGCCAAGATGCGCGAGGAGGGCCTGACCAAGGAGATGGTGGGCCGCGACGGCTTTCTGGAGCGTGCCTGGGACTGGAAGAACACCTATGGCAACCGCATCGTCAGCCAGCTGAAGAAGCTGGGCTGCTCCTGCGACTGGCAGCGCGAGCGCTTCACGATGGACGAGGGCTGCTCCGACGCCGTCAAGGAGGTCTTTGTCCGTCTGTACAACGAGGGGCTGATCTACCGCGGCAACCGCATGGTCAACTGGTGCCCCCACTGCAACACCTCGATTTCCGACGCCGAGGTCGAGTATGAGGCCAAGGAGGGCAGCTTCTGGCATCTGCTCTACCCCGTCAAGGAGACCGGCGAAATGCTGGAGCTGGCCACGACCCGCCCCGAGACGATGCTGGGTGATACCGCTGTTGCCATCAACGCCGAGGACCCGCGCTACAAGCACCTGCACGGCTGCCATGTCGTGCTGCCGCTGCTGGGCCGCGAAATTCCCATCGTCTGCGACGAGCACGCCGACATGGAGAAGGGCACCGGCGTTGTGAAGATCACCCCCGCCCACGACCCCAACGACTTTGAGGTCGGCAAGCGCCACGACCTGCCGATGATCCGTGTGCTGACCTACGACGGCCACATGACCGGCGCCGCCGACAAGGCTGCCGTCGATGCCGAGAAGGCGGCGGGCCGCGCTGCCGCCGACGAGCCGGACGTGCTGGACTGCGGCAAGTATGCCGGCATGACCGCGCTGGAGGCCCGCAAGGCCATTTTGGCCGATTTGGAGGCCTGCGGTGCGCTGAAGGAGACCGAGCCGCTGACCCACGACGTGGGCACCTGCTACCGCTGCCACTCGGTCATTGAGCCGATGGTCTCCAAGCAGTGGTTCGTCAAGATGGAGCCGCTGGCCAAGCCCGCCATCGAGAGCGTCGAGAAGGGCGAGATCAAGTTCGTGCCCGAGCGCTTCACCAAGAACTATATCAACTGGATGAAGGGCGGCCGTGACTGGTGCATCAGCCGCCAACTGTGGTGGGGCCATCAGATCCCCGCCTGGTACTGCGACGACTGCGGCGAGACCGTCGTGGCCAAGCAAGCCCCCTGCACCTGCCCCAAGTGCGGCAGCTCCAACATGACCCAGGACCCCGACACGCTGGACACCTGGTTCAGCTCTGCCCTGTGGCCGTTCTCCACGCTGGGCTGGCCCAACGAGAACGCCGAGGATTACAACTACTTCTACCCCACGAACACGCTGGTCACCGGCTATGACATCATCGGCTTCTGGGTGTCCCGCATGATCTTCTCGGGTCTGGCCTACACCGGCAAGGCACCGTTTGACACGGTACTGATCCACGGCATTGTCCGCGACAGCCAGGGCCGCAAAATGTCCAAATCCCTGGGCAACGGCATTGACCCGCTGGAGGTCATTGAGCAGTACGGCGCGGACGCACTGCGCATGATGCTGATCATCGGCTCCACCGCAGGCAACGATATGCGCTACAGCGATGAAAAAGTCCTTGCCTGCCGCAACTTTGCCAACAAGCTGTGGAACGCCTCCCGCTTTGTGCAGATGAACCTGCCCGAGGACTTTGAGCCGGGTCTGCCCGAGGAAAGCCTGCTCGACATGAGCGACAAGTGGATTTTGTCCGAGCTTGCCAAGGTCGCCGCCGAGGCTACCGCCAACCTCGACAAGTACGAGCTGGGTCTGGCCGCCGAGAAGGTCGAGAACTTCATCTGGGAGGTCTACTGCGACTGGTATATCGAAATCTGCAAGTCCCGCCTGAACGGCGAGGACGCGGCAGCCGCCGACGCGGCCCGCAAGGTGCTGGTCTACGTGCTGGACAAGGCGCTCAAGCTGCTGCACCCCTTCATGCCTTTTATCACCGAGGAGATCTATCAGGCTCTGCCCGGCAGCGCCGAGACCATCATGAACGAGAAGTGGCCCGGCGACGAGAACATGAAGGTCTGGGCCGAGGACTGCGCCGACTTTGAGAAGCTGATGGACTACATCAAGGCTGTCCGCGCCATGCGTGCCGAGATGAACGTCCACCCCGCCAAAAAGACGAGCATGGTCATTGAGACTGCCTCCCCCGCCGCGTTTGAGAAGGGCGGCGCGTATCTGGCCCGCTTTGCCTTTTCCACCGACGTGACGGTCACGGCAAAGTACGAGGGCAGCACCGACGGCATGGTCAACGTGGCGACCCCCGACGCGAAGGGCTTTATCCCGATGATGGAGCTGATCGACCGCGACAAGGAGCTGGCCCGCCTGAACAAGGAGCTGACCAAGGCCGAGAAGGAGCTGGGCATGTTCACGAACCAGCTGAACAACCCGAAGTTCGTCGAGAAGGCCCCGGCGAAGCTCGTCGAGGAGACCCGCGCCAAGCTGGCTGCCGCCCAGGACAAGGCCGCCAAGATCAAGGAGAGCATTGCGGCGCTGGGGTAAGTCTGAAGGCTTCCCCCGTGGGGGAAGCTGTCACCGCAGGTGACTGATGAGGCGGACTCTCCCGCAGCAGCCCGTTACCGGGCAATTCCGGCAGCTCTGCCCTCATCCGGCCCTTGCGGGCCACCTTCCCCTGGGGGGGAGGCTTTGCTTACATCAATTCCTCCAATATCGCATTCTGCACGACCATCCCGGCGGGGGTCAGGCGGAACACCTCTCCGTCCCACACGGCGTACCCGTGCCCGACGCACTGCCGCATAAAGACGCGCTGTGCCGCCGTAAACCGTCCGCCGCGGCGTTCATACGCAGGGATGTTCAGCCCGCTGACAAGCCGTAGCTGCATCAACAGATAATCCTCCGACGTGCAGTCGCCCTCGCGCTGCTCGGCCACGGTACCCGCGATAAATCCCTGCACGTCGTCGGGCCAGAACTGCCGCACATTGCCCACACAGCTGTGGGCGGCAGGGCCGACGCCCCAATAATCGCTGCAGTTCCAGTACAAAAGATTGTGCCGCCCCTCGTGGCCCGGGCGGGCAAAGTTGCTGATCTCATACTGCCGGTAGCCTGCGGCCTCGAGCTGCTGCACGGCATACAGGTAAAAATCTGCCGCCGCGTCGCCGTCGGGCAGACCCGCGGGCGGATTGCGGTAAAACGCTGTGCCCGGCTCTACCTTTAATAAATAGGCCGAAATATGCGTGCAGCCGCCGTCCCGCAACAGGGCCAGCGTGCGGTCGAATTCAGCGTTTGTGTACTCCGGCAGCGCCAGCATGATGTCGCCGCAAATTTCAGGAAAGCCGGCCTCCCGCGCCCATGCCAGCGCCTGCGCGGCCCCGGCGGCGGTGTGGGTGCGGCCCAACCGGCGCAGCTGCGCGTCGTCGGCGCTCTGCACGCCAAAGCTGATGCGGGTCACGCCTGCTGCCCGGAAGCCCCGCAGCGTCTCCGGTGTGACAACATCGGGGTTGGCCTCCAGCGTGATCTCCGCGCCGGGCAGGGGATTGGCAGCCTCGATCAAAGCCGCCGCCTGCGCGGGCACCAGCAGTGCCGGGGTGCCGCCGCCAAAGTACAGCGTGTCGGGGCGGCGGGTGTTTTTCGCCAGTTCCCGCAGCAGCGCGTCCACGTAGCTCTGCGGCACCCCGCGCGCACCGGGGGCTGAATAAAAATCGCAGTAGCGGCATTTTGCCTTGCAGTAGGGAATGTGCAGATAGATGCCGAACGGTGTTGCTTCAGACATGGTGTACCTTATGCTCCGGGATGCCGTCCTTGAAGAAGCACAGCATCTGATTTTTAAAAAAAGTTGACACGCTCATGCACGTATTTGGGGTAGAGCTTCCACTGCTTAGGACAGGTCAGGCGGTTGTAAATCGCGGCCTGACCCTTGGGCGGGGCGTACTCGTCCATCAGACAGGTGCCCAGCAACACCTCGGCACGGCAGAGCGGTGCGAAATTCGCTGCATCCAACTCGTCGTATCCGGGCAGACCAAGACCGGCAAAATCTCCCGGCAGCGGATTCAGCGCTGCGCAGCGGGACACTGCAGGGCAGAGCGACGCTGCCAGCAGCGCCAGTCCGCCGCCGAAGCCCTCGCCAAACGTGTACATGCGGCCTGTATCCGCCCACGGCAGCGCCAGCGCGGCCTTTGCCACGACCAGCGCGTCGAGATAGCGCTGGCGGAAAGCCGCCTGTGCGGGCTGCATCTTCCAATCCTCCCGGAACGGCTCGGCCTCCAGAGCGACAACGCCGAAGCCCAGCGCCAGAAACCGCGTCATATGGTGCCAGCCGCGCACGCCGCGGTTCAGGTCGTGGTACATCAGCAGCAGCGGATGCACGCCGTCCGCGGCGGGGCGGATGACCCGGGCCGTGACGCTGCGCCCGTCAAAGGTGACAGTCAGCCGCTCATACACGCCGCAGGGGTTGCCGAACGCGACGGGCGCACAGCTTACCGCGGGGTGCAGTGCCGCTGCAGTCTCCTGCCAGCGCTGCGCAAAATCAGCAGGGGCCTGCGCCTGCCCGGTGTAGCTGCGCAAAAATGCCTTTTGCTCGGTGATGGTCATAGCACAGCCTCCTTGCTGGTGAAAAAGTCCAGCAGCATATCGTCAAATTCCGGGATCTCCTCATGCCCGTACCCGGGGAAGAGATACCGCTTCCTGGCGCAGCGCAGATTGTTGTACACGGCGCACTGGGTCTGCGGCGGGCAGATAACGTCATCCAATCCCGTGCCGAACAGCACCGGGCAGCGGATCATCGGCGCAAAGTTTTTGCTGTCAATGTAGCCCAACTGGCGGAACCACCGGTCCTGCTGGTGCTCGTCGGCGTCAAACCAGCGGGCGTAGTAGCGCAGACCCTCATAGGCGATCTCGTCCGCGCCAAGGTCCCACACGAGCTTGAAATCGCTCAAAAACGGGTAGACGGATGGCCGCGCGGTCCAATAAGCTCCGGGTTCAGCGCCGCACAGGCCAGACCCAGCCCGCCGCCCTGCGAACCGCCGTTGACAAAGACACGGCTCGTGTCGATGCCGTCCAGCTCCCGCACCAGGCGGCAGAGGATGCGGATGTTCTGGTGCAGCCGCACATAGTACATCCGCTCCGGCGGGCCGTCCAGCCCGGCAATGATATGCCCGGACACGGTGGTGCCCAAAAAGCCGCCGACATCCTCACTGTAGCCGGCCTGACCGGGGCAGTCCATGGCGATCAGCGCCATGCCCATGCCCGCGAACGACGCCTGCTCGGCAAAGCTGCGGGATGCGCCGGGGTAGCCGTGAAACTGCAGAACCAGCGGCATCGGCTCGCTCCGGCGCGGGCGTAAAAACTTTGCGTAAAGGCGTGCGCCCTCCATGCCGGTGAACCACAGGTCCAGAAACTCGCAGCTGTCCCAGCTCGGGACCTCCTGCGCCTGGGTGACGGTGTAGTGCAGCGGCACCGCGTCAGCCTCGGCCATCCGCGCCTGCCAGAAGCTCTCAAAATCGTCGGGGCGCGGGGTGGCACCGTAGTAACTGCCAAAGGCCCCGATTTCGGCTGCTGTCATAAAAATCACATCCCTTTACATAAATGTAAGCGGAAAGCATTATTTGCTATTATAGCACGGAAAGCACTGCCTGACTATAGTTTTAAAAAGAAGTAAATTTCACAATTTCTTGATGATTTACGGTGAAAAGTACGCTATAATACTGCTTAGAGAAAGGGGATTGCAACTATGAATCGCAATTATTCTGATATTTCGTATGCGGAAAGCCCCTTTGGTACGCTTTCCGAGTTTATGTCCAAGACCTTCGGCTGGATGTTTGCCGGTCTGCTGGTCACGTTCCTGGTCGGCATCGGCGCAGTGATGACGGGGCTGATCTACCCGCTCATCACCTCGGGCCTGTTTATCCTGACCTCCATCGCGGAGCTGGTGCTGGTGTTCGTGCTGTCGGCCCGGGTGCAGACGCTGCAGCCGTCCACGGCCACGGGCATCTTCTTCGCCTACGCGGTGCTCAACGGCCTGAATCTGAGCTCCATCTTCCTCGCGTATGACTTCGGCAGCCTGATTTTGGCGTTCCTCGTCGGTGCGGTCTACTTCGGCGTTATGGCGGTGTACGGCAACGTTACCAACCGTGACCTGACCGGCTGGGGCCCCAAGCTCATGGGCGGCCTGGTTGCCCTGATCGTCTGCGGCCTGGTGGGCGGGCTGTTCAGCCTGTTCGGCTTTGGCTTCGGCATCATGGACCTTGTGCTCTGCGCCGTCGGTCTGCTGATCTTCATGGGCCTGACCGCCTATGACACCCAGATGCTGAAATACTACTACTCCTACTTCGGCGGCGACGCGGCCATGCTGCACAAGTCCTCCATCATCGGTGCGCTGAACCTCTACCTTGATTTCATCAACATCTTCCTGTATATCCTGCGTATGCTGGGCCGCAGAAGCAACGATTAAAAAATCCTAAAATAATTTCAAAAAATAATTTCAAAAAACCGCTTGACATTTGAAAAACGGTTTGCTATAATAAATGGCGTCGTCAGGAGCGCACGAAACACAAACGCTTCGAAGCGACGCCAGCTATGGGGGATTAGCTCAGCTGGGAGAGCGCTTGCATGGCATGCAAGAGGTCACCGGTTCGATCCCGGTATTCTCCACCACAAAGGCCTGTCAGAGAAATCTGACAGGTTTTTTCTTTTGGTTTAAATATGCGGAAAAATCAAAACCCGTCGATCAGCCGCTCGGCAATGGGGGAGATGAACAGCACAAAAAACAGTACGCCAAGCCCCGTGATAAGGCTGGCTGCGTCGCCGCCGATGTACCACCCCAGCGGGAAGGTGAGCAGCAGAAGCCCGGGCACGGCAAAGCAGTTCAGCAAAAACGCGGCAAACTCCCCGCGGCTGAACATCCACCAGACCTCAATGGGCTTATAGGGGCTGCGCTCCGGCGGCGGATGGTGCCAGCGGCGGCGGTCCACGCCGACAAGGCGCAGATGCTGCGTGTACAGCTGGACAAGGCCGCACACAAAGACCCCGATGAAATAAATGCTGATCCAAATGACCATCCCGGCACCCCCGCCGCTCCCGTTGGAAACACTTCACAGTATCGTCTCTGCCTGTATCATAGCACGTTAAAAACACACCTGCAACGATAAATTTTCAAAAACCCCTTGCAATTTGCGCCGGGGTATGGTACTATACTAAGGGCAACACCATCGTGTGCATGCGTGGCGGCTTTCACGGTCGTACGCTCGAGACTATTGCGGCCACCATGCAGGATTGGCTGCAGGACAGTTTCCGCCCGCTGCCGGGTGGCTTTGTGGCCTGCACAC
>ENA-OQBL01001242-OQBL01001242.1-human-gut-metagenome-genome-assembly--contig:-NODE-1242-length-10355-cov-2.681365_pt1 | contig 10355 bp, 12 predicted proteins | sample MGYA00242747_ERZ504553 | MGnify/ENA primary metagenome ERZ504553 (study PRJEB26092, sample SAMD00036240) | human gut metagenome | host: Homo sapiens | study: EMG produced TPA metagenomics assembly of...
AACTTGATAGCAAATACTGAGGCAGGACGTTTCTAATTACGATGATCCTCAATCTTTCCAAACTGGATCCTTAGTTTAGCATGCTTTATGATCGCATATGTTGGTGTGAGATGGTTTTGGAAAGGGATTAACAAATCTAAAAAATAAATCGTCTTAAAATATTGCACTAGTAATTAAAGATCGTTATACTAAATTTGTATAACGCTTAGAAATAGCGTGAAATCAACAGAAATCAAAAAAATACCCCTGAAGGAAAAATTTCTTTAGGGGTATTTCTTTTGTTCTATTTGCCAGTTAACTTAAATTTGGTCCATGGCTTGATAAAATCAAGTAAAAATAATTCATCTTTGGCGATACTACCAATTTTGTTCTTTCTTGGCTCTTTATGTGGCTTTAAGACAATTTGAAATTCATTTTTATAAATACCAAAATTGTCATTACCGATTAAAACATCACCGCGTTGAAATTCCTCTTCATTATCATGTGGTGGGTTAGGGATGTCTTTGTAAGTTACTCGAGGCATAGTTGAACGAATGACAATTTCATTCATGTCGCCGCGGCGGAAGTGTTGAGGTTTTTCTATATCACTAATTTGTTTTACATAATCAACGTGAAGCATTAACTGGTAACGATTTACCTCTGATAAAGCCCTTAATTCTTCTTCGCTAGCATAGGCGTTACCAATGATTACGTCATCAATTAAGCCTGAGGCAAATAAATGCATTGCTTGATAGGAAATAATATTGTTTAAGTAGTCGACGTTGTTACTCATGTTTAATTCAATGATTAAACCATATGGATTGTAAGAAAGAATTGCTTCTGTTGCACCGTCGAAGGCTGGGTCTAATCTAATACCAGCTGCACCAGTATCTGCGAAGAATTTTAAGTCAGAGTAACTAATTCCAAGTTGATCAAATAATTGAGGAGAAACGTCTAAGAAAGTTTGGTAACCTAATTTGTTGCCGTATTCAATTATTTTTTTGTACTTGGCTTGAGTTTCTGCAGGACTGACTTGACTTCAAGCATACTCATAAAAATGCGAGAGAAGCCGTATTTATGACCAAGTTCTAGGTATTTAGCATTGTCTTCAAAATTACTGTGGTCTGGATAGATGGATAGACCTAAAGATCTCATTCTCATTATATATACCTCTTTTCGTCAATATGTATATACCAATTATAGTTGATAAAATTAAAAGGGTCTAGCCCAATGTTCTGGTAAAAGAAAAAGGATGAATCAAATCAATTCATCCCTAGACAATGATTTCAGTAATATTTTGTTTATTCGTTAAATAAAGCAGTTGAAAGGTAACGATCACCGCCATCTGGACTAACAGTGACAGCAGCATGACCTTTACCAAGCTTCTTAGCTAATTCGATTGCACCGTGGATGTTGGCACCAGCGAAAATACCAGGTAAGAAACCTTCGTTTTTGGCAACTTCACAGGCTATCTTCATCGCTTCATCAGTTGAAACTTCTACAATGCCGTCATAGACATCTTTGTCCAAGTTTTTTGGAATAAATCCAGCAGCTATGCCGTGTTTGCCAGTCTTGCCATCCTTTAATAAAGGTGACTCGCTTGGCTCCAGTGCGTAAACCTTAGTATTAGGATTTTCCTTCTTTAATGCACGGCCAATACCTGAAAGAGTACCACCGGTACCAACGCCAGCAACAAAAGCATCGACAGACTTGCCGATACCGTTCATTGCGCTAATAATTTCTGGACCAGTATTAGGATTTTCAGGATTATCGAATTGCATTGGCATATAATAGCATTTTTTCCTTAACTAATTCTTCAGCCTTAGCAATAGAACCCTTCATGCCTTCAGAACCTGGTGTCAAAATAAGTTCAGCACCGTAGCCTTTCATGAGCTTACGACATTCTACACTCATGGTTTCAGGCATGACGATGATAATGTGATAGCCTTTAGCAGCAGCTACCATGGCTAAACCAATACCGGTGTTGCGTGAGGTAATAGTACCGCCTGGCTTTAAATTGCCATCACGTTCAGCTTTTTCAATCATTGCTAAAGCAATACGATCTTTGGTTGAGCCTGCAGGGGTTTCAAATTCAAGCTTAACATAAACATCAGCCGCATCTTCTGGAACGACACGGTTTAACTTCAATAATGGTGTGTTACCAATCAATTCTGTAACTGAATTATAAATTGTACTCATTTTTTACCTCTTAATTTAAAACTAACTTGCTTTTTTCAACTTGTTTAAGCCAGTTATCAAAAAACGTTTTTGTGTATCCTTCCATTGAAAAAGTGGGGAGGACATAGAATAATTATCTGGCTTTTTGTAGTGACGATCGGGATGAGCTGCGATTTCTCTTTGATATTCATCCCTTAAACCAGTTCTGCCATATTCGATATGTGAGAAGATGAAGTTTTGTTCAGGCTTCTCTTCTGATAAAACCATGAATAAATGGCCGTTATCATCAACCGAATTGATCACTAAACGTGGATCTTGCATGATTTGTTCTTTATCCATTTTCGCATAACGAGCATGGGGAGCGATAAAGCCTTGGCTAAGCCCATCTAATAAAGGATGTGGTTCGATGATTAAATGGGGAAAGATGCCAAAAATCTTTTCTGCTAAAATTCTTTTTCTAATGCCATAAAAATAGTTCATGGCTGCCATTGCACCCCAACAGAAGTACAATTGTTGCTTTCTTTGTTTATCAAGTTCTTGAAGCAAACATCGAATTTCCTCTATATATTCGACATCATGAAAGGCAAGATGGTCAATCGGTGCACTTGTAATAATGAAGCCATCAAATTCTTTGATACGATCGATATCTAATGGCTCTGAAGAAGTAGCAGATACTTCAGTAGGAACAGGGCGATGCAGATAATGAGAGCGTGGATATAAAAACGTTAATTTTTCGTTAGGCAAAACCTTTAAAAGCGTTTTTGCGTATCCAGCTTATTGTGCATCAGATTGAGAGCGCCTATTTTTACTTTATTAGCCAAGTTTTAACCTCCTTATTTATTAAAAGTTAATAGACTTATATAGCTTATAAAAAATAAGTAAAGAAAAAGGCCCAATATTTTTGGACCTTTGATTTAAAGATTGGTGAAAGCAATCTAGAGAAGTATTGTTTGAATTTTTAACCAAGATGACTGTTTTAGCAAAATATTCATTAGTCAATAAGGTACATTTCTCAAGATCTTTTTCAAAAATCTCTTTTAATTCTTTAGTTAAAAGAGGATTGTAGTTGAATGAGTTAACTTCAAAATTCAAAGTGTAACTACGGAAGTCTTGATTGGCAGAACCAACAGACGAGATATTTGAGCCACTGACCATTGTCTTAGCATGGATAAAGCCATCATTGTACTTATAGACTTTAACGCCGTTAGCAACCAAGTATTTGGCGTAATATTCAGTCGCACGATAAACAAATGGGTGGTCAGGCATGCATGGAATCATAATTTTGACATCCACGCCACTGTTGGCTGCAATAATCAATGATTCTAGAATTGAGTCTTCAGGAATCAAATATGGCGTCTGAATATAAACGTATTCTTTTGCGCTAGCAATGATACCTTCATAACCGCGTCGAATACCGTAGCGTTGGTTATCAGGACCAGATGCAACAATTTGCATGGCGACGTTGTTATCTGATTCGAAGTCTTTACGATCAACAATAAAATTTTTAAGCTCATCTAATTCGAATTTAGGAAGACTAGTTCTTCTAGTTGAAGTGTTCCAATCCATGGCAAAACGAACTTCCATTAGAATAGGAGATTGTCCTTCTACACGAAGGTGCGTATCGCGCCAGTGACCAAATTTCTTAGATTGATTTACGTATTGATCGCCAATATTAAAACCACCAATGTAACCCGTATTGTGGTCAATAACGACCAATTTGCGGTGAAGGTGATAGTTAAGACGAGGAGTAGTGAACCAGTGCCTTTTTAGAAGTAGAAATAAAATGGTTGTGCTTGCCCACCCAATTCTCTTAAATGATCAAAAAATGCTGGCTTAGTACCACGTGAACCTGAAGTATCATAGATTACTCGCACTTTAGCACCATTTTTGGCAGCTTGCTCAAGTGCAGCTAAAACGCGATGGCCTAATTTATCTGCATAAAAAGTATAGAACTCCAAACTAACAGCTACTTTGGCATTCTTAATGTCTTCAATCATTTGATCAAAGAGTTCGGGGCCGTCTGTGTAGACTTTAACGTGGTTAGCAAAGGTCAAGATAGCATCATCATTATTTAAATTCAGCTCAGTTAACATTCTGACACGTGGAACCCGTTCTTTTCTTGGAAGAAGATCGTACTCTTGCAACATCTTCTTTTGCTGGTTTAAATAATGGTTACGTGTTTCTTTTTGTTCCTTTTGGATAGCAAAGATTTCATCTTGCGATAATTGCCGGCCAAAGAAAAGATAAAGAATAAATCCAATACCAGGTAAGATTGTCAAAACAAGCATCCATGCCCAAGTGGCAACCACGCTTCGACGACTTCTAAAGACGGTCCATACGGCAAAGATGACGTTAATTATCCATAGAACCTCTAAAGTTCGCCTTATTATGTCCCATGTTAAAATCATTATTTTGTTACTCCCCTTTGAATAGTTTCAATTAATAATTTTAGCAGATTTAATTCAAAAAATAGTTTAAATTTATTGATCTCTGATAAAATAAAAGTGAAAGCAAAAAAGCAGATTAAACGGGGGTAGAGAACGATGAGAAAGAGAATAGTTTATCTTGCTGGGTTGGCTTTAATGGCAATGGATTTAGGTGCAACAACTACCGTTGAACCCGTTAATGCAGCGATTGCTGATCCAATTCAAACAGGTAAGAAATTAAATTTAACTAGAAGTGCATATGTTTACAACAAGCGCGGTGTTAGAGTGGGTCGGTTAAAGAAGGGTAACATGTGCAAGATCCACGTTATCAAAGTAATCAACGGCGCCACTTACGTTAAGATTGGCAAGAACAGATTCGTAAAACAAGAAGCATTTTTACCATATGTTAAGTCTGCTCGAGTAGAAAACATTATTAAGAAGAATTCATATATCTATGATGAAATGGTGAAAAATTCCAGGCAAGTTTGTCAAGCGTGGTACCAAAGTAGACTATTTAGGTCATAAAGAAATTAATGAAAAGCCATTTGTTCAAATTGGTGATGGCGAATACGTTAAGGCATTAAATGTTTTAACTATTATGGTTAATAACTAAATAATCAAGACAAACAAAAAGAAGTGATGATCATCACTTCTTTTTTATTCTGGTCAAATTATCTATTTTTGCATTACCGGTTGGTAAACCAAATCAATTAATACTGCCGCAATTACTGCAACAACTACAGTGATTAATAAGTTTTGCCAGCTAATTTGTACCATTGCTAAACCGCAAAGAGCCAAGATAAAGGTTAAAGCTACATCCGCAATTTGAACGATACCAACCAACTTGGATGGGTAATCTTGCCAGAAGTATTTGCGAGTTCTGGTGATTAATACGATGAGCATAGCACTTAAGACTAAGTATACGTAGACCATCGTTGAAATAGCACCATGACTCCAGCCATGAGTATTCAAGTACCAAACAAAGATGAAACCGATCACGGTCCAACCGGCAGCAAGAGAGAAGGCAATTTTAGCTAATTTAGCCATGTTCCAGTTTTCTGGCTTGTAAGTGATATGGGTTCTATCAGTACCGATCATCATAGTAACCATGTTGTTCATGATAGTGTAGATAACCATTGCATTCAAAGCCATTGGAATGTAGTCGAAGAACAGGTAACCGAATGTTAAAAGCATAGTTAATTCGGCAGTTCTAGCAAGCTTAGTCAATGACCAAGTAGTCATTCTTTGGTAAACGCGGTGACCAGCATCCAAGATCTTAACGATTGAACCTAAACCATCGTTCAAAAGAACCATCTTGCCTGAACGCTTAGCAACGTCGGCGGCGTTAGAAACGGCAATACCAACTTCAGCTTGCTTCAAAGCAGGTGAGTCGTTAACACCGTCACCAGTCATCCCAACAATGTAGCCCTTCTTTTGGAAGCACTTAACCATGTTTAACTTATCTTCAGGTAAAACGTCGGCGATACCAGCTAAGTTGTCGATATCGGTATTATCGTTAAAGTCATGAATAGAAATTACTTCACCAGTTAAATCAACTTGTTCAGCTACGGCTGCGGCAGTCTTTTGGTTATCACCGGTTAACATGATAGGACGAACGCCACGCTTCTTTAATTCAGCTAAAGCAGCCTTAGAATCGCTTCTTACCTTATCTTGTAAGATGAAGACACCGGCGAATTTATCGTCGATTAAAACAGCAACTGAACGACCTGCTTTAAAGTTAATGTCGTTTACTTCTTCGTTGGCATTTTTATCGATTAAAGATAATTGTTTAAATGAACCCAGCTTAACGTTGTGACCATCAGCTTCGGCCATTGAGTAACCAGTGTCGGAAGTAAATGGTACGAAATTATCGGTGTCCATTACAGGGATGTTTTTTTTCTTTTAAGTATTCATCAATAGCAGTATCAATGATACCGGCATTACGTTTGTCAGTGGCCGCACCAACTAAGGCAAGCACATCTTTATCAGGTAGATCGCTAACATCGGTCCAGCTAGCTACGGCAGTTTTGTTTTCGGTAATAGTTCCAGTCTTATCAAGCAAGAGCAAGTTCAAGTTGGCTGCATCTTGAATACCAGTTAAGTCGGAAGTCAAGACGCCTTCTTTACTCAAACGAGTTGCTTCAAATGAGTTGGATAATGCAAAAGTTGATGGCATAGCCACAGGAATTGAGGCAATGAACATCATGGCAAGGAATGGCAACATGTTAATAAAGGTATTGAAATTGCCACCCTTGAAGAATGAAGCGATGATGATTACTAAAGTAAGAACACCATCTAATAAACAAAGGTAGTAGATGATCTTAGTCAACAATTGTTGCAAGTGACCTGGTGCAGCAGAATTGTTGATCAAGTTGATGGTCTTACCACTTCTTGAGTGCTTACCAGTAGCAGTAACGATTGCTAAGCCGTCACCTTCGACAACTGTAGTACCAGCATAGGCGGTGTCGTCAACATTCTTTTTAACTGGCTTTGATTCACCAGTAATTGAACTTTCATCGCAAGCTAGAGCGCCAGAAACTACTTTGACATCGGCTGCCAATACGTCACCACGTTGCAATGAGATTAGATCGCCTTTGACTAATTGCTTAGAGTCGATCTTGATCCATTTGCCATCTCTTTCAACCGCAACAGTTGGCGTTAATTTGTGTGAAATGTTGTTTAATACGCGACGTGATTGTTTCTTCTTTGAAGCTCCGTTAAAGGCCGCGAAGAGTAACATCAACAATACGAATAATGATTGAACCCACTTGCCTAAGATACATTCAAGGATCAATGCACCTTCTAGAATCCAAGCAGAAAGATTCCATAATTTAGACAAAAATTCCTTAAAGAAATTGTATTCAGGCTCAGGTACTTCGTTTAAGCCGTCTTCTTTAAGGCGTTTGTCTGCTTCGGCTTGAGTTAAGCCATGAAAATTTTCAGACATTTGTTTAATTCCCTCCAAATCTACCTTATTAAATTAGCACATAAATTGCCCAGATTAAAATACTAAAATATAATATATGATATTAAAAAATTTTAATATCTAAATTTTACCAAAATAAAAAGGATAGATTATGAACTTAAAACAATTGCATTATTTTTAGTGGTAGCCGAAGAAAAGCAAATTACTTCTGCGGCTAAGAGATTGTATATTGCACAACCACCATTGAGCTACCAATTAAAACAACTAGAAAAAGAATTAGGCGCACAACTTTTTAAAAGAACGTCACATGGGATCGAATTAACCGATGCCGGCCAGATTTTGCAAGGTTATGCGAGTGAAATATTATCGCTGGCCCACAATGCGGAAAATCAGGTGCAGAAGACAATTTCTGGTGAATTAGGGACAATTGCTATTGGTATGGCATCTTCATCGACTGGACTAATTCCAATGGACTCATTTAAAGAATTAACGCGTTTTTATCCCGAAATCAGTTTTGATATCTATGAGGCCAATACTTTTGGCATTTTGGATAAACTAGAAAAGAAGACGATCGATTTAGGGATCGTGCGTACGCCGTACAATCGTAATGGCCTGAATGCGCGCAATTTAACTAAAGAAAAGATGATGGCGGTAACTGTTGATCCGTATTTTCAAGGTAAAAAAGAACTGCGTATCAAGGATCTAGCGAATCAACCGCTGATTATTTATCGCCGCTTTGAAGATATCTTTAATCAAACATTTGCTCATCATGGAATCGCGCCTTTTTATGCTGTTAAATGTGACGATTCACGTACTGCGATTACATGGGCAAAAAGAAAAATGGGTTTAGCTTTGGTACCAGAATCAATTGCTACAATCTATGCCAAAGACAATATGATTCCTATTAAACATGCTAATTGGGTAACACATTTACAATTAATTTGGCGCAAAGATAGACAAGTTACTCCACTCATGAAAAAGATTATTGACTCATTAAGCTAATAGGATTGTAACTTAAACCTAATTGATCTATAATAAGTGTAAGCGGATACATTAATTATAGTGAGAGGGTGGTTAAATGACTAGTCCTATTCATGTTTATTCAGAAATTGGTAAGTTGAAAACAGTGATGCTTCATCGACCTGGCAAGGAACTCGAAAATCTTTCACCAGAAATCTTGAATCGGATGCTGATTGATGACATCCCTTACTTAAAGATTGCTCAAGAAGAGCACGATTATTTTGCTAAAACCTTGCAAGATCAAGGAATTCATGTGCTTTACTTGGAGGATTTGCTAGCAGAATCCTTAGTAGCAGTAAAAACGCGCACGGCCTTTATTGATCGTTTGCTAGAAGAATCTGGCATTAAGAAAAAAGATCCTTTGCACCAATTGCTGCTGGAATATTTGCTGGCAATGAAGCCAGAAACGATGGTGAAGCAAGTAATTGCCGGTATCAAAAAGAGTGAGATCAAAAACGTTGAGCCATCACTGGCCGACCTAGCAGAAGATGCAGATTATCCATTTTACCTAGATCCAATGCCTAATGTTTACTTCACTCGTGATCAACAGGCGGCCATTGGCAATGGGATGACGATTAATAGGATGACCTTTAGGGCAAGAAGACGTGAATCTTTGTTTATGAAGACAATCTTGCAAAATCATCCTAATTTTAAAGATCAAGATATTCCGATTTGGCGTGATCGTAATGTTCATGGCCGAATCGAAGGCGGGGATGAATTAGTTTTAAATAAGCACGTCTTGGCAATTGGAATTTCGCAAAGAACTTCAGCGGTTGCAATCACCGACTTAGCTCATGCCTTATTTGGTCATTCAACTTTTGACACGATCTTAGCGATTAAAATTCCGCACAATCATGCCATGATGCACTTGGATACCGTATTTACGATGATCAATTATGATCAATTCACAGTGCATCCCTTCATCCTATCCAAATCTGGCAAAATTGATATCTACGTTTTGCAACCGGATAAGGATGGTGAAGTCAAAATTACGCCTAAGAATGACTTAGTCGAAGTATTGAAGGAATATTTGCACTTATCTGAAATCGATTTGATTCCCACAGGAGGTGCAGATCCAATCGCCGCTCCAAGAGAGCAGTGGAATGATGGCTCAAATACTTTGGCAATTGCTCCAGGTGAAGTTGTTACCTATGATCGTAATTATGTTTCTAATGATTTATTGAGAAAACATGGCATTTTAGTACATGAAGTTCGTTCAAGCGAACTTTCTCGTGGCCGTGGTGGCCCAAGATGTATGTCATGTCCACTAGTTCGTGAAGATATAGAAGAGGCAAAAAATGAAATATTTACAAAACGTTTTTCAAGGTAGAAGCTTTTTAGATTGTAAGGATTATACTCCTGCAGAAATTGAATATTTAATTGATTTTGCACTTCACTTAAAAGAATTAAAGAAAGAGCATATTCCACACGAGTATTTAAAGGGTAAGAATATTGCGCTTTTGTTTGAAAAGTCTTCAACTAGAACTCGTTCCGCCTTTGTCGTTGCTTGCAACGATTTAGGAGCAAATCCTGAGTATATGGGTGCAGGTGAATTATCACTTAGGCAAAAAAGAGAGTATTAAGGATACTGCTAAAGTTCTAGGCAGCATGTTTGATGGGATTGAATATCGAGGCTTTGCCCAAAAAGATGTCGAAGATTTAGCTAAATACTCCGGTGTACCAGTTTGGAATGGTTTAACCGATAAGTGGCACCCAACGCAAATGCTAGCTGACTTTATGACAATTAAAGAAAATTTGGTCACTTAAAGGGCATCACCTTAGCTTATGTTGGCGACGGTCGTGATAATGTCGCAGACAGTCTATTA
>ENA-OQBL01001243-OQBL01001243.1-human-gut-metagenome-genome-assembly--contig:-NODE-1243-length-10351-cov-2.089984_pt1 | contig 10351 bp, 14 predicted proteins | sample MGYA00242747_ERZ504553 | MGnify/ENA primary metagenome ERZ504553 (study PRJEB26092, sample SAMD00036240) | human gut metagenome | host: Homo sapiens | study: EMG produced TPA metagenomics assembly of...
AATCGCTCTGTGTTTCAATTTAATCGCCCGGTTTAAAATTCGGACATACTCCACGGAAAAACCGGCTTAATGCCGCAACCTCCCGCTTCATCGCATATCTTGTGCAGTCACACAAGCATTTATTATAAACGAAATACCGCATTATTTTCAACCTTTTCGGCAAAATAAGCGGTATAGAAGTTTTTTGAAATTATTTTTAATTAATTTTGTTTAATTTGCACATACTCCCGTTTGCCGATTTTTATGTTATAATTAGGCAGACGAAAATGTCTTTTCTATACTATTGTATATAAGGGATTCCATTTTGTCAATTGTGCAGTTTTATGAAAAGGAATGACAAACAATGAAACATTTGTTCGTTACATTTGGTCCCTGCAGACTCTACAGAAGAAAAAGAGGTGAACCTATGAAATTTCAGAGAATTCAAGACCTTCGGACAGACGCTGATCTGTCCCAGAAGCAGATCAGTGATATCCTTCACATCAGCCAGCGTTCCTACTCCCACTACGAAACTGGCTCCAGGAACATTCCAATCGAAATGCTGATCCGCCTTGCAAATTATTATGAAACCAGCATTGACTATCTGGTTGGCCGTACTGATAATAAAAAAATGCCGTAATTGCAAAGGTACTGAACAGGTACAAAATGAGGGGGATGCGATTTCCCCCTCATTTTGTATACCATAAATAAAGTTATTACCATTCACTCGTAACATTCCGTAAAGTATTTTTCATATATCCGTTACTTTCCTTCACTTCGAAGCTTTCCTTCCGTATCTGCAATTTTCTGAATATTTGCGACTTCATATTCATTAAACACAGAAGTATCTGCATCAAAGGTCTCCGGCTCCACAGTTCCCTTATACCAGGATTTACTGTTAAAATAATCCGCAATTCTCTGTGTCACAAATTTCCTGCCATGTCGGGCATAAATTTCATTTTTCGCCAGTTCCAGCTGATCAGATGAATAGCCTGACAAATCCTCATCTGTAAGGTATCGGCTGTTGCTGTCCGGGAATATATAATCCCTGGAAGAGAGATCCGTTTTATCTGTATTATCAGCCGGAGTCACGGAAGGTGCCTGTGTCACAGAAGCGGCTTTCTCCCTTGTAAGGACCCCATCTACCTTTGGTGTCACCCCGGCACCCTCTGCAGCGGAAGCTGTATTAAGGCGCAGATAAAGTCTGCCCTGATCAAAGGTCATATTTCCACGCACCTGGTTTCCCCAGGAATCTGTAAAGGAAAGCTTTGCTGCATTTCCAGCCACTTTTGCAGTATCCGAAGCTTCCGAAACCTTAGTGCCGGCATTGTCACCAGCCTGAGAAAAAGTAAAAGTAACAGACTTCAGGGTAAGGTCGTCTATAGACAGTGTCACCAGTCCATCCTTGCTGTACCAGGTTCCCATATAATCACTAGCCATGAACGCCGGTGCCCTGGTAATCACTGGAGTCGGTGTCACTGTGGCTGTAGGCTCCGGTGTGGGCGTAGCTGTAGCCGCTGGAGTCGGTGTCACTGTGGGCACCCTTTCCAGAGCCTCAATGGCAGCCTTCTTCTGCTGCTCCTTCTGAATCTTTTTCTTATGTTCGGCAAACAGAAGCCCCGCTGCTCCAATCATGATAAATATGGCAATCAGGGCAAACAGCGTTGCTTTTAGTACATCTTTGTTGTGCTTTTTCACAGGCAGTCACCTCCTGTTTATTCCTGTCCGTTCCAGCAATAAGTGCAAAGCTTGCACGGTTCAATATCAATTGACTTCTTCAGATCATCCAGACGATGATATTTCAGGGATGTAAAATTCAGTTCCTTGCGGATTTCTTCCAGCATTTCTTTGTAGTTTGTAGAATCCGGATTTGCATAATCCTGCAAAATCCTGTCTGATACATTGTCCCCTTCACGTTTCGCAATGATCCTTCTTGTGATCAGATCCATCTCTGACTTAGAGCGTGAGAAATTCAGGTACTTACATCCATATAAAAGCGGCGGGCAGGCAGGTCTGATATGAACCTCCTTAGCACCATTGTTATAGAGGAATTCTGTTGTCTCACGAAGCTGGGTACCTCTTACGATAGAGTCGTCAATCATAAGGAGGCTTTTATCTTTGATCAGTTTATGTACTGGGATCAGTTTCATTCTGGCGATAAGATTTCGCTGGCTCTGCTGAGTCGGCATAAAAGATCTTGGCCATGTGGGCGTATATTTAATAAACGGACGGGCAAACGGCACACCAGAGCGGTTAGCATAGCCGATGGCATGTGCAATACCGGAATCCGGTACTCCTGCAACCAGATCCGGATTCACTTCTCCGGCATCTCTTCCTGCCAGAATATCGCCGCATTTGTAACGCATTTCCTCTACATTTACCCCCTCATAAGTGGAGGTTGGATATCCATAATATACCCAGAGGAAAGAACAGATTCGCATCTTGTCTCCTGGCTTCTGCAGAACCTGGGCTCCCTCCGGGGTAATAAAATCAATCTCTCCAGGTCCCAGCTCTTTCAGGTCTTCATAGCCAAGATTAATGTAGGCATGACTTTCAAAAGAAGCACAGCATGCATCTTCCTTCTTGCCGATTACAAGAGGAGTTCTTCCATAACGGTCGCGTGCTGCGTAAATGCCCTCCCCTGTCATAAGAAGAAGGGTCATAGAGCCCTCGATCATCTCCTGTGCATAGCGGATTCCCTCAACAATACTATCCTTCTGATTGATCAGCGCTGCAGTCACCTCTGTAGGATTCACACTGCCACCGCTCATCTCCAGAAAATGGGTATGCCCGTCTTTGAAGCATTTCTCTACCAAAGCTTCTATATTATTGATCTTGCCTACTGTTGTAATTGCAAAATTTCCCAGATGGGAACGCACCAGAAGAGGCTGCGGTTCATTGTCAGAAATACAGCCTATTCCAAGATTGCCTTCCATCTCTGCCACATCTTTGTCAAATTTGGTACGGAACGGTGAGTTCTCAATATTATGGATCACGCGGTTAAATCCACTGCTCCTGCTATAAACGGTCATTCCGCCCCTTCTTGTACCCAGATGGGAAGTGATAATCAATTCCCAAAAAAAAGATCCATTACACAAATCAGACTTTGACGCAACACCAAAAATTCCACCCATTTTTCCTTAGTCTCCTTATTTTTCTCCTTTATAACGCCTTTTCTGTAGGCATCCAAAAGCTGTTTCAGCTCCTGAATTCGTTCTTTCAGTGCCTTACCGTTATCCGTATCTCCCACAAGGGCACGCCTTGGATTATAGCGGACAGCCACACGGTTGGACACAATGTCCCTCTCTGTTTCCACTGCATCTTCCGCCGAAGTAAAAGGCTCATGGGCAGTCAGGCTCAGACCATAGGAACTGTAAACAAGAGTATATCCGGCAATACCGGTCACATTCCGGTATGCCTCACAAAAACCACCGTCAATTACGATCACCTTGCCATCACATTTCACCGGATTCTCTCCCTCCAGCTGATGAACAGGCACGTGACCATTGATAATATGCCCCTCATCCGGATCCAGCCCGAATTCTTCCAGCATACGATTTACTACCTCTTCTTTTTCCCAGAGGTGATAGTAGGCATTCTTTTTCTCTTTGTGTGTCTCTTTATCTGCGATAAAATAACGCTCGAAGGTAGTCATTTTATCTTTTCCATAAAGGGGAGAATTAGGCCCGGCCCAGATATACCACAGAATATCCTGGCTTGCTTTCTTCTCCTTCTCATCTACGGTAAAAAAATGCTTTTCTTACGTAGGCTTCCAGTTTATCATAAAGTGCCTTGCCTTTACAAGTCTCACCGTAAATCTCAACTTCTTTCAGAGTTCCATCCTCGTTCAGCGGAATACTTCCATGGAAAAGAAGGTTCCCGTTATAGGTCTTATAAAGGCCGCCTTTATCCAGAAGCAGCTGCATGTGGTTCTGAAGCTTCTCGCAGTTTCGAAATGCTGAGCTCAGGCGCTCCACTACTTCTTTTTTCCCCTATTCTGTCAGCTCATAGGGATGTTCCCAGTCAATGGTTGGAAAATGGGTGTCCAGAAGATTATGCACACTTCCATCCGGCAGCTGCACAGTGCCCTTCTCCGGATCAATCCCCTCCAGAACGCATCGATTCTCCATATGAAAATCCGGATGTTCTTTCGCCAGTACCCCCTTCCAGCTTAAACTGGATAATGGAAATGGCTTTGTGCATTTTCCTGCTCAGCTCTTTCTCAAGAGCATTGTAATTGGAAGGATTGCCATGTACTTCAAATACCTGGCAGGGATCATCCCCGTAAACCTCCATGGCAAAAGCAGCAAGAGGCATCATATTGATTCCATAACCATCCTCCAGAATATCCAGATTGCCGTAACGGATACTGTTACGGATCACTGTGGCCATACAGGCAGCCTGTCCTACAGCGGCGCCCATCCATACCACATCATGGTTTCCCCACTGAATATCCAGAGAATGATAATCCATCAGTCTGTCCATAATAAAATGAGGACCGGGACCTCTGTCATATATATCTCCAAGCACATGAAGGTGGTCTACAACCAGTCTCTGGATCAGTTCAGCAAGAGCGATAATGAAGTTCTCTGCCCTGCCGATATCTATAATGGTATCCACAATGGAATCGTAATAAGCCTCTTTATCCAGAACTTCTGCTTTCTCCGTGATCAGCTCTTCGATCACATATGCATAATCCGAAGGCAATGCCTTACGAACCTTGGATCTGGTATATTTGGAGGCAGTTGTCTTGCACACTTCAATAAGACGGTACAGGGTGATCTTGTACCAGTTCTGCATATCAGACTCTTTTTTCTTCACATAGGCAATTTTTTCCTTCGGGTAATACACGAGAGTTGCCAGGGAACGCTTGTCACTGTTGCTTAAGGTATGTCCAAATACATCATCTATCTTCTTTCGCACAGCTCCCGAACCGTTTCGAAGCACATGGGAAAAAAGCCTCGTACTCTCCATGGATATCGGAAAGAAAATGCTCGGTGCCTTTTGGAAGATTGAGAATGGACTGAAGGTTGATGATCTCTGTAGAAGCCTTCCCGATAGTGGGGTAGAGCTCCGCCAGACGTTGTAGGTAGCGCAGTTCTTCTGTTTTCATGGAACCTCCTAAATTCATATTACTCTTATTTAACCAGCGTTAGTAATTGTGACGCACATCTTGCGGAAAGCCTTTTTCAAACACGCTCTAGAAATCAAACAATGAAATCTGATTGGACTGTGGAATATCTCCAAATAATCCAAGTTTATCCATCAAATCAATTACGGTCTTGCTGACCTTGGTCCTGTCACGGAAATCATCCTTGGAAAGAAATCTTCCCTGTACAGCAGCATCCACTACAGCATCTGCCGCCTTATCTCCAAGACCTTCTATAGAATCAATGGACGGCATCAGTTTTCCTTCTATGATCTGGAAGCGATGTGCCTTCGCACGGTAAATATCAATGGGCATAAAATCATAACCTCTTGCATACAATTTCCTGAACAATACGCATATCTTTCAGGGTATCCTGCTCTTTTTGGACGCAGCGTGCCCCTTTCTTGCGTATCTCTGCCATATAAAACTCCAGCTTTTCTTTTCCCATACACATCAGTTCATAGGAAAAAGCTGTGGCACGGATACTGAAGTATGCACCGTAATAAGCCAACGGCTGGAATACCTTAAACCAGGCGATTCTGTATGCCATCATAACGTAAGCTGCCGCATGGGCTTTCGGGAACATATATTTGAATTTTTTTGCAGGACCAGATGTACCAGTCCGGAACGCCATGTTCCTTCATGGTTGTGATCCATTCATCACGAAGACCTTTTCCCTTACGGACACTCTCCATGATGGTAAATGCCAGACCACTCTCCACTCCCTGGCCAATGAGATAGATCATAATATCATCTCGGGTACAGATTGCTGTAGAAATGGTAGCCTTTCCTTCTTCGATCAGAGTCTGGGCATTTCCCAGCCACACGTCAGTACCATGGGAAAGTCCGGCAATACGGACCAGATCAGAAAAATATTTCGGCTTGGTATCCACAAGCATCTGCATGGCAAAATCAGTACCAAACTCTGGAATTCCCAGACAGCCAAGCTTGCAGCCGCCGATATCCTTCGGATCAATTCCAAGAGCTTCTGTACTGGCAAAAAGTGACATAACCGCCTTGTCATCAAGAGGAACCTCTCTTGCATTCAGGTCTGTCATATCCTCAAGGGTACGGATCATGGTGGGATCATCGTGTCCCAGAATATCCAGCTTCAGCAGGTTTCCATCAATGGAATGGTAGTCAAAATGGGTGGTGATAAATCCACTGCTGGAATCGTTCGCCGGGTACTGGACCGGGGTAAATTTCTCTATTTCCTCTCCCATTGGGAGTACAATAATTCCGCCAGGATGCTGACCGGTGCTTCGCCGGATACCGGTACACCCCTGTACAATACGGTTGATCTCGCAGGAACGCTTGTGCTGTCCCCGCTCTTCAAAATAATTCTTCACGTATCCGAATGCGGTCTTATCCGCAAGAGTACCGATAGTACCGGCCTTGAAGGTCTGGCCTTTTCCGAATATAACTTCTGTATAATGATGGGCATTGGACTGATATTCTCCTGAGAAGTTCAGGTCGATATCAGGCTCCTTGTCTCCCTTGAAACCAAGGAAGGTCTCAAATGGGATATCAAAGCCCTGCTTGGTCATCTTGGTGCCGCACTTCGGGCAGATCCGGTCTGGCATGTCGCATCCTGCCATACCTGCAAATGCCTTGATCTCCGGCGAGTCAAAATCACTGTACTTGCACTCCGGATTGGGGCACAGATAATGAGGCGGCAGCGGATTTACTTCCGTAATACCGGACATGGTGGCTGCCAGGGAAGATCCTACGGAACCTCGGGATCCAACCAGATAGCCGTCCGCATTGGATTTCCACACCAGCTTCTGGGCAATGATGTACATCACCGCATATCCATTGGAAATAATGGAGTTCAGTTCCTTGTCAAGACGGTCCTCCACGATCTTCGGAAGCACTTCCCCGTACATCTCGTGAGCCTTCTGGAAACACATGTCCTTCAGATCCTGGTCAGAGTTCTCGATGACCGGCGGATACTTGTCCGGATGGATCGGTGACATTTTCTCTATCATATCCGCAATCTTCACTGTATTTGTAATTACCACTTCCTCTGCCTTCTCACTTCCCAGATAAGAAAACTCCTCCAGCATTTCCTCAGTAGTGCGAAGATAAAGAGGTGCCTGATTGTCAGCATCCTTGAAGCCGCTTCCAGCCATGATAATACGGCGGTAGATTTCGTCCTGGGGATCCATAAAGTGAACGTCACAGGTAGCAACAACCGGCTTGTTAAACTGTTCACCAAGCTTTACAATCTTTTTGTTGATCTCAATCAGATCCTCTTTCGAATGAATCGTGTCATTCTTTTCATCCTCCACCATGAACATGTTGTTCCCAAGGGGCTGGATTTCCAGATAATCATAAAAGCTTACCAGTCTTGCGATTTCCTGCTCCGGTGCATTGCGCAAAAGAGCCTGGTAAAGCTCACCAGCCTCGCAGGCACTTCCAATAAGAAGTCCCTCCCGATGTGCCTCAAACACGCTCTTTGGCACACGGGGTCTGTGGTTAAAATACTTGATATGAGACTTGCTTACCAGCTTGTACAGATTGATACGGCCGGTCTCATTTCGCATGAAAATAACGGCATGGTAAGTGGGCAGCTTCTTAATGGTGTCCGAGGAAACCTTTCCCTGCTCATTCAGCTTGTCTACATCCGTAATATCTCTTTCCCTGCACATTTCCACAAATTTCTCGAAAATACATGCCGTACACTCTGCGTCATCAACCGCACGATGGTGATGATCCAGGGAAACGCCAACTGCCTTGGCAACGGTATCCAGCTTAAAACGGTTCAGCGCAGGCAGCAGGAATCGTGCCATACCTACCGTATCCACATAGGTGAAATCATTTGGGATTCCCATGCGGTTACAATTCTCTATAATAAAACTCATATCGAAATCTGCGTTGTGGGCTACCATTGTAGCTCCTTCACAAAATTTCAGAAATTCCGGTAAAATTTCTTCAATTGGACGGGCATCCATAACCATGCTGTCATTAATACTGGTCAGCTGCTCAATTCGAAATGGAATTGGAACCTGAGGATTGACAAATGTGGAAAAACGATCTGTGATCTTTCCATTTTCCACCAATACAGCACCAATTTCAATGATCTTACAGGTAAGGGGGGAAAATCCTGTGGTCTCAATGTCGAAAACCACGAATCTGCCGTCCAGGGACTGTTTTTTCGGGTTGGTGACCATACCCTTTAAGTCGTCTACCAGATAGGCCTCCATACCGTAAAGCACCTTAAAATCAGAATCCTTTGGCACGCAGCCTCCCCACGCATCAAAGCAATGGTTTGCCTCCGGGAAAGCCTGCACCACACCATGATCTGTGATGGCAATGGCAGGATGCCCCCACTCGTAGGCACGTTTTACCAGCGCTTTTGCCTCGGTTACACCATCCATATCGCTCATTTTCGTATGACAGTGAAGTTCCACACGCTTCTGAGGGCTGGTGTCCACTCTGGAGCTGCGGAAATCGGAGATTTTCTTAATTCCGGAGATGGAGCCTATGGTAAGCTCACCATCGAAACGGTCAATAGAAGTAACGCCTTTGATTTTCAGGAAGGCACCATTTTTTCACATGCTCTTTGATCTCCGGCACCTGCTCATTGCGCAGGAACATTTTTACTGTGATGGAATCTGTGAAGTCCGTAACTGGGAAAATCAGTATAGTCTTCTCATTTCGAATTTCTCTCGCTTCCACATCCATAACCTGACAACGGATGATAACCTCTCCCATTTCCTGCACAATATTTTCCCAATGGAATAGGCTCGTCCTCGAAATCTCTTCCATAAATAACATCCGGATTTGGATCCTTGCGGAAGCCACCACGGAAATCACCCCATTTGCCTTTCTTTTCGAATGGCTTTTTTCTCGAAAGGCCTTCTTTTTCCACTGGCTGCCTCTGCTTTTCTTCTCCGGTCTGGCAGCGGCTGTCTTGCCTGGCGCTGCCTCTTTTCCTGTTTTTTCCTCAGCTGCAGAAGCTGGTGCTACGCTCTCTTCTTCTGTGGAAAGTCTGGCATGCTTCAGCACATTGGCTACTTCCTGACGGATCTGGATAGCTGCAATTTTGCGGTACCTGCTCTCCTCCGTCTGCACATAATCCAGAGAAACTTTCAGGTCCATTCCACAACGCTCGCAGAATACTTTGTGAAGATATTCAATAAGTATCTCACTTTTCTGTCTGGAAATCACAGAATCCGGAAGTACCATATTCAGGCAGTCATCTTCTGGAAATGTGATCTGTGCCTGCTTGAACAGATTGTATTCCAGCATGTTGTAATTGCGAAGCTCCAGTTCCATGCTGGAGCGATAGGTATCCAGGAAATTCTTTGGCGTGTACTGTCTGGACAGATGGAACTTCTCGATTACCTTCACACTCACTTCAAGACCAGGAAAGCACTGTCTCTGAATCTGCTCTTCCAGGCTGAAAATATGCTTTTTATGGATCCAGCGGTCGCTTTTCAGGTAAACCCGGACACAGGTTTTGGCAGAGTTGCAGGCAACCTTGGTGACGATCACCTCTTCCAGAAGTTCACTTAATTCCTGTTTTAATTTTAAGTTTGGAAATACGTCAAAAAACTTCTTTTTCCATTTATAGAATATACACCTTCTGTCATTTCTGTGTCTTATTGCTATCCCAGTTCATCAATTCTTCTCTCAAGGTATCCAGTAGCTGGTCTTCCGGCACTTTCTTCACAATCTCACCGCCTTTGATCAGAAGACCTACACCTACGCCGCCTGCAATTCCGATATCGGCTTCTTTCGCTTCTCCCGGGCCATTTACCACACAGCCCATAACAGCTACTTTAATGTCAAGAGGGATATCCTGCACCATAGTTTCTACTTTATTTGCAAGACCGATCAGATCGATCTGGGTGCGCCCGCAGGTTTGGACAGGATACTACTTCCACGCCGCCCTTGCGAAGTCCAAGGGTTTTCAGGATACGTCTGGCAGATTTTACCTCTTCCAGAGGGGCGCCAGTCAGGGAAACGCGGATCGTGTCACCGATTCCCTGGTATAAAATAATGCCAAGCCCTATGGCAGATTTGATATTCCCGGAATAAAGGGTTCCTGCCTCTGTAATTCCCACATGGAGAGGATAACTGGTCTGTTCCGCAATCAGTTCGTGAGCCCTGGCGCACATCATAACATCAGAGATTTGATGCTGATCACCAGATTGTCGTAGCCAAGCTCTTCGATAATGTGCACCTTGTCAAGGGCGCTTTCTACCAGACCTTCTG
>ENA-OQBL01001244-OQBL01001244.1-human-gut-metagenome-genome-assembly--contig:-NODE-1244-length-10349-cov-2.067991_pt1 | contig 10349 bp, 11 predicted proteins | sample MGYA00242747_ERZ504553 | MGnify/ENA primary metagenome ERZ504553 (study PRJEB26092, sample SAMD00036240) | human gut metagenome | host: Homo sapiens | study: EMG produced TPA metagenomics assembly of...
ATTTATTCTCATTTCAGCCGGCTGCGCCATTGGAATCGGCAATGTATGGCGCTTCCCTTATATAACAGGACAGTACGGCGGCGCAGCATTTGTACTGATCTATCTTCTGTTCCTTGTAATTCTTGGACTGCCTATTATGGTTATGGAATTTGCTGTCGGACGCGCAAGCCGCAAGTCCGCTGCCAGAAGCTTCCATCTCCTTGAGCCAAAGGGCACCAAATGGCACCTTTACAGCTATGGAGCCATGCTTGGCAACTATATGCTGATGATGTTTTACACCACTGTAGGCGGCTGGATGCTGGCTTACTTCTTTAAAATAGCAAGCGGCACCTTCACAGGTCTTGATACAGAAGCGGTAGGAAACGTATTTAACACCATGCTCTCCAATCCTGGAGAAATGACCTTCTGGATGGTAATCGTAACTGCATTCGGTTTTGGTACCTGCTGCATGGGACTGCAAAAAGGTGTTGAGCGTATCACAAAGGTTATGATGGTATGTCTTCTTACTATTATGGTAGTTCTTTGCGTTAAGAGCTGTACGCTTCCAGGTGCCATCGAGGGTATTAAGTTCTATCTTCTCCCGGATTTTGGCCGTCTGAAAGAGAACGGACTGCTTTCCGGTATTTATGCCGCTATGGGACAGGCATTCTTCACCTTGAGCCTTGGGATCGGCGCAATGGCAATCTTTGGAAGTTATATCGACAAAGACCGTAGCCTTATGGGCGAATCCATCCAGATTGGTATTCTGGATACTTTCGTGGCACTAATGGCCGGACTTATTATTTTCCCGGCATGCTTTGCTTACAATGTAAGCCCTACACAGGGTGTTGGACTTGTATTCGTAACACTGCCGAACATGTTTAACCAGATGATGGGCGGTCGTTTCTGGGGTGCACTGTTCTTCATCTTTATGACATTCGCAGCTCTCTCCACCATCATTGCAGTATTTGAGAATATCTTAAGCTTTGCCATGGATCTGTGGGGCTGGAGCCGTAAGAAGGCAGTTCTGGTAAACGGAATTGCAATCTTTGTTTTATCCATGCCATGCGTACTTGGTTTCAACGTATGGAGCGGATTTCAGCCACTGGGCGCAGGAAGCACCATCCAGGATCTGGAGGACTTCATCATCTCCAATAACCTGCTTCCGCTTGGAAAGCCTTGTTTACCTGCTGTTCTGCGTAACCCGCTACGGATGGGGATGGGACAATTTCATCAAAGAAGCGGATACAGGAAACGGCATTAAATTTCCGAAGTGGGCACGTCCGTATCTTACCTATGTACTGCCGCTTATTGTACTGTTGATTTTCGTGATGGGTTATTACGATAAGTTCTTCAGATAAATATTATTGTAATGTAAATCAAAGGCAAAAGTTCACAGGGCTATTCACTCAAAACATGACCTATGGATTTTTGCCTCAATGTTTATACGGAACAAACACGTCGCCTGTCGGCGACATCATATACAAAAAGCCATATGAGGATAGACGTATGCAAAAGAAAAAAATTTATACAAAAATCCAAATATTACCGCCAGCGCCAGAAAAAGATCCGGCAGATCTGCATGTCCGCGGGGGGCTGTCCTGCTGCTGGTAGTACTGATCCTGATCGTCCGGGGATGTGCAGGAAAGACAAAGTGTGTAAACTCTTCGAATATAAACAACGCAACCGACGAAAATACAACTGGTTCTGCTCTTTCTTCTGACAGCGAAAAAGAACGATTCTTCATTTGCCGATGGAGCTAAGCAGACTACAGAATCTTCCAGTGACAGCTCAGATTCATCTTCTGATTCCGAAAGCAGCGATACTGTTTCAACAAAATCGAAGCACGACACCCCAGTCACCCTTACTATAAGCGTTGTGGGAGACTGTACCCTTGGTACAGATGAAGCCTTCGATTGCAGTACCAGCCTGAATGCATATTTTGAAAATTATGGAAAAGAATACTTTTTACAGAATGTAAAGAGCATTTTTGAAGCAGATGACCTGACTATCGCCAACAATGAAGGAACCTTCACAGACAGCAGCAGCCGCGAGGATAAAACCTTCGCATTCAAAGCACCCGCATCTTTTGCAGGAATTTACTCCAGCAGTTCTGTGGAAGCAGTGAACACAGCTAACAACCACAGCCATGATTACGGCGAGCAGAGCTTTCAGGATACCATGGATGCCCTGGATGCCCAGGGAATTGTTCATTTCGGCTATGATGAGACGGCTGTAATGGATATAAAAGGGGTAAAAGTAGGTCTTGTGGGAATCTATGAGTTATACGATCATCTAGAGCGTGAACAGCAGCTGAAAGACAACATTGCCAAGGTAAAAGAAGATGGCGCAGAGCTGATCATCGTTATCTTCCACTGGGGAAATGAAAAAGAAACCGTTCCAGACTCCAATCAGACCACACTTGGACATCTTGCCATTGACCTTGGTGCTGATCTTGTGTGTGGACATCATCCTCATGTACTTCAGGGAATTGAAGAATATAAAGGAAAGAATATTGTATACAGCCTTGGAAACTTCTGCTTCGGCGGAAACAGCGCCCCAAGTGACATGGACAGTATGATTTTCCAGCAGACCTTTACCATCTCAAACGACGGTGTAAAAGCAGATAATGTAACAAATATCATCCCCTGTTCCATCTCCTCCGCTTACGGCTATAACAATTACCAGCCAACGCCTGCTGAAGGGGATGAAAAGACCAGAATTATGGAAAAAATCCAGGAAAGAAGTTCCTGGATCGGATAGAAAAAATATGTTATTCAGCACCCCCAGAGCGAAAGCTCCGGGGGTATTTTTTGATTATAATATCAGCATCGCATCCCCAAATGAAAAGAACCGATACTTCTCCTGCACTGCCACCTCATAAGCATGCAGAATATTCTCTTTTCCAGCCAATGCAGACACCAGCATAACCAGTGTGGATTCCGGCAGATGGAAGTTGGTGATCAGACCGTCGATCATCTTAAATTTATAGCCTGGATAAATAAAAATCTCTGTCCAGCCGCTTCCAGACTTCAGAACACCATCCTCACCAGTTGCAGACTCCAGTGTACGGCAGCTGGTAGTTCCAACTGCGATCACACGGCCGCCATTTTTCTTGGTATCGTTGATCAGCTTCGCCTGGTCTTCTTCCACAATGTAAAATTCAGAATGCATGTGATGCTGTTCTACATCATCTACTTTAACCGGGCGGAAAGTTCCAAGACCTACGTGAAGAGTTACATGGGCAATATTTACGCCCTTGGCTTTCACCTGTTCCAGAAGTTCTTTGGTGAAATGCAGACCTGCTGTAGGAGCTGCTGCGGAACCCTCATTCTTTGCATAAACAGTCTGGTAGCGATTCTTATCCTTTAATTTATGAGTGATATATGGCGGCAGCGGCATCTCTCCCAGCTGGTCCAGAATCTCCTCAAAAATGCCTTCATAATGGAACTGGATCAGACGGTTGCCTTCGTCCACCACGTCGATGATCTCGCCCTTTAAAATGCCGTCGCCAAATGTGATTTTGGCACCTGGACGAGCCTTTTTGCCAGGCTTTACCAGGCATTCCCAGATATCGTTCTCTCTTCTTTTCAGAAGAAGGATTTCGATCACTGCGCCAGTCTCTTCCTTGTGACCGTAAAGCCTTGCCGGAATAACCTTGGTATCATTGATAACCAAAGTATCACCTTCATTCAGATAGTCCAGTATATCCCTGAAATGGCGATGCTCAATACTGCCATCTGCCATAGAAAGATGCATAAGTCTGGAAGAACTTCTGTCCTCCAGCGGATCCTGGGCAATCAGCTCCTGAGGGAGCTCATAGTAAAAATTCAGATGTTCTCATCTTTGGATTCCTCCTCTTTCCACTGCTTTTTACAGCTGCCGCACAAAATTTCCATTCTTTGGTTGGTGAGATCTGCCTTTTTGCAGCAGATCCGGGCGCCTTCTGGCTGTACGAATGATAGACTGCTCTCTGCACCACTTCTCTATATTTGCATGATGACCGGACATAAGAACCTCCGGAACCTTTTTAACCATGCCACTCTTCCGGGCGGCTGTACTGGGGATATTCCAGAAGTTTCCTGCAAAGGACTCGGTCTCGCCAGACTCCTGATTGCTGAGCACGCCTGGAACCATGCGGGAAATAGAGTCCATCATAACCATGGCCGGAAGCTCGCCGCCTGTAAGCACATAATCTCCGATAGACACATAATCCGTCACAATTTCCTCCAGAACACGCTCATCAATCCCCTCATAGTGACCGCAAAGGAAAACCAGGTCTTCCTCTTCCGCCATATCTCTTGCCATCTGCTGATTAAACACCTGTCCCTGCGGGGTGAGATAAACCACACGGGGGCGCTTCCCTGCTTTCTCGGCAATCGCTTCATAAGCCAGGTAAACCGGTTCTGCCTGCATCAGCATTCCAGCACCGCCGCCGTAAGTATAATCATCTACTTTCTGGTGCTTGTTAAAAGCATAGTCGCGGATATTTATGGCCTCCACAGAAAGGATTCCTGCATTAATGGCACGTCCTGTAATGCTGGTGTTCATTCCATTCCGGATCATTTCCGGAAAAAGGGTCAAAACATGGAATTTCATTTACAAAAGTCCTTTCATCAAATGTACCGTCATCACATTCTCCTCCAGGTCAACATCAAGGATGCATTCCCTGATTGCCGGGAGAAGTACTTCCTGATGATCAGGAAGCTCTACTACGTAAACATCATTGGCTCCTGTCTCCATAACATCTTTCAGGGTTCCGAAATGGGTGTTGTCCTCCAGAACCACTTCCATGCCAATCAGGTCGCCGATGTAATATTCATCTTCATCCAGTTCCTGGGCTTCTTCTCTGGGAACCCACAGGTCTCTGCCTTTGTACATTTCAATATCATTTATATTATCAATCCCGTCAAATTTCAGGATCACAAGATTCTTAAAAAATTTCACGTTACGGATTTCCAGCTTTTTCATCTCTCTGCCAGCATCCAGAATCACGTATTCAAGATCCAGGAAACGCTCCGGATCTGTGGTAGGGAATACTTTTACTTCTCCCCGCACGCCATGAGTGGTGGTAATTACTCCAACCTTTAATAAATCTTCCATTCAAAACTCCTCTACAAAAAACGAATATGTCTGCCGTCCAGGACTTTCATAAGTAAAAACAGGAGCCATGTCTCCACAGCTCCTGCATCCATATATCTTGCTTATCATTGCAGAATATCTACAATCACTTTTTTGCTGCTTTTGGAAGAAGCCGCTTTTACTACGGTACGGATGGCCTTGGCGATTCTGCCCTGACGTCCGATCACCTTACCCATATCAGATGGTCCTACCTTCAGTTCGATAACAACAGCGTCATCCTTTTCTGTTTCGGTAACGACTACTTCGTCCGGATTTTCAACAAGAGATTTTGCAATTACTTCCACTAATTCTTTCATTACACACCTCCCTGATCCCGCCCCGGAGCATATTCAAAAAATGCCCTCATCTGGACGTCACAGAAATACCCCCCTGAAAAATTGCCGGTTACAGTTCACGACTTTCACAGGAAATACTGTGCAGTCTGAACCGTTCTGGCAACCTCTAAGATACTCCTTAAATTATTTCTCGATTCCGGCCTGTTTGAGGATCTTAGCAACAACTTCTGTAGGCTGAGCACCGTTTGCAAGCCATTTCTTAGCTGCTTCTTCGTCAACCTTGCATACACTTGGCTCCTGGTTTGGATCATATGTTCCGATCTCTTCGATACATCTTCCATCACGTTTGCTGCGGGAATCTGCAACAACGATTCTATAGTAAGGTGCTTTCTTCTGTCCCATTCTTCTTAATCTGATCTTAACTGCCATTTTAATTTTCCTCCAATTTACTTTCTCTTTATTAGTTAATTTAATTATTTTATGTTAAAAAGGGAGCTTAAAGCCGCCTCTTTTACCACCCATTTTGCCGCCGCCCATGAGACCCGGCATCTGCTTCATCATCTTCTTGCTCTGCTCAAACTGCTTCACAAGGCGATTGACTTCTGCAACATCCACACCTGCGCCTCTGGCAATTCTGTTCTTGCGGGAAAGGTTCAGGATTCCCGGATTAGAACGCTCCTGTGGGGTCATGGAAAGAATAATGGACTTGGTTCTGTCCATTGCTTTCTCATCGATCATGCTCTCCACATCTTTCATCTTGCTTCCCACACCTGGGAGCATGTTCAGGATGCTGGAGATTCCGCCCATCTTATTCATCTGTTCAAGGCTGGTAAGATAGTCATTGAAATCAAAATCCATCTTCTTCAGCTTCTTGGACATCTCCTGGGCTGCTTCCTGATCCACGGCTGCTTCTGCCTTCTCGATCAGGCTCATTACATCTCCCATACCAAGGATACGGGATGCCATTCTCTCCGGATAAAACTGTTCCAGATCGGATAACTTCTCTCCCATACCTACATACAGGATTGGCTTGCCAGTTACGGACTTGATGGAAAGAGCTGCACCACCACGGGTATCACCATCCATCTTGGTCAGGATCACTCCATCGATTCCAACCTTCTCTGCAAAAGTCTGGGCTACATTGACTGCATCCTGTCCGGTCATGGCATCTACTACAAGGACTGTAGCATCTACCTCAATATTAGACTTAATATCAGCAAGCTCCTGCATCATATCCTCATCGACATGAAGACGACCTGCTGTATCAATGATCACTACATTCTGCTGATTCGCCTTGGCATGTGCAACAGCCGCCTTGGCTATGTCTACCGGGCTCTGTTTATCGCCCATGGTAAAGACTTCCACGCCTTGTTTCTCACCGTTTACCTGCAGCTGAGTGATCGCTGCGGGTCTGTAAACGTCACAGGCTACCAGAAGAGGTTTCTTACCTTTCGACTTGATCTTACCTGCAAGCTTGGCTGCGGTAGTAGTCTTACCGGCTCCCTGAAGACCTGCCATCATAATGACAGTCAGATCATTGCCAGGCTTGATCGGAAGCTCTGTAGTCTCGCTTCCCATAAGATTAACCAGCTCTTCGTTTACAATCTTGATGACCATCTGGCCTGGGTTCAGTCCGTTCATAACGTCCTGTCCAACTGCACGTTCCTGTACAGATTTCGTGAACTGTTTCACGACTCTGAAGTTAACGTCTGCTTCAAGGAGTGCCATCTTAACTTCTTTAAGAGCAATCTTAACATCCTCTTCGGTCAGACGGCCTTTGCTTCTCAGCTTCTTAAATACATTCTGAAGTTTATCTGTTAAGCTTTCAAATGCCATGAATTATAACTCCTCTAAAATCACATTGGATATTGCCTCAATATCATCAGCGTGATATCCGGATGCAAGCTCATGTATCTTCTGTACCTGTCCCCGGATATTCACAAACTTCTCCACCAGATGCAGCTTCTCTTCATATCCTTCCAGTGCTTTGTCACAGCGTCTGATCATATCATGTACGCCCTGACGGCTGATATTCAGTTCCTCTGCAACCTCACTTAAAGAATAATCCTCCAGAACTACACTCTCGTAGATCTGCTGCTGTCTCTTCGTAAGAAGCTCTCCGTAAAAATCATAGAGCAAAGTACGTTCCACAAACTTTTCCATTCGTTATCACCTTGGGTATCATACCGTATTTTGTGGTGTGTGTCAAGTGCTTTTTTCTTTACATGCAATAATTTTTTATATGTCCAAATTTATTATACGCTATTTCTAATTATCTGCCCTTATGTTATACTATAAAAGCTGCCGAGCCTCCAGCAGAAAGGAGGTGAATTCGATGGATAATATTATTGCTCTAATCCTTGTCCCTGTCGCAGTAAATGTAATTAGCTACTGCATTTACAAATGGCTGGACAGAAAAGACAAATAGGCAGCATAACAGCCTAAGGCATAAGCCACCTACATAAACGGAATAGAAAACCCCGGAAGTCTCGCACACCTCCGGGGTTTTCGTTTGCTTTCGATGGACTATTGCTCTAATCCTTAGCTACTATTAGGATATGCCATAACCAACGAAATGTCAACTTAAAATTCACATATTTTACTGACACTTAAAATCCACATATTTTACTGAATCAAACTATCATCATCAAAATAATTAATTTTCATAGAAGCCTTTACATCCCTCAGAGTCTCAGCAGCCTTTGCCTCAGCCACCTTACTGCCCTCTCTTAAAATGTCATAGACATCCGGAATGCGCTGCTCCCACATTTTACGGTGCTCGCGGATCGGGCCAAGCTCAGCCTGGAGAACGTTGTTCAGGAACTTCTTAACCTTAACATCTCCAAGTCCGCCTCTCTTATAATGGTCTTTCAGCTCGTCCAGGTTCTGATAATCCGGAAGAAATTCCGGGAAGTATTCTGGTTTGCAGAAAGCATCCAGATAAATAAATACCGGATTGCCATCAACATTTCCCGGATCCTGAACACGAAGATGATTCGGATCCGTGAACATGGACATAACCTTCTTCTTAACCTCATCTGCCTCATCGGAAAGATAAATGCAGTTTCCAAGAGATTTACTCATTTTTGCCTTACCGTCAATACCTGGCAGACGCAGGCACGCCTTGTTGGAAGGAAGTACGATCTCTGGCTCTGTAAGCGTCTCACCATATACTGTGTTAAACTTGTGTACGATCTCTTTGCACTGCTCCAGCATAGGAAGCTGATCCTCGCCAACCGGAACTGCTGTTGCGCGGAAAGCCGTGATATCTGCTGCCTGGCTGATAGGATAGCAGAAGAATCCAACCGGAATGCTGGCTTCGAAATTACGCATCTGGATCTCAGATTTCACAGTAGGGTTACGCTGAACACGGGCCACTGTAACCAGATTCATATAATAGAAAGTAAGCTCTGTAAGCTCCGGAACCATGGACTGGATGAAAATTGTGGATTTCTCCGGATCAATCCCGCAAGCCAGATAATCAAGTGCTACCTGGATAATATTCTGACGAACCTTCTCCGGGTGCTCTGCGTTATCAGTAAGCGCCTGGGCATCCGCGATCATAATATAAATCTCGTCATAATTTCCGGAATTCTGAAGCTTTACACGCTCAGATAAAGAGCCCACATAATGTCCCACATGAAGACGTCCTGTAGGGCGGTCTCCTGTTAAAATTACTTTTTTCATAGTTTGCTACTCCTTATATTCACCGCCATGCCGGCCCTTTTTGTAAAACCAACACAGTTGTATTTATTTATAATCAATTCAGCAAACACTCCCCATTTTTTGACATGAATATGCAACACACATCATATAGACTAACTTTATTCATACCATTTGTGATGTCGCTTCAGTTATTAACTGCAGGGTAGGGAAATGCTTCTGTTTTTCAATTACAGATCTGCGCGAATCACCTTTGGTCTGCATCCGGCAGTCTCCAGTGCTTTCACGATCTGATTCTTATGGTCTGTACCAAACGCCTCCAGAGTGATCTTCAGTTCTACAGCTGCATTACGGTTTGTGCTTACAAACTGGTTATGATCCAGCTTGATAACATTTCCCTGATTCTCTGCAATAATAGAAGCCACACGTACCAGTTCACCAGGCTTATCCGGGATAAGAACAGATACGGTAAAGATTCTGTCACGCTGGATCAAACCATGCTGTACTACAGAAGACATGGTAATCACATCCATATTTCCACCACTTAAAATGGACACAACTTTTTATTCTTGAAATCAAGATGACGAAGCGCAGCCACTGTCAGAAGTCCTGAATTCTCAACGATCATCTTGTGATTCTCTACCATATCCAGGAATGCAACGATCAGCTCATCATCCTCAACCGTGATGATTTCATCCAGATTCTCCTGGATATATGGGAAAATATGAGAGCCCGGAGTCTGAACTGCAGTACCATCTGCAAATGGTGTTTACATGGGGGCAGTGTAACAACCTCCCCTTTCTCAAGAGAAGCCTTCATGCAGGCTGCACCTGCCGGCTCTACACCGATTACTTTAATATGAGGATTAAGAAGCTTGGCAAGTGTGGATACACCTGTTGCAAGTCCGCCTCCACCGATTGGCACCAGAATATAATCTACAAGAGGAAGCTCCTGAATGATCTCCATAGCAATGGTTCCCTGTCCGGTAGCAACTGCAGGATCATCAAAAGGATGAATAAAGGTATAGCCCTTTTCTTCAGCAAGCTCCAGAGCGTATGCACAGGCCTCATCATAAACATCACCATGAAGAAATAACCTCTGCGCCATACCCTTTTGTACGCTCTACTTTAATAAGCGGTGTAGTGGTCGGCATTACGATCACGGCCTTCACACCGTACTTGTGTGCTGCATATGCCACACCCTGTGCATGGTTTCCAGCGGAAGCTGTGATCAGGGGCCTTTGCCCCTCTCCTCGTCGGAAAAGAGTACTGATCTTATAATAAGCTCCAC
>ENA-OQBL01001245-OQBL01001245.1-human-gut-metagenome-genome-assembly--contig:-NODE-1245-length-10348-cov-2.369435_pt1 | contig 10348 bp, 19 predicted proteins | sample MGYA00242747_ERZ504553 | MGnify/ENA primary metagenome ERZ504553 (study PRJEB26092, sample SAMD00036240) | human gut metagenome | host: Homo sapiens | study: EMG produced TPA metagenomics assembly of...
TATGCTTGTAAAAAAGATGGTTAATTTGATAAAAATGTTTGCAAAAATTTTGCTGAGATTGCTGATTTGAAAAGAAAAGAGAACTTTTGCGCCTTCGTGCATTTTTTATGAACAGCTTATTGATGCAACTGAGATATATATTGAAAATGAAAACGAACTTTTGGATGAAAAATCATATAAGCTTTTCAGGCTCTTTAGGGATAAGGCTGTAAGATATAAGGAAAATACGGATATTTTGAGAGAAAGCGTAACTCATCTTTTGGGACGCATATCAAACAAGCATTGACGCAAGGCAAAATGAAATAATGAAACTTTTTACCGTCGTGACTTCTGTTTTTTTGCCTATGACCGTTATAGTCGGCTGGTACGGAATGAATTTTAAATATATGCCTGAGCTTTCCTCCCGCTTTGGATATCCGTATGTGATTTTTTTAAATGTTGCAGTCGTTTTTTTCACTTGTTTATATTTTTAAACGAAAAAAGTGGATTTGAAATTATAAGCGGTTTTTAATAGTTTCAAAATGATGTATCGTGAATGTGTGCCCAAGGCGAATTTCTATGACTCGTGCAGGGAAATTAATTCAGGCTTTATCGGCGCATATTACAACGAAATCGTAATTTGCGAAAAAAATTTGATATTTTTTTATCCGTCAAAATTGCCTGTTTTGGCGGATTTTTTAATAATTGTAACCTGATGTTTACAAAAGAGTAACTGAAAAAAATCTTGATTTATCTTATAAGTTGATATATTATATTATTAATAATAATGAATAAGTGCGCTAAGGCGTAAATTTATAATGAAATACAAGGGGAAAAAATCGTGATAGAATTCAGAAATGTATCAAAGGTTTACGACAGCAACGGTACCCACGCCCTTTCAAATGTTAATATCAAAATTGAGGACGGAGAGTTTGTTTTCGTTGTAGGCTCTTCGGGTGCAGGTAAAAGTACATTTTTAAAACTCATTATGCATGAGGAAAAGCCAACCGAGGGTGAAATTATTTTTAACGAATATTCATCTGCCACTCTTAAGAAAAAGCAGGTTCCTTATTACAGAAGAGAAATGGGCATAGTGTTCCAGGACTTCCGCCTTATTCCTAAAATGTCGGTTTATGACAATGTTGCGTTTGCAATGCGTGTTATCGGCGCTAAGGAAAAGGAAATCCGTAAGAGAGTGCCATATATTCTTCAGCTTGTAGGTCTTTCTCAAAAGGCACGTTCGATGCCTAATGAGCTTTCGGGCGGTGAGCAACAGAGAGTTTCTCTTGCAAGGGCACTTGTTAATAATCCTAAGGTTATTATTGCGGACGAGCCTACGGGTAACGTTGACCCTGAAATGAGCCACGAGATTGTAGGTCTTTTGACTAAGATTAACAATGCCGGCACAACTGTTATTATGGTTACTCACGAGCACGATTTGGTGCGTTCGTTCCAAAGACGTGTTATTGTTATTAAAACGGCGAGGTTGTATCCGATACTCCCGACCCTACCCATGCTCAGTTTACAGGCGAAAACCCTAAAGCGGACACCGATATGTTCTTTTTTGACGAGGACGTTGAGATTGATAATGTTGACGTTTTGCCTAAGGACGAAAACGAAGAGGATATTTTTGATAACCTCGAAAGCGTTGTAAGCGACGAGAGCGCAGAGGAAGAACAGGGAGGTGAGCAGTAATGACAGGTGCAAGTTTAAAATATTTAATTAAAGAGGGCTTTAGGAATACTTGGACAAACAGAATGATGTCTATCGCATCAATTTGCGTTCTTATGAGCTGTCTTGTTCTTATCGGCTCTGCTTCAATGATATTCCTTAATATCGATTCTCTTCTCGGCAAAATTGAAGAGGAAAATGTAATTATGGTTTATATCACGGATGACGCAACACCCGATGATATTACAAATATGCAAAACGAGATTACTGCTTGCGGAAATATTTAAAAGCGTTGAATTTATTTCAAAGGAAAGCGCTTGGCAGGAACAGCTCAACACTATGGAGAAGGCTCAAGCAGAATTCTTTACTCAGATAAGCTCTGATATTCCGCTTCCGAATGCCTATAAGGTAACGGTTGAAAATCTTGATAAATTTGACGAAACGGTTAATAAGCTTAAAAAAATACAGCACGTTGATACTATCAGAGAAACAAAAATCTTGCTAAAAAGCTTGTTGCGTTAAGGCAGGGAATTACGGTTATTTCCTTTGTTATTATCGCAGTATTGTTTGTTATTTCTGTTTTCATTATTTCAAACACAATTAAACTTACGGTTTACAGCCGCCGTTTAGAGATAAGCATTATGAAATCAGTCGGGGCAACGAATTCGTTTGTCCGTTTGCCGTTTGTGGTTGAAGGTATAATCCTCGGTATCACATCGGGTGTTATCAGTTTAGGCTTTGTGTGGGGGCTTTACGAACTTGCGGTTAAAGAATTTTCTGATATCCTCAGTTCGTTTAACGGCTTAGGCTTCCTTAAATTTACCGATTATGCACTTCCGATGCTCGGAATATTTGTTGCTATCGGCGTGTTGACCGGTGTCGGAGGCTCAATTATTACAATGAGTAAATATTTAAATAAGGAAGGCAGTGAAATAAGTGGCATTTAGTATGAAACGAACATTGTCATTGATTTTAAGCTTTGCATTTTTATATCAAGCTTTGGCAGTGCTTTTTCGGCTCAGGCTAAGTCAACATCACAGCTTAGAAGTGAAAAGCAAAAAATTCAACAGCAGATAGACAGCGCTCAAAGCAAGCTGAATAAGCTTTCTGCCCAAAAGCAAAAAAATGAGGAATATCTTGCAACGCTCAGGTCAAAAATAAACTTGATGCAAGACAAGATTGATTCCCTTGAAGATGATAAAGCTGCATTGCAAGCGGAAATTGATGCAATTCAGGTAAAAATCACGCAAACAGAACAGGATATTGCAGACGCTCAGGCAAAAATTGACCAAAAGCAGGCTGAATTTGACCAGACCTATCAGGTTTATTGCCAAAGGCTTCGTGCAAATGTATATATCAGGCTCTGCATCTACTCTTGAGGTGCTTTTAACTTGCAAGGATGTAAGCTCAATGCTTACACGTGCGCAAATGGTTAAGTCGGTATCTCAGCAAGACAGCGCAATTCTTGACGAGCTTATGACAAAGATGCAGGAAATCGAGAAAGAAAATGAAAAAGCTTGAAGAAAAACGAAACGAATTAACTAACGAATAAGCAGCAAGCTTGAATCTAACAAAAAGGAAACTTCAGTCAAGTATTGATGAAATTGATTCAATCAAAAAGCGAAACTTGATGACCGAGGTTGCAAGAGTGTAACGAAGGTTATGAAAAGCCTTTCAAGCCAGTCGAGCGAGTATAAGGAGCTTATTGAAACCAATCAGGCACAGCTTGAGCAGGTTGAAAGCGAAATTCGTGCGGCAATTGCTTCCGCTTCAAGGGGAAGCGGCTCAATTTCAGGCTCAACGGGTAACGGCTCGGGCGAGCTTGGTTATCCGACGGATTCGAGAAGTATATCGGCAGGTTATCCTAACTATTCATCGGGCGGATACCACGGCGGTATTGACTTCCCGGTAAGAACAGGCTCAAACGTATATGCTGCGGCTTCGGGTAAAGTTATTCTTGTTAAATATCTTAATTACAGCTACGGCAGATACATAATTATTGACCACGGCAACGGACTTTCAACGCTTTATGCTCATAATTCAAGCATTTTAGTAAACGTAGGAGATAGGTGTCGAGAGGTCAACCTATTGCAAAGAGCGGTTCAACAGGCAATTCAACAGGTCCGCACTGCCATTTTTCGAAGTTCGTGTAAACGGTAGCAGAGTTAATCCTAACAACTATTTATAATCAGACTTTGATAAAGCGGCTAAACCGCGCCGAATATGATAAGTAAACCATTTTGCCTCCCTTGTAAAGGGAGGTGGGTGCAACTTGTTGCACTCAGAGGGATTGGAACAACGACAAGGACATCGAGTCCTTGCCGTTGTTGGCGCTTTCCGTCTTTTGCTCGGGGGGGCAGTACCAACGTACAGCACCCGCTCGCAAAATACGAAATTTATCTCACTTTCTCGAAGTCTCACCAGCGTGTAGAAATTTATTGCTAGATTTTTTCTACACGCTCAATAATATTAATATTTACAATCTTATAATAATTATTCACTTGACTTTTTTGATTATATCTTGTAATATCATAATATACTATTTGTAAATTATAAACGGAGGCATATTTATGCATCTTATTGAGGTTCGTGACGTATACAAAATATATAATCCGGGCGAAATCAGGTTAATGCGCTTGACGGTGTATCTATTACTATTGACGAGGGTGAATTTGTTGCCATTATCGGTCAGTCAGGCTCAGGTAAATCAACTCTTATGAATATGCTCGGTTTGCTTGATACTCCTACTCACGGCGAATATTATATCAACGGCAAGCTTGTTGATGATTTAACAGATGACCAAATGAGTGTTATCAGAAATGAGGAAATCGGTTTTATTTTCCAAGGGTTCAACCTTATTTCGTCACTTTCTGCGCTTGAAAATGTTGAACTTCCCCTGGTTTATAGGGGTATGCCAAAGCAGGAAAGGCGTGAAATTTCGCAGCAGGCGCTTGAAAGAGTAGGACTTGGAAGCCGTATTCATCATTTGCCTGCAGAAATGTCCGGCGGTCAGCAGCAACGTGTTGCCGTCGCAAGAGCTATTGCCGCAAAGCCTCCTGTTATTTTAGCCGATGAGCCTACAGGTAACCTTGATACAAAATCAACAAAAGAGGTTATGGCAATTTTGCACGAACTTAAGGATGAGGGCAGAACAGTTATAGTTATCACCCACGATAATGAAATTGCGGAAGAAGCAGAACGTGTAATCCGTATTCGTGACGGCAAGGTGGTTGAGGATTATATTAACCCCGGTTATGAAGAAAAATACGGCAGGGAGTCAAAGAAAAATAATAAAAATCCGATTGACGAGGGTTGATACATAATATAATAGGAATTTACAGCAGATATTTGAAACTTTTGAATATCTGCTGATTTTTTTGCTTTTTTAAAAAGTTTTGTGCAATAATCGCATTTAAAATATACGCATATATTGAATAAATCGGCAAAAATAAAATTTTTTGAATATTTTTAGGCAAAATATAGCATTTAAACGTTATATTTTACTCCCTATACGCTGTTAGTGTAGGGAGTTTTTCTTTTGCCCTGCAAAAAAATGATATGGAGGTGTGAAATGTCACGCAGAAAGAAGATAAGCGAAAAGGAGGTATGCGACGGCTTAAGACGTCTTGCATTCGGCGAAATAACGGATGCGGTCAGCCTGCTTTTCGAGCCTGAGGAAAAAATACTCCAAAAGCTTGACACGCTTGATTTGTTTAACGTAAGCGAAATAAAGCGCCCAAAGGGAGGCGGAATGGAGATTAAATTTTTTGACAGGCTTAAGGCTATTGACAAAATCAGAGAAATGGTGAATGAGCAAACGGACAAGTCGCCGACCTCATTTTATGAGGCATTGGAAAAAAGTACGCAGGCGACTAAAAGGCATTATACGGAGGAATTTGATGAATAGATTTATCCCGTTTTCAAAAAAGCAACTTGCCGTTTTGAATTGGTGGTGCAATGGCAGTGACGTTAAAAATAAAAACGGAATAATCTGCGACGGCGCCGTAAGGTCAGGCAAAACGCTTTGTATGGTTATATCGTTTATTTGTTGGTCCTTTTATGCATTTTTGCGATACTTCGTTTGCCATTTGCGGGAAAACAATTTCTTCACTTAGGAGAAATGTTATTACTCCGCTTTTGCCGACGCTTAAAGAGCTTGGTTTCAGCGTTGATTACAGGATTAGCAGGAATATGGTTACGATTTCAAGAGGCAATGTGACTAACCGTTACTATCTTTTCGGCGGCAGAGATGAATCAAGTGCATCACTCATTCAGGGCATGACTTTGGGTGGCGTTATGCTCGACGAGGTTGCGCTTATGCCGAGAAGTTTTGTTGAACAGGCGGTTGCAAGGTGCTCTCTTGAAAATTCAAAATACTTTTTCAACTGCAAATCCGGAGCATCCTTATCATTGGTTTTATATGGAATGGATGAAAAAAAACCGAAGAAAAAAATGTTTTGTATATCCATTTCACTATGGACGACAATCCCTCTTTGTCCGAAAGCGTTGAAAAAAAAGATATAAAAGTCTTTATTCGGGCGCCTTTTTATGAGCGATTTATTGAGGGGAAATGGGTCACGGCTCAAGGTCTTGTTTATCCTATGTTTTCACCTGAAAGGCACATAAAAAGGTGCGACGGCGGGTTTTTCACGATATTATCTTTCGTGCGACTACGGAACGGTAAATCCTTTTTCTTTAGGCCTTTGGGGTGAGTGCGACGGCAAGTGGTATCGGCTTGATGAGTATTATTATTCAGGCAGAGACAACGGTATTCAGCTGACAGATGAGGAATATTACCGTGAGCTTGAAAGACTTGCGAACGGCAAGGATATAACAGCTTTGATTATTGACCCGTCAGCTGCGTCTTTTTATTCAGACTGTTTTAAGGCACAAAAAATTTCGTGTTATCAAAGCGAATAATGATGTTCTATCGGGTATTAACCGAGTGTGCCAGGCACTCAAGGATGGAGAGATATTTATATATCCCTGCTGTGTTGATGCAATAAGGGAATTTTCAATCTATCGCTGGGATGACAGTATAAAAAAGGATGCGGTTAAAAAAGAAAATGACCACGCAATGGATGATATACGATATTTTGTCGCTACTGTTTTGGGCAGAGAGGGACAAGGAAATTCGTTTGCGTCTTTTGCAATAGAAAGGAATTAGCTTTGAAAATTTTAGATTTAAGAAAAAGAAAAGTCAAAATTCAAATGCTGCATGTGCGGTTCAAACGTCAATCGCTACAAATCATCCTTATTATAATCTTACAAGTTATATGCCGATTAACGGCGAATCGAGAGTATATGCCGAGCTTAGAAATGCGGTTCCTATTTTAGATGCCGCAATTAATAAAATTGTGCGACTTTGCGAGGGCTTTAGGTTTGATACGGGAAATGAAAAAATAAACGAAATGATGAACTCGTACTTTGAGTCGATAAATGTCGGCGGAAACCAAAGGGGGATAACCTCCTTCGTTTCAAATTATCTTAATCAGCTTTTAACCTTCGGCACGGCAATAGGCGAAATAGTTATGTGCTCAGACGGGATATATGCGCTTTATAACAGCGAGCTTTCGTCAATTGAGCTTAAAAGGGCAAAAAACGGAATTGATGTCGATTTTTATAATAACGGCTCCAAAATCAATCAGCCGAATTTGATTTTATATTCTGTTTTAAATCCTAAGCCTTCCGATTTGTGCGGCACAAGTTTGCTTTCCGGCTTGCCGTTTGTAAGCAATATTTTGCTCGAAATTTATAATACAATCGGCGAAAATTGGAAGCATGCGGGAAATCTTCGTTATTCTGTTATTTGCAAGCCGGATAAGGACAGCGCTTATTCAAACGCAAACGAAACGGCACAAACCGTTGCAAATGCGTGGAAAGATGCCATGAATTCAAATACCGTTAAGGATTTTGTGGCAGTCGGGGATGTGAGCGTTAAGGTAATCGGTGCGGACAATGCTGTGCTTGACAGTGAAATTCCTGTAAGACAGCTTCTTGAACAGATTGTTGCAAAAAACAGGGCTTCCGCCGTTTATGCTTGGCCTTAGTTGGTCGTCAAACAGAGAGAATGAGCACGCAGCAGGCAGATATATTGACAAGTGAGCTTGAATCGTACAGACGTATTCTTGAACCTGTGATTAAGCAAATCGGCAATATGTATCTTGCAATTAATGCCTTGCCTTATGAGGCGAATATCGAATGGAAGAAAATTACACTTCAGGATGAATGTGACGAGGCTAAGGCGCAGCTTTATACGCAACAGGCAGAAAAAATAAGAAGGGAGATGGAAAATTGAGCTTTGGTTATGTAGAAAAAGGTTTTAGTCCGAGCACTGAGGACTTGAAAAAAATCAATAAGTATACAAGGCGTGAGTTTGACGCAGACAGTCTTTATGTTTTTACTGTTATTCTTTGCGATAACGACATAGACAGGGATTTTGAAAAAATTTTCATTATCGGCGCTTAATGAACTTAAAAACGCTTTTTTGTCGGCAAAACGGGTATCAGCGACCATTCAATGAAATCGAGCGACCAAAAAGGCACGTGTTTTTGAAACATGGATTGAAAAAGGCAACGGAACAACAGCCGACGGTGAGCCTTATTATATGCTAAAGGCAAAGGCTTATATGCTCAAAAACGAGGAAAACAAAGGATTTATTGACGAACTTGACGCAGGAATTAAAAAGGAAGTTTCAGTTTCCTGCTCATCAAAAAAAGCAACCTGTTCAATTTGCGGCAAGGATAAAAGGCAGTGCAGATGCGAACACGTTTCGGGCAAAGAATATAAGGGCAAAACCGCCTGCACAATTTTGTCAGATATCAGCGATGCGTATGAGTTCAGCTTTGTAGCTGTTCCTGCGCAAAGACAGGCAGGAGTTACAAAAGCATTTGAATTTACAAAGGAGAATAATATGGAGGATATTATTAAGACGCTCAAAAATATGAGCGATGATACTACGGTATCAAAATTTCAGCTTGATTCACTTTTGAATTATGTTGATTCACTTGAGGATGAGGCAGAGCTTGGCAGAAAGTACAAGAAAAGCCTTGCAAACGAGGTTATAAAGCTTTGCGCAGAGGCTATGCCGGAGATGGATATTAAGGCTTTTTCTTCTGTGGCACAGGTTATGACCGCAAAAGAACTTTTGTCATTTAAAGAAGCTTTCACAAAGAAAAACCGTGAAAGCACCGCTCATCTTCAAATTAAAAGTAATGACACAAAAACAAATAATACAGTAAATCAATTTAAATTATAATTAACGGAGGAATTAATTTATGTCATACGATAACATTAGAATTGAAAAAAGTTTATACACCACAGGTAAGTCTTTCACTCAGGCACTTGAGGCACTTGACCCGTCAGAAAACTACAAGGGCACATCTCTTGAAGGCCTTGACGCATACGAACGTCAGCTTAAAAGATTTGACATTAAGGTTTCGGGCGAAAATTGCGATACTGTTTCAAAGTTTTTCCAAACTTCCGATTCAGCAGCTCTTTTTCCTGAATTTGTATCCCGTTCTATTAAGCTCGGTATGAGAGAGGCGTGCACCGTAGATAAAATCATTGCAACCACATCTTATATTGATTCGCTTGATTACAGGTCTATTTCGCTTGAAGATACAACTGATTTGGTTGACTTTATAAATGTTGCCGAGGGCAGTGCATTTTCAGATGTAAAGATTACTGTTAAAGACAAGCTTACCAAGCTTAAAAAATACGGCAAGATGATTTCCGCATCATATGAGGCAATCAAGTTCCAAAAGCTTGACCTTTTCTCAATCACACTTCGTAGAATCGGTGAAAATATGGTTTATTATGAGGCATACGATGCACTTGCAACAATTGACAAACCAACCGTAAATAAGATTACATATACCGGCGAAACATTTACTTATGATAATCTTATTGATATTTACACAATGATGAAGCCTTACAATCTTACAACAATACTTGTTGACCCTAAGTCATTTGCAAGACTTCTTAAATTACCTGAAATGAGAGATGCAAACGCAGGTCTTGATTTTCACGGCACAGGCAGAATGGTTACTCCTTTCGGCGCAGAGGTTTATTGCTTAAAGGAAATGGATTCCGATACCCTTATTGCAATTGATAAAAATCTATGCGTTTGAAAGAGTAATTGCGTCAGACATTACAACAGATTTTGACAAGCTTATCGACCGTCAGATTGAAAGAGCAACAGTATCTACAATTGTTGGTTTCTCAAACATTTTCCCTGATGCCGTTGCTATGCTTGTTAAGGCAAAATAAGGTGATTTATTATGACTGATTTAAGTAAAATTAAAGAGGAATTTATCACTCTTTCGTCTTTGAGTGAGGAAGATGCGGGAAAATATCAATCGCTTATCGAAATGGAATGTGAATATATAAATTCACTTTTAAAAAGCAGCGATGACGAAAATAATTCCTGCGTAATATTTCTTTGCGCTGCAAAGGCTTATTATCGATATATGCTTACTAATCAGTCAGACGGTATCACTTCGTTTAAGGCAGGAGATGTGTCATATTCGCTTGACACGTCTTCTGCGCTTGAAAATTGCAAGGGCAATATACAATTTTGCTCTTGAGCAGTGTGCCTCGCTGATTAAAACGAAATCAATTTTGCTTTTTTGATTGGCAGGGTGCTGAATAGTTAGAGTAATGCAGGAATGCAGTAATTAATTAAAAAATTTCAATT
>ENA-OQBL01001246-OQBL01001246.1-human-gut-metagenome-genome-assembly--contig:-NODE-1246-length-10327-cov-7.050784_pt1 | contig 10327 bp, 10 predicted proteins | sample MGYA00242747_ERZ504553 | MGnify/ENA primary metagenome ERZ504553 (study PRJEB26092, sample SAMD00036240) | human gut metagenome | host: Homo sapiens | study: EMG produced TPA metagenomics assembly of...
TTTGTAAATAGCCATTGTCTCTGCAGAGTATGTTGCATTTTTGCAATTGAGGCAGGAGACTTAACTTATTCAGCTGATTCAGTTAATATATCTACAATAACAGAGTTACTGTTCACTCCGTTCTCAGTAACACGCTTCGCGATGCACAGAATTTATGCTAATCGCATAAATTTGCGCTGTATGTCTCGGGAATTTTGGCATGTTCATGCCAAAACACCTCGCGGGATAGGCGGCTGTGATGAAGCATGTAACATAACAGATAAATTTATATCATTCTGATGAAATATTATATTTCATTTTTCACGTTAATGATGTAAAATTATCGTAACTGTTCAGTACCTTCACAGTTACGAGCCAAAATGCATTAAAAATCACCTGCGGTGATGGCATTTTGGCTTGTATGTCTCGGGATTTTGGTACTTACGTGCCAAAACACCTCGCGGGATAGCAGACTACTGAATAGTTACAAATTATTAATGTAAATATCAGGGCATATTCGAATAATCATTTCTAAACTTTTTCAAATATGCTCCGGAAAGGAACTTTTATACTAATGAAAACCAAGATTCAGGATATGACCTCCGGTTCACCGGGACGGTTGATCATTCTTTTTGCAATTCCCCTGATGCTGGGAAATATCTGTCAGCAGCTTTATACAATGGTGGATACCATGGTTGTTGGCCAAGTTGCAGGTGTGGAGGCTCTTGCCGCACTGGGTGCTGTTGACTTTCTGATGTGGGTTGTCACAGGAATATCCACAGGACTCACTCAGGGATTTTCTATTCAACTCTCCCAGTATTATGGGGCAAAGGATTTCGAAAATCTGCGTAAATCTCTGGCTCACAGTTACCGGCTGACCGCATTCATCGCAGCCGGAGTATTGATTCTCAGCCAGTCATTTGCCTCGCTGGTATTAACAGGGCTGCATACACCTTCCAATATTATCGGAATGTCTCTGTTATATCTGCGCATCATTTTCTGTGGAATCCCCGCCACAGCAGCCTATAATATGTTTGCCTCTGCCCTAAGGGCTATGGGAAACAGTAAAACACCGCTGACCGCAATGATCATCGCATCTGTGCTGAATGTCTCACTGGACATCCTTTTTGTGGCAGGCTTCGGATGGGGTGTGGCAGGAGCAGCAATCGCAACTGTGATTGCACAGAGCTTCTCCGCTGTTTACTGTTTCCTGATTTTACGCAGAATTGATATCGTTCATCTGACCAGAGCAGATTTTATGCCTGCCTCCGGCATGAATGCCCGCCTGATGAAACTTGGTATTCCTGTTGTATTCCAGAATATCATCATCGGTGTGGGCGGTCTGGTAGTGCAGTATGTGATCAATGGCTACGGTTTCCTTTTTGTGGCAGGATTTACAGCTACAAACAAGCTTTATGGTCTGCTGGAAATGGCAGCTATTTCCTATGGATATGCCATCGTTACCTATGTGGGTCAGAATCTGGGAGCCGGAAAGATTGACAGGATCAGAAAAGGCGTCCGCAGCAGTATGCTGCTTTCCCTGCTTACCTCACTGATCATTTCTGCTGCCATGTTTTTATTTGGAAAAAATATTCTCTCACTTTTCATCTCAGGTGAACCGCAGCAGACGCAGCAGGTACTGGCAATTGCTTTTAAATACCTTTCTATTATGGCTGCCATGCTCTGGGTTTTGTACTTTCTGTACGTGTACAGATCTGCACTTCAGGGGCTGGGAGATACCTTAATGCCTATGGTAAGTGGTATGGCTGAATTCGTCATGCGTATCAGTGCTGCACTGATTCTTCCCCATTTTATCGGACAGGACGGTATTTTCTTTGCAGAGATTGCAGCATGGAGCGGAGCCACTGTGATCTTATGCATCAGCTATTATGTACGGATGCATAAATATCATTAAAACAAAACAGGCACATAGTCCCGGATATCCGGTATATGTGCCTGTGAAACGTGTAAAATTATGTAAGATTCTTAATCCATTTATATTTCTTATAATGTTTATAGACCACTGGCAGTTTAATGATCTCGTCCAGATTGAGTACAAAGTAGACAACCATAACCGGCAGTTTCAGGATAAATGCGCAGATGCATCCCAGAGGAACAATGATACACCACAGAGTTACAGAATCACACATCATTCCAAATTTGGAGTCTCCGCCTGCTGCGAAGATTCCTCCTATTGTCATACAGTTTACTGATTTTCCTGCGATGTAATAGGAAGAGATCAGCAGCATTTTTTGCAGATATCCGCGGGCTGTCGGGGTGAGATCTACCATTTTTGTGATAAATGGGGATAAGGCGATCAGGACAAGGCCTGATACAATTCCTGCAATAATCGCAGTTTTGGTAAGTGTCTCGCCTACCTCTTTTGCTTCCTGCAGACGGTCTGCACCAAGACGGTTTCCCACTATGATACTGCCTGCATTTCCAAGTCCGAGGCAGAAGCATACAACAAGATTTTTGGAAATATTCGCTATTCCATTGGCGGCAACAGCATCCGTTCCCAGATGTCCCATGATCACAGAATACATGGAAAAACCTATTCCCCATGCAAGATTATTGATCAGTAACGGAACTGTTTTCTGCCAGAAACGGCCAAATAACTTTTTCTCACAGCTTTTGAGACTGAATTTTACAGCTCTGATCCTGCACAATACATAACCAACACTCCACAGGAACTGCACAACTGTTGCAAGTACGGTTGCCAGTGCAGCACCTTTAATCCCCATCTTCGGGAAGCCGGACAGGCCAAAAATTGAAAACAGCATTCAATGCGATATTGAGAATTACCATAACCCCATTGATCAGGGTACTCATATTTACTGCACCACAGTTCTTCATGATTGCCAGGAAAATCTGTGCAATTCCCGAAAACACATAGGAAATGCCGATGACTCTTAAATACTCACTTCCCAGAACGATCAGAGTTTCCTCATTTGTCAGGATTCTCATGAGCTGTTCCGGAAAGAAAAGGGTTCCTGCCAGAAATACTACTGCAATACATCCACAAATCTTTGTCACAAGGCTGAACACCTGGGAAATACCTGTGTAATCCCCTTTTCCATAATATTGTGCCACAAACATATTCTCGCCTGCCATAAATGCAAACATAAACAGATTAAATACAAAAGTAACCTGTGTGGCCAGTGATACGGCTGACATGGCATCCTGACTTAACTTTCCCAGCATGATCGCATCACATGCTCCGACCAGAGCTGTCATGAACTGCTGAAGCGCAATCGGAAGTGCCAGCCTAACTATTTCTTTTCGTAAACTTCGTTTACGCTCATCCATTATCTTTTTTGCTCCTGTATAAAATATTATTGATACTCATCAGTCAATTTTCAGAATCATATTCAGGATTCTTCTTGCGCTGAGACGGATCTCTCCTTCGGTAATAAAGCCTTTTTCGTATGCTTCTTTTATGCGTTCCGGATATCCTGCTGCCATCTTGATATCGTTTCCTGCCTTTGTTTCGCGATAGTGTTCTCCGAATGTCCACCAGTCTGTTGTAACCATTCCGTCGAATCCCCATTCATCCCGGAGAATACCTGTCAGGAGTTCTTTGTTCTCTGAGGCGTGGATGCCGTTGATCAGGTTATAGGAGGACATAATTGTATATGGATGAGCCTCTTTTACAATGATCTCAAACTGTTTCAGATAAATCTCACGGAGTGCTCTCTCTGATACTCTGGAATCAGAATCCTTACGGTTTGTCTCCTTATTATTGGCTGCAAAATGCTTCACACTTGCTCCGATATGCTGAGACTGGATGCCTCTTACCATAGCTGCACCTGTCTTTCCTGCAAGATACGGATCTTCAGAATAATACTCAAAGTTACGACCACAGAGCGGGCTTCTGTGGATGTTGCAGGCAGGAGTAAGCCAGATACTGATATTATTTTCTTTTACTTCTTCTGCTCCTGCTTTACCAACTTTCTCTACCAGTTCTTCATCCCAGGTGCTGGCAAGAAGTGTGGCACATGGCCAGGCAGTTGTGTTCACTCCGCATTTCGGAAGAATACGAAGTCCGGCTGGTCCGTCTGCAGTCATCACATTCGGGACTCCGTATTCCGGAAGATTTCCCATTCCAAATGTATTGGCACATCCTGTGTTTGGCTGTCCGCCAAGGAGATTGATACAGTCATCCAATGTCAGGATATCCATAAACTCATCCAATGTCATTTTACCATCTGCTACATCAGAGAAGCGAACTCCCTTGGAATCAAGAAAATCAAGAAAGTCTATTCCTTTTTGTCCTCTTGTATCAGGGCATGGAAGACCGATGGCATATTTATCCTGTCTCGGAAGTCCTTCTTCTTCCACATATTCACGCTGTGGAAGTTCCTCATAAGAACCGTCCGCAAGCATACGTTTCTGAAGATGATATGGTGCTGCCTTCCGGCTTAACTGCTCAGTTACTGTGTCTTCTTTTACTACATATGTAAAGTCGATCTTCGCTGCATCTCTTACATTTGTACCGATATAGATCGCATATTCTCCTGCCTCCAGAACATAGGCTGATCTGCATACTTTACCCAGATCATCGTAGGATGCCATCTGATCCACAGGAATTTTCAGGGTAAGGATCTGACGTTCACCCGGCTGAAGAAGACTGGTCTTTTTGAATGCCCCCAGTACTTTCGCAGGCTTTCCAAGTTTCCCCTGTGGTGCTCCGTAATAAAGCTGGATAACTTCTTTTCCTGCTGTTTTTCCTGTATTGGTTACTTCAGTAAGAACCGTGATCACACCGTTTTCTTCGGAAGCACCAGTCATCTTCCAGTCGAAGTCTGTATAGGAAAGTCCAAACCCAAACGGATAATTTACTCTTTCCGCTGCACCCGGAATTGTTTCAAAGTAACGGTATCCCACATAGATATCTTCTGTGTAATCTACATAAAATGCAGACTCATGGAAGTTTGCTGTGGATGGATAATCTTCCAGATCTTTTGCATAAGTATCGGATAATTTACCGGATGGATTAACATCACCACAAAGTATATCTGCTGTTGCAAGACCACCTTCCATACCGCCCTGCCATGCCATCAGTACTGACTGGATCTCATCACAGTCTCTGAACCATTTCGTGTCCACGATACCGCCAACATTCATCACTACGATTACATGTGGGAATGCTTTCTTTACTTTCTCCACCATGGCATTCTCTGCATTTGTCAGGCAGAAATCACCGTTTTCAAAAATCTTTGCTGACAACTCGGAGTTTCTTTTTTCCTCTCCGTCAAGAACGTATCCATCCTGTGCTGCTTCACATTTTCTGTCCCATCCTTCGCCTGAAAAACGGCAAATGGTAATTACTGCAGTATCTGTATATTCTCGCGCTTCATTCAGAAGTTCATCCGGAAGCTCCGGCTCAACTGTCATACCTGGTACTGCACCATCTGCGTATTGTTTCTGAATATCTTTTTCATAATATTTCGCAAGTTTATCGAAAACTTCTACTTTTCCCTCATCCTCTTTAATCTTCATGCCCTCATAAAGATTACGGATATATTCTACAGTTACATCGCCACTTCCTCCGCCGCCTTTTACGTAGTCTACAGTACCCTTACCAAAGAGTGCGACTTTCGTCCCTCTCCGAATCGGAAGTGCATTTTTCTCATTTTTCAGAAGGACCATTCCCTCTCCTGCTGCCATTCTGGAAAGTGCAATGTGTTCTTTACTTCCTGTAACTCTCCGTCCATCTTCTCCCAGCGGAAGCACAGGCTGGAAGAAGCTTCTCTGCCATTTTGCCATTATCTTAATTCTCCTTTAATTCTCCTTAGTCAAGCAGATAAAATCATCCGCTTCGCTACTTGCTTGATTTGGTTAAAGTTCTTCCTTCAAAAATGCAAAAGGTTCTTCATCCTGAAGGAGATGCATAAGCTGATATGCACACATGATTGCTACATTTTCTTCACGCAGAATCCTCTTTACTTCTTCTCTGTCAGCAAGTACAACTTCTATTTCTTCGGTGTCTTCCTGTGCATCTTTGCTGATCTCACCTTCCGCATATCCGTAAACAGTTGCGCAGGATTCATCTGTCATGCCAACCGTTGTGAAATAAGGTTTCTCAAATGCAGGATCTACTTTCAGAGGTGTGAATTTCAGTCCTGTTTCCTCGTACATTTCTCTTACTGCACCCTCATGGAATTCTTCGTTCGGTTCTACCAGACCTGCCGGGAATTCGTAGATATATCCGCCAATTGCGTATCTGTACTGACGTACTAATACAACTCTGTCTCTCTTTTCCCCATAAAGACTGTAAATGATCACGCCATCCGGAGTGTTTTTACCTGTTTTTATCTTTAATTCGTTAATACTCTTCGCACGGGATGCCACGAAATATGACACAGGAGTGTTGTGAATGCTTGTTGCATTTAAATGGTACAAATTTAAAAATTTACAATCTGTCAGTTTTTCAATATTGTGTATCTGTCCCATAATGGATACTTCCTTTCGCTTTCTATACCTTCGCTGATTATTACAGCCAATTTTCTTCTATCTCTGTTTTTAGTTCGCAAAACATCTGATAAAACTCTTCTTTTGCATCAGCTATAATTCCTAACGCAATTTTCTGATTGTAAGAATGTGTAACATTATTTCTTGCCTGCAATGCACGAAGCCACTGCTCCTCATCTCTTATCATTCCTGCTTTATAGGCAGTCTTCAGAATGATTTTCGGTGAACCTGTTGCTTCCTCTTCATATCCATGAATCTCCAGTATTTCTTTCATCATTTTCCATGACTGCTCAAAACAAATTTCATACAATCCTACGAGTCCGGTAATCACTACATTATCATATGGTTCTTCATAATTATAAATATCTTTCATGTTAGACAGTGCATTGCAGAAATTCTCATATTTTCTCATACAAAATCCTCCCTTCCTTCTCTATAGATTCTCTTAATTCATCCTGCATGTCACGATCAAGATTTACAATATCATACTCCAGAAGAGTACTTGTCTCTTCATCCACATCTAACGCAAACCTTGCAAAATCTCCTCCTGTGACTGCAATATCTATATCACTTGTTCTTCTGAAATCCCCTCTTGCTCTCGAACCAAAAAGAATTACTTTTTCAATATCATATTTTTGCGCAAGGTTTCGGATTTCTTCTATAACTTCCGGTCTGATTCCTGTATCATTCATTTTATAAACCTCACATTCCGATGTTTATATCGTCTGTTTTATCTTACCATATTATCGTATCTTTTTTAAGTCTGTCTGACAATTTCCGTAATTATTTTTTTGCGCATCAAAAAAAGGAACAGCCGCAGATTTTTCATCATACGGCTGTTCTTCTTTTTTATTTATTGTACTGCCAATTTATTTATTCTTTATCAGATATAAAATCAATCTCCCTTGAGCACCACGCGGATTCTCTTATAAATCAGGAATACGATCAGGGATGTCAGAGCATATTTGAATATGTTGAATGGGAAAATGATCATTGCTGCAAATGTAAGAAGATTATTTACAGAACTGTGTACTGCACTTCCCATTTCGATAAATGCTTCTACCGGCATTCCAAAAGCCTTTCCGTATGCCGGAAGTAACACGAATGCATTGATAAAGCATGCAACTACTGCTGTAAGTACGGTTCCAACTGCCATTCCGATCACTGCATGTTTTCTGCTCTTAACAGATTTATAGCGGTAGATCAGACCTGCCGGAACTGCAAATGTACATCCAAAGATGAAGTTTGCCACATCGCCTACACCTGCTGTCATAGAGCCCTTTGTTACCAGATGCACAAGAATCTTCACCAGCTCGATCAGTACACCTGCGATCGGTCCCATTGCGAATGAACCAACCAGTACCGGGATTTCTGAAAAATCCAGCTGATAAAAAGTCGGTGCCAGGAAAGGAAGCGGAAACTCCAGATTCATTAAAATTCCTGCGATAGCGCCAAGCATGGCTATCTGTGTAATGGTTCTCGTCTTACTCCTCGCCATCGCATTTCCATTTCTTAATACCTGTTCACTCATACTGTTTCTCTCCTTTGAAATTATTCTTTGTTTAAAAGAAAATTCCACAAGCTTTTTATATAATGAAGATTTTCTTCAACATATAAAAAAACCCCGGATCATATATCCGGGGTAATGAGCACGTATGGTAAATATCGCGTGTTCTTCTCTCATCCAGACTATACTGTCGGTCCTGGAATTCCACCAGATCAGCCGCCGAAGCGGGTCGCGGACTATAACCGCCGGTAGGGAATCTCAGCTGATGCTGATCACCACAACCCCGAAGAATTTTCTTTTATCTGCGTCTGATTATACTACATACAGGCATCTATTTCAATATCATTTGTGACTTTTTTCTGAGTTTCACCAAACTTTGAACAATATCCAATATTTTTACAATTACAATAACTGGATTATCCTATAGATGTAAATCCTTTAAGAGCAGAAGAAACTTTCTTTTTATATGTTGCATAGCTGACCCTTTTTCCGTTAATCTTATATCCTTGTCTGTACGCCGGATCAAATCTTCCATAACGACCATTAAGATATTCTGCTTCCAGTGATTTTGTTGCACTCTGTCCTTTAATCTTATAGATATATAAGGAATTTCCACCTGTATTAGCTGTAGGTAATGCTACCTGATGTTTTTTCTTAGAATACTGTGCCCGCATATTATAACCTTTTCCTACGCCAACACTTTTTAAACATTTCTTTTTACCTGTACTTACATTATATGTATATACTTCGTTAGCCCATTTCGAACTATTATATACTACCAGTTCCGGCACTCCGTTTCCATCGAGATCTACAATCTTGTAGTCTCCTCCAGACTGCCCGATCAACTGCCTGTAACTTGCAACAGCAGCTTTATATTTTGACGAAGCTGCCATTGTTGGTATTGACATACCAAAACACATTATCAAGGATAATAATATACAGCATATCTGTTTCATTTTCTTTCGCATAGTGATCTCCTCCCTGTTTGATCTGCAATTTATTCGCTATACAGAAATTATAACACAAAACGGGCAAAAGAGGTTACTAAACTTTACTCTGCCTGATTATTATGATCGAACATTATTTTTGTTCCTTACAGTCAAATATCAAATATAAAATTTACAATTTTCTTTGATAATTGACGAAATACTGAGAATATGCTTTAATGGATTTAGCATAAATACTTCAGGAGAACAAACATAGTTCTCAACTACGCATCTACACCAATGATACATTGTATCATATCTCAAAAAAAGGAAATGGAGGAACACAAATGGGGCTTATAGCTATCAGTAGTCTGATGCTCTTGGGCGGTATATATCTGATGATTGCATTCGCATGGTGGCTTCTGCAGATTATTGCCAACTGGAGAATCTTTACCAAAGCAGGGGAGGCCGGATGGAAAAGTATTATTCCAATATATGGCGATTATATTTCTTATAAAATCGCATGGCAGCCTGCATATTTCTGGCTGACATTGGTTCTTGGAATCGTATCTTCCTGCTTACAGGGAACTCTTGAAACAAACGACAGTTTAATGATCTCCATGATCATCGTGCTGATCAAAATCATACTTGCCATAATCAGCATTATGTACAGTGTTAAGCTTGCAAGAGCTTTTGGCAGAGGCACAGGATTCGCCATTGGCCTTATCTTCTTACCGCCAATCTTCATGCTGATCCTTGGCTTCGGCGATGACAGATATTATGGGGCAGATAAATAAGTATACGTGAAATGGAAAATGGAGCTGTCGGTAAATAACGTTTTTTAGAGCTGACAGCACCAAACAAAAATATCCTGACAGTTACAGAGCTTTCTGGCTCTGCAACTTGTTCAGGATATTTTTATTTTGATAAATACTTTCTGTTTTTGTCCGCGCGTCAGCCAGATAAAAGCAAGGTCTCTTTCACACAGATCAACAATACAGTCAACAGAACGTATTCCCCGCATATTTGCATAGGTAACTACAGCATACATCATAATTGGGTTGTACCCGGTTCTTCCCTTATCTGAACAATTGGCTAACAAGCCAGAAAAATCTAATTCCTCCATCACTTTTTTCAGGGTATAGACTGGATCGTCGTCAGGTAAACTCAATTCGAAGAAACTAAAGTTAATTTTCTGTTGCCCTAATTCAAAAAAATCATTATAATAATTATTGGTTAGCATAGTTACATTATAACATGTAACGGAGAGAAAAGATGGTTGTCGTTAGCCATCGTTTTTTCTTTTTTCAGATAAATTCAGAGAGGGTATGACTCGTTGTGAGTCATACCCTCTCTGCTCTGGAACTATCTATTTCCCGACAGACAATCATGAGAAAATCTCACCACAATAAATGAAAACTGGATACTAGCTATACGTTAT
>ENA-OQBL01001247-OQBL01001247.1-human-gut-metagenome-genome-assembly--contig:-NODE-1247-length-10320-cov-5.368586_pt1 | contig 10320 bp, 7 predicted proteins | sample MGYA00242747_ERZ504553 | MGnify/ENA primary metagenome ERZ504553 (study PRJEB26092, sample SAMD00036240) | human gut metagenome | host: Homo sapiens | study: EMG produced TPA metagenomics assembly of...
ACTATACTTCGATGCTACCACAATGTCAATACATATATTAAAAATTTTTTATATATATTTTTCCGGAACTCAATCGTTATGGTATCTCTGGATAATCTGCAATGGATTTCTGATATCAAACTATTCATTTGACTATCTTTTGGAGTGTGTTTGAATATATCGGTATTTCGTGGAGTCTGACTCCGATATGCATGACCTCATGTGGTCATAAAAATATGCGCATCAGCCGTAAAACTGATGCGCACATAAAAAATTATTTTACTGTAACTGTAATCACTTTATATACACCATTCTGTGCATATACCCATATCTTACAGTTTCCTTTTCTCATAGCTTTGATTACACCATCAGATGTCACAGTTACTACTTTTGTATTACTGCTTTCATAGCAGAGATTTCTGTGGTGTTTGATTTTTTTCGTCTTTCTTTATTTCTATAGCTGTAATCTGAGCAGTTTTACCTTTCTTTAAGGTTACTTCTGTATCATTCTTCTTATTTCCAATCTTTATAATGGAAACAGCTTTGGCTACGCCGTATTTTCCATCCTTAGTTATTGAATGTACTGCTACGGAGGTACCTGTGATTACTTTCTTTCCATCCACCATCTTGTAAGCCTTTACAATGTACTTGTAGTAAGTTGCTTTTTTCAGCTTAGTGGCGTACAAATCAGAACTTCTGAATCAGCGGATGTTCCCGGTAGTACATCTTGGTGAAGTTCAGGAATTTCTGCATATTGTCACTGATGTATTTCCCCTTTTTCCATATCATTCCGATCTTTATGCGGATGGGTGGACTGAGGGGAATTCCTTTTATGCCAGAAGAGGCAAATCTGTCGGTCATGCTAGAATAGAGAAAGCTGCCATATTTACAGGTCTTTACTAACTGCAAAATGGTATAAATCTGGCTGCTGCGCATGACGATGTCCGGGACGTAACCGTCCGTTTCAAAGCGTGTTTTCAACAACTGGTTCTGTACGGAATCGGCATTGAAAAAGATCAAAGATTCTTTAGACATTTCTTTTGTGGTCACAACTTCTTTGTCTGCCAGTCGGTGGTCATCGCTCACACAAAAAACAACCTGGTCGTTGGCAAGGAGAGCCTTGTTAAACTTATCAATATTATACTGTTCCATATTTACCAGAGCCAGATCCAGAGTGTCGTCCTGTACCAGATTGCAGGCACGGACAGAACCATATTCCTCCAGAACAACAGCGATTTCCGGATATTGGTCATGAAATGCGATGAGAAGCTCAGGGAAAAAGACGGTGCTCAGCATAGGCGGAATTCCGATACGAAGAGGGGGTTTTACTCTCGCCATACTGGAGTAATCTGCCTGAAGCTCGGTGCAGTACTGAAGAATGTAGGTAGCTTTGTTATAAAGCTCTTCGCCTTCCTGGGTAAGGATTAGACTGTTTCCTTTCCTATAGAAGAGACTGATACCGAATTCGATTTCCAGGTCACGGATGGCCACGGACACAGTGGGTTGAGTAACGTATAATTCCTCGGCTGCCTTTGTGATACTGTGGCAGCGGCTGGCTGTGCAAAAGTAACGGAGTTGGTTAAGTGTCATAAGTAATTTCCTCTAAGTTCGTTGTAATGTGTCGAAATATGTCATTTCTATAGCAAGTATAGTATTTTCTGAAACTGCTTTAAGTTATCTTCAAATAAAAAATACCATATACCTATCATAATTTCCATATTTATTTCTAAAGTTTTTTTTAATGTAGTAATATTGCATAAAAAAAATCCTGCTAAAATTGAGATTATAAAAATTTTTTATGGGGATATGCAACCCATTAATTTGTTTTTTTATACGTGCATGATTTATAATAAACTCATCAAAGGAAACGTGCACGGCCGGTACCTTTCAAGAGAGATTAATAAAAAAAGACGGATAAGTAAGACAAAAGCGAAGAGCAAAATAAAAAATGAAATCACAGAAAAAAGTGAAAGGAGATCAATAAAATGTCTCAACAAACAATCACACTGTTATTTCTTGTGTTTACGATCATTAGTTTCATCCTCGAAAAGATACCACTTGGGCTTACAGCTTCGATCTGTGCAATCGGATTGACACTCACCGGAGTAGTGGATGTATCTACAACGTTTTCACAGTATGTAAACAGTAACGTAATCCTTTGTGTCGGCATGTTTGTAGTAGGCCAGGCACTATTTGAAACAGGAATGGCAAATAAAATCGGAGGTCTGGTCACCAGATTTGCCAGAACAGAAAGAACATTGATTATTGCAATCATGGTAATCGTAGGTGTGATGTCCGGATTCTTATCAAACACAGGTACAGCAGCAGTGCTGATCCCTGTAGTCTGTGGAATCGCTGATGAATCCGGCTATTCAAGAAGCCGCCTTTTGATGTCACTGGTATTTGCAGCAGCGCTTGGCGGGAATCTTTCCATCATCGGTGCACCCGGAAACCTGATGGGTGTAAACGCACTTCAGGAAATGGGGCTTTCCACAAGCTTTTTCATGTATGCACCGGTGGGAGTCCCGATGCTTCTGGTAGGAATTATCTACTTCGTTTTCATTGGATACAGATTTCTTCCGGATGGAAAAGGGACTGTAGGGGCAACTGTTGAAAAACAGAAAGATTTCAGTGATGTACCGAAATGGAAACAGACTGTTTCACTGATAGTTCTGATACTTGTGATTCTTGCAATGATTTTTGAGAAACAGATCGGAGTCAGCATTGAGATTTCTGCATGCATCGGAGCAATCATTCTGGTGCTGGTTGGAGTTCTTTCAGAAAAAGAAGCACTGGCTTCCATTGATCTGAAAGTAGTATTCCTTTTTGGAGGATCTCTTACACTTGCCAAAGCCCTGGACACAACAGGTGCCGGTGAACTGATAGCAGATAAGATCGTAGGACTTCTGGGTGCAGACCCGAACCCGATCGTGCTTCTTCTGGTAATATTCATTGTAACCTGTGCACTGACAAACTTCATGTCAAACACGGCCACAACCGCACTGATGATCCCAATTGCAGTTTCTCTGGCAAACAACCTTGGTGCGGATCCGAGAGCTGTTGTTATCGCAACTGTTATCGCAGGCTCCTGTGCATATGCAACACCGATTGGAATGCCTGCAAATACTATGGTAGTAGGACTTGGAGGATATAAATTCAAGGATTACGTGAAATCAGGTTTACCGTTGATTCTGGTATCCTTCGTGATCTGTATGATCCTTTTGCCTGTTTTGTTCCCGTTCTATCCGTGAGAGGATAAAACATATGAGACGGAAGATTTTCCGCTTAATGTAAATGTATCAATAGAAATAAAGCAGAAAACATGCTGCTTTAGATAAATAACCCAAAATTAAAAGCCAAACAACCCTAAACCATTGAATGATCAGGAGGTAAATCATGACTAAGGAAAATGGAGTTAAAGTATTAACAGACATGGTAGCAGATTTTGTTGCCCACATTGGAAAAAAATTACCGGACGACGTAGTAACAAAACTGGAAGAGCTTGGTTCTCAGGAAAGCGCAGCACTTCCAAAAGTACTTTATGAGACAATGACTAAGAACCAGGGACTGGCTGTAGAGCTGAACCGCCCAAGCTGCCAGGACACAGGAGTTCTTCAGTTCTGGCTGAAATGCGGAACTAATTTCCCGTACATCAACGAGCTGGAAGCCCTTTTGAAAGAAGCTGTTGTACAGGCTACTTTTGCAGCACCATTAAGACATAACTCTGTAGAAACTTTTGACGAGTACAACACCAAGAAAAACGTTGGAAAAGGAACTCCGACTGTATGGTGGGACATCGTTCCAAACAGTGATAAATGTGAGATTTACGCATACATGGCAGGAGGCGGATGTACTCTTCCGGGAAAAGCAATGGTACTTATGCCAGGTGCAGGATATGAAGGCGTTACCGATTTTGTTCTTGATCAGATGACAACTTACGGACTGAATGCTTGTCCTCCGCTTCTTGTGGGTGTAGGTGTAGGAACATCTGTAGAGACAGCAGCCCTCAACTCCAAGAAAGCACTTATGCGTCCGATCGGTTCTCACAATGACAATGCAAATGCAGCAAAAATGGAGAAGCTTCTGGAAGACGGAATCAATGCAATCGGCCTTGGACCGCAGGGAATGGGCGGAAAATATTCTGTAATGGGTGTTAATATCGAGAATACAGCCCGTCATCCGTCTACAATCGGTGTAGCAGTAAATGTAGGCTGCTGGTCACACCGCCGTGGTCACCTGACCGTAAATTCTGACCTTACAGTAACCTGTGATACACATTCCACATGGAAATTCAACGCATAATCGGAGGGAAAAAACATGATCGAAATCAGAGGAGATAAAAAAGTTCTTATTACACCAATCAGTGAAGAAGACCTGGCTGACATCAAAATCGGTGATATTGTATGGCTGGACGGAGAGCTGATGACCTGCCGTGATGTGGCACATCGCCGTCTGGTTGAGTATGGAAGAGAACTTCCATATGATATCAAGGACAAAGCAATTTTCCACGCTGGCCCAATCGTTCGTAAAATTGAGGGAACAGAAGATGACTATGAAATGGTTTCCGTTGGACCGACAACCTCCATGCGTATGGAGAAATTTGAGTATGAATTTACTAAGCTTACAGGTGTAAGAGTAATCGTTGGAAAAGGCGGAATGGGACCGAACACAGAGCGTGCATGTAAAGAGTTTGGTGCGATCCACTGTGTATTCCCGGCTGGCTGTGCAGTAGTAGCTGCAACAGAGGTTGAGAAGATCGTAGAACATCACTGGGATGAGCTTGGAATGCCTGAGACCTTATGGTGCAACAAAGTAAAAGAATTTGGTCCACTGATCGTATCTATCGATGCACAGGGCCGCAACCTGTTTGAAGAAAACAAGGTTATCTTCAATGAGAGAAAAGAAGCCGCTAAGCAGGCTATTTATCCGGAAGTTAAGTTTATTAAATAATGCATTTCAGTTTTACAAAAGTAAAAACCGTACGATTTCTTCTTTATTGTTTCAAAGATAAAAAAAGATAAACATCATCTAAGATGAAAAGAAAAGGTGGCTCACAGATTTTCTTCATACATGGTCTGTGGGCTGCTTTTTTCTGTATACGAAATTTAAATAAATAGTAACTTTAACCGAATCAAGTAAGTCCCCTGCGGAGGTTGCGAAAAGCAATAAGCAGTGGGTGGGGACTCGCATACAAATGATTATGCCACTGCTACATCTTTTTCCTCCGCCTTGAAATAAAAAAAATTATCCTGCAAGATTGTTTCAGGAATTAACATGTCGACACATTAGAGCGTGTCTGAAAAATCATTCCCGCAATCTGCACGCCCCACTTTGCGATATATTTTGTCCGAATTCGGTTGTCGTAGCCCATGAATTTTGGCAAGTAAAGATTATCTGAAAACTGAAAAAATAGGTATCAAAAAAATAAATATAGGGCTGTTGCAATGACGGAAAATAAGGTATGATATCTGCAGAAGCATGTTACACGTTTCTATAACCCGGGTGAAGTAAATGAAAAAGGCAATAATCTGTTGAGATATCTTCACCGGATAGACACAAAATCATTTGGAGAAAGTTATATGAAAAAGTTTAAGTTAAATGTACAGAGACATATCTGCATTTTATTATGCCTTATTTTATATATTACTGTGCTTCCCCTTCCTGTATCAGCAGAGGAAGCAAAATCCAAAACAGTCAGAGTAGGCTGGTATGAAGGAACTTATAATACCACAGGAGCAGACGGTCAGAGGAGAGGCTACAGCTACGAATACCAGCAGGCAGTAGCTGCGCATACCGGATGGAAATATGAATATGTGGAGGGAAGCTGGGCAGAACTGATGAGTATGCTGAAAAATGGACAGATCGATCTGCTGGGAGGCATTTCCTATACAGAGGAACGTTCCACTTCCATGCTTTTTTCAGAATTGCCTATGGGAGAGGATAAATATTACCTGTATGTGGATACTTCTAATACAGATATCTCCACTTCAGATCTGACTACATTAAATGGAAAAAGAATCGGTATGCTGCCGAATGCACTTCCTGCCGAAATGTTCCATGAGTGGGAGAAAAGTCATGGAGTGAACACGCAGCAGGTTGATATTACCGGTGCAGATGATATTCGTCAGAAATTGAAAAATCATGAAATTGACGGATTTGTTTTAAATGAATCTCCACAGTGGGAAAGAGACGATATTTCACCAGCTATTCTGATTGGTGGCTCCTATAACTATTTTGCAGTCAGCAAAAAACGCCCGGATCTGAAAGAAGAGCTGGATCAGGTAATGCAGAAGATAGAGAGGGAGAATCCTTTTTATAAAGACGATCTTTATAAAAGGTATCTCTCCGCAAATTCCCTTGAAACTCTTACGGATGAGGAGCAGAACTGGCTGGAACAGCATGGGGCGGTCCGGATTGGATATCTGAAAAATGATGTGGGTATCAGCCTTGTGGATACGGAGTCAGAGAAACCGGTAGGAATTATTAACGATTATATTAGTCTGGCTTCTGGCTGTCTGGGAGAAAAAAACATAGAATTTCAGTTGACAGGCTTTGATTCTCAGGAGGAAGAACTGCAGGCATTAAAGGATAGCAGGATTGATATGATTTTTCATATGAATCAGAATCCATATGAAGCTGAGCAAAACGATGTTATATTGTCAAATACTGTTTTTGAAGTCAATGTTGCAGTACTCACCGGTGTTAAGAAGTTTGATGAAAATAAAGAGAATACAGTAGCAGTGAGCAGGAATAACCTGCTGGGGAAGTGGTATATTTCTTTTAACTATCCTTTCTGGAAAATAAAGGAATATGACTCATCTGCTGAGGCCGATAAAGCAGTTCAAAGTGGAGAGGCAGACTGCTTTGTTGCGAAGGCAGGACAGTCATTAAAGACACTGGAGGACAGCAAAATGCGCAGTATTTTTCTTACGAAATCCGGCGCTTCCTGCTTTGCGGTCACCAGGGAAAACACAACATTAATGAATATCCTGAACAAAACCATTCAGACTCTGCCTGATTCCAGACTTTCCAGTCAGTTTTGCGTATATGAAAACGCACCTGGCAAGGTTACTCTGGCAGAATACATAAAGGATAATCTGTGGGTAGTTTCCATTTGGTTTGTAAGTGTGGTCTTGATTATTGTGTGGATTATAGTTTATCTGCTGATACAAGCGAGAAAAGCCCAGATTCAGGCAGAAAAGGCGAATGCCGCCAAATCAGATTTCCTTTTCAATATGTCTCACGATATCCGGACACCCATGAATGCCCTGCTGGGATACAGTGAGCTGATGAAAAGGGAATTGACTGATCCCAAGCTTCTGGATTATCAGGAGAAGATGGAACAGTCCGGAAATCTGCTGCTGTCTATTATCAATAATGTGCTGGACATGGCCCGGATTGAAAGCGGTAAGGTGGAACTGGATGAAGATTATGTGAAAATCAGAGATATTTATCAGGGAATTTACAAAATTTTCCAGGCGGAAGCGGAGAAAAAAGGTATTCACCTTAAGATGGAATATGATGTCAAGCATGAGCACGTAATCTGCGATGAGACGAAGAACAGGGAAATTTTCCTCAATCTGATCAGTAATGCGGTAAAATATACAGCTTCAGGGGGAAGAGTTACCATAAGGATCACAGAGCTTGACTGTGACAGGAAAGACTATGTGCGGATACGGACTCAGGTAATTGATACAGGTATCGGAATGAGCGAAGAATTCCTTCCATCTCTCTTTGAGGCTTTTGCCAGGGAACGAAATACAACAGACGGAAAGATTGCGGGAACAGGTCTGGGAATGCCGATCATAAAGAAGTATATTGATATGATGTACGGAACTATTGAAGTAGAAAGTAAGCAGGGAGAAGGAAGTAAATTTACAGTTACCCTGGAATACAGGATTGCTGATAAGAGTTACTATGAACGGGCTACGGAAAAATCTTCAGATATGGATGAAACAGACAGAATCAGCGGAAAACATATTTTGCTTGCAGAGGATAATGATCTGAATGCGGAAATCGCACAGTTTATCCTGGAGGATATGGGACTTATGGTTGATCGTGTTGAGGATGGAGTTCAATGTGTGTCAAGGATAGAACAGAAACCAGCAGGCACCTATGACCTGATCCTTATGGATATCCAGATGCCGAACATGGATGGCTACAGGGCAACTGAGATGATCCGCGGACTGTCAGATAAAGACAAAGCCACTATTCCAATCATAGCTATGACAGCCAATGCCTTTGAGGAAGACAGAAAAAATGGCACTGGCAAAAGGAATGAACGGACATATTGCAAAGCCTGTTGATGCAGAAAAAGTTGAGAAGACTATTTGTTCGGTTTTAGGCAGCCAGAGTGAACAGTAACGCGACACGTTAAAGTACAGAACAGGTATTCGCTTGCTCTGTACATTTTTTTATATGGGATGATATACTGAAAATATAACCATATTAAACATATTTCAATTTTTGATAAGTGAAATTTGATTAAAACAGGAGAATATTATGGATCATTTTGAATTGCATTCCGAGTACAAGCCAACTGGAGATCAGCCTCAGGCAATTGAACGTCTGGTCAGAGGCTTTAAAGAAGGCAACCAGTTCGAGACTTTACTGGGTGTCACAGGCTCCGGTAAGACCTTCACTATGGCGAACGTCATCGCCCAGCTAAACAAACCAACCCTCATCCTCGCCCACAACAAAACTCTCGCGGCGCAGCTTTACGGTGAGATGAAAGAATTCTTCCCTGAGAACGCAGTGGAATATTTTGTCTCCTATTATGACTACTATCAGCCGGAGGCTTATGTCCCGTCTTCAGACACCTATATTGCCAAAGATTCCTCCATCAATGACGAGATTGACAAGCTCCGTCTCTCTGCCACAGCCGCAATGTCAGAGCGGAAAGACGTAGTGGTCATTTCCTCCGTTTCTTGTATCTACGGACTGGGTTCCCCTCAGGAATTCTTTGACATGATGATTTCCCTGCGTCCGGGAATGACCAAAGACCGGGATGAGGTAATCCGGGAACTGATCGACATTCAGTACACCAGAAATGAGATGGACTTCCACCGAAGCACCTTCCGTGTCCGTGGAGATACTTTGGAAATTTTTCCTGCCAACAGCTCCGATACAGCCGTGAGAGTAGAATTTTTCGGAGATGAGATCGACCGTATTTCAGAAATTGATGTACTGACAGGAGAAATCAAATGCCAGCGTTCTCATATCAGCATCTTCCCTGCATCCCACTATGTAGTGCCAGCAGAACAGATCCAGAGAGCAGCTGTAGCAATAGAAGAAGAATTAAAAGAACGTGTAGAGTATTTCAAAAGCGAAGACAAGCTTCTGGAAGCCCAGCGAATCTCAGAACGCACCAATTTCGACATTGAAATGATGAAAGAAACCGGATTCTGTTCAGGAATCGAAAATTATTCCAGACATCTGTCAGGATTAAAGCCCGGACAGCCGCCATACACACTGCTGGACTATTTTGGAGATGACTTCTTACTTATTATAGATGAATCTCATATCACAGTACCTCAGGTAGGAGGAATGTATGCCGGTGACCAGAGCAGGAAGCAGACACTGGTAGACTACGGATTCCGGCTTCCTTCAGCCAAAGATAACCGCCCCTTAAGCTTCGAGGAATTCGAATCCAAACTGGATCAGGTCATGTTTGTATCTGCTACTCCGGGACAATATGAGTATGATCACGAACTCCTCCGCGCAGAACAGATCATCCGTCCAACCGGACTTCTGGATCCGAAGGTAGAAGTCCGCCCCATTGAAGGACAGATTGACGACCTGATCGGGGAAGTAAACAAAGAAGTGTCAAAGAAACACAAAATCCTGATCACCACTCTCACCAAACGAATGGCAGAAGACCTGACAGAATATATGAAAGAAGTAGGAATCCGAGTCCGTTACCTCCATTCCGATATAGATACCTTAGAGCGTGCCCGCATCATCCGGGATATGCGTCTGGATGTCTTTGATGTACTGGTAGGAATCAACCTCCTTCGAGAAGGACTGGACATCCCGGAAATCACCTTGGTAGCAATCCTGGATGCAGACAAAGAAGGTTTCCTCCGTTCCGAAACATCCCTCATCCAGACCATCGGACGAGCTGCCCGAAACAGCGAAGGCCATGTAATCATGTACGCAGACAACATGACCGATTCCATGCACAAAGCCATCACCGAAACCAACCGCCGCCGAACCATCCAGGAAGCCTACAACAAAGAACACGGAATCACTCCGACTACTATCAAAAAAGCAGTCCGCGATCTCATCGCCGTGTCCAAAGCAGTAGCCGAAACCGAAGTCCGACTCCAGAAAGACCCAGAG
>ENA-OQBL01001248-OQBL01001248.1-human-gut-metagenome-genome-assembly--contig:-NODE-1248-length-10319-cov-3.837618_pt1 | contig 10319 bp, 10 predicted proteins | sample MGYA00242747_ERZ504553 | MGnify/ENA primary metagenome ERZ504553 (study PRJEB26092, sample SAMD00036240) | human gut metagenome | host: Homo sapiens | study: EMG produced TPA metagenomics assembly of...
CTAACCAGCAACGACCCTTAATACGGAAGGTCTCCATGAACTAAAAAAGGCTCTATCTCGTTAGAGATGAGCCTTTTTAGTTTTGTGGACCAGCCTGGGCTTGAACCAGGGACCTCCAGATTATGAGTCTGTTGCTCTAACCAACTGAGCTACAAGTCCGATGCATCCTTGCTTGGATAGCTGGGGGCAAAAGTAGCATTTTCTATTGAAATATGCAAGACTTTTGGATAAAATTCCTTATAACCTTTGTCCTTAGAACTTATAAGTTCGTTTTGGATTCTTGGGAAACCAGCCTTTTTTCACTCGTTCTTCCTGCTCGAATATCTCCTTGATGGTCCAGAACGAGGAAAATGCAAAGACGCCCAAAAGGGAGGCTATCATGATGTTCTCCGTATAAAGGGAGGCAATGATGCCGCCGATGCCGAGTAAAAGGAAAATCCACCAGCACTTGGTGCCCCAATAATATTCGGCTTTCACAACTATGGGGTGAAACAAGCCGATGATGAGGAATGTGCAGATACCTATGACAAGGCCCGACAGATGATATTCGTTCAAGAAATCCATTGTTGTTCGTTATTTCTCGGGGCAAATAGGAATCTCCTTCTTGATGCTCTGTTCCAGGGAAATCAAGGTCTCGGTAGCGGTTACGCCAGGAATCTCCTGCATCTTGTTGTTCAGCAAATCCATCAGATGCTCGTTGTCGCGGGCATATACCTTGGTCAGCATGGTGTACGGACCAGTGGTGAAGTGGCATTCAACAATTTCGGGAATCTTGCCCAGCTCGGCAACTACCGTCTTATACATGGAGCCCTTTTCCAGCTTGATTCCTACGTAAGTGCAGGTTCTATATCCAAGAGACTTGGGATTTACATGATAGCCTGAGCCCACAATAACGCCAAGGTCAATCAAGCGCTGTACACGTTGATGGATGGCGGCACGTGACACGCCACATTCAGCGGCTACGTCCTTGAAAGGGATACGGGCATTTTGGGAAATGATTTCCAGAATCTGCCGGTCAAGATTGTCTATTTTTTCCATAATAGTAAATAAGTAAAGTTCTTGTTGTTATCAAATAGTAAGCAAATATAGGACTTTATTTTAATTTATCTATGAAAATGGACAGAAAAATGAATAAAAGTGAGGGGTAACGATAAGACGCGGATTACGCGGAATATGCGGATTTGGTAAACTAAATCCGTGAAATCCGCGTAATCCGCGCCTAAAAGAAGTATCAAGAGGGTTTTGCCCCTCCCTTCGGATTGTTACATTACTTCTCGATACCCAGCAGTTCCACTTCGAATATCAAAGTAGAGAACGGCTTGATTTGGCTACCGGTTTCTCTTGAACCGTATGCCAGGTCGTAGGGGATATAGAGTTCCCATTTGGAGCCAACGGGCATCATAGTGAGGGCCTCAGTCCAGCCTTTGATTACTTGGTTGGCACGGAAGGTAGCAGGTTCTTTGCGCTTGTAAGAGCTGTCGAACTCTGTTCCGTCAATCAGTGTACCTTTGTAGTTTACTTTCACCTTGCTGCTGTCAGCGGGAACGGCACCGTTACCCTTGGTGATGATTTTGTATTGTAGACCGCTCGGAGTAGTTACTACACCTTCTTTAGTCTTGTTCTCAGCCAGGAACTTTTCACCGGCAGCTTTGTTGTCAGCATACTTCTCTGCAGTCGCTTTTTCTTTGATGGCATCCATCTGAGTGCGCATGTACTCTTGAGCTTTCATCATATCCATGGCACCACCCTTACCAATGACACCTGCGACGAAACCTGCCAGCATATTTTCGCGGCTGATGCTTTGTGTAGAGTCATTACCGAAGATTTGCTGGTTGAAACCTTCTACCCATTGCTTGCTGACCATCTGGCCTACTTGCAGGCCGGTCATGTAGGCCACGTCTTTCTTATCGATTTTGGCTGCACCCTCGTTGAAACCTTTTAGGAATTCTGACATCTGGGTTGAGTCAATGCCTTGTTGTGCAAGATACTGGTCCAAACCTTCTGTACGTGCCATACCGATGGCGTAAGACAATGAATCGATGTCCGTCTTTAAATCAGCTTTCGGACTTTGAGCAGTACAAGATGCCATGCCGGCAGCTACTGCAAGAGCCATGAGAAATGTTACTTTTTTCATTTTGCTTTTACTTGTTGTTTATTTAGATAAAATTTTCTGTAATTCAACTTCGAATATGAGCGTGCTGTGGGGGGGAATCATCTCGCCGGCACCCTGCGCTCCGTATGCCAGATCACTGGGGATGTAGAGTTTCCACTTGGCACCTTCGGGCATAAGCTGAAGGGCTTCCACCCAACCGGGTATCACTTGGTTTACACCGAACGTGGCAGGCTGGCCGCGCTTGATGGAGCTGTCGAACAGCGTTCCGTCAATCAGTGTGCCTTCGTAGTGGCATTGTACCTGGTCGGTTGCTTTGGCATAGTGACCGACGTTTCCTTCTGTGATAACTTCGTATTGAAGTCCGCTGGGAAGCGTAACAACTCCCTCGCGTTTTTTGTTCTCTTCCAGGAACTTTTTTTGCCGGCTTCTATGTTTGCTGCGTTCATCTTCTCCTCCAGTTCGGCGAAGTACTTGTTGACGATGTCACGGGCTTCTGTGTGGCTGATTGCCGTCTGGTTGCCCTCCAAAACGTCTTTGATTGCTTGTGCAAAGTCATCTACTGCAATGCCTTTGGCACCCATGCTTAAAAGATTCTGACCTATTCCAAGGCCGATAGCATAACTGAATTTATCCATAAGATTCTTTTGTTGACGACCGGATTGGTTTCTTTTCCAGTCTATTGCAAATTTACGAATGACAAAAGTACGTCTTTTATTTGAATGATAAGACTTTTAAGTATTTAATTTTTCTTATTTATATCACAACTTGAACATTCTTCTTATATTTGTCTTACTTTAATAAAGGAAAGGAGCAGAAAATGAAGAACTTGGTCATATTGTCGGGTGCCGGTATGAGCGCCGAGAGCGGCATCAGCACATTCCGTGATGCGGGCGGACTGTGGGACAAATATCCGGTGGAGCAGGTGGCGACTCCCGAGGGGTATGCACGTAATCCGGAACTGGTCATTAATTTCTATAACGAACGTCGCAAGCAGTTGCTCGATGTGGTGCCGAATGCCGGGCATCTGGGCGTTGCCGACCTGGAGAGGGATCTCAATGTAACGGTCGTCACCCAGAACGTAGATAATCTGCACGAGCGTGCCGGCAGTACGCACGTGATACACTTGCATGGGGAACTGACGAAGGTTTGTTCCAGCCGCGACCCTTATAATCCGCATTTCGTCAAGGAACTGGCGCCGGAGGAATATGAAGTAAAGTTGGGCGACAAGGCGGGCGACGGTACGCAGCTCCGCCCGTTCATCGTGTGGTTTGGCGAGTCGGTGCCGGAGATTGAAACTGCCATCCGGTATGTGGAGCAGGCGGACATCTTCGTCATCATCGGCACCAGCCTGAACGTTTATCCCGCTGCGGGACTGCTGAACTACGTGCCCCGTGCCGCCGAAGTGTATCTGATAGACCCCAAGCCGGTGGACACGCACGTCATGCGTCCGATACATGTCATTCAAAAGGGAGCTTCGGAAGGGGTAAAAGAGTTGAAGGCGCTGCTTGCAGCTACCCAGCCTCCTTTGCCTTAGGACTTAATCTCCTACGTCTTAGGACTTAACCCCTCACGGTATAGGACTTAATATGCAGAACATCCGGATGTCTTTCTCCAAAACACCCGGATGTTTTACCCAAAAACATGGGGATGTTTTGCCCCATTACATCCGGATGTTTTAGGTGAAAACATGGGGATGTTTTGGGTACTCACTCCTATACTGTAGGGAGCTGGGTATAGGGGGGGATTCCCACAAGGTATAGGTCTTGCGGGAACAAAGTATATTTGCCCTCGAAACTTGTGCTATTTCTTTATCACGGCCCGTAATACGAACCAGGCATGATGGGCTATGGTACTCGCCAGTCCGTAATGCCGCGCCATGATGCGGAAGCGTTCGCGCAGGGATGCTTGCCGGTTCTGGGTGGTCATTCCCTCTTCCAGATAGTCGATGAGGGTGAGATGGGTATTGTGCAAGGTCCGTGCCTTCTTCATCACCTGGATGCACCAGTCGAAGTCGGCGGAGAAGCGGTATTGCAGGTCGTAGGGTTCTACAAGGGAAGCTTTGGCAAAGAAGGCCTGATGGCAGACCAGCATGCCCTGCTTGAAGCTTCGCCAGGTAAGCACTTCCGGGGCGGCGAGGCGGCGCATGCGGATGAAGTGGCCTTCCTTGTCCACCAGCTCCGTTTCGCCGTACAGCACGTCGGGTAGTTCGTTGCCGGAGATGGAACGCACCATCTGCTGCAAGGTGTCGTCCTCGTGGAAGCTGTCGCCGGCATTGAGGAAGCAGAGGTAATCGCCGGTGGCAAGGCGGATGCCTTTGTTCATGGCGTCGTACAGTCCCTTGTCCGGTTCGCTCACGATGCGGGTGATGCGGTCGCGGTAACGGTCGATGATGGAGAGCGTGCCGTCTTTGGACGCACCGTCCACAATGATGTATTCCACGTGGTGGTAGGTTTGCGAGATAACGCTTTGAATCGTGTCCTCCAGTACCGCTTCGGCGTTGTAGGTCACGGTGATGATGCTGAATTTCGGGGTGGGGTGGTTATGCATTTCTTCCGGTCACTTTGTTGTAAAGGTCAATGTATTTCTTGGCGACGACGTTCTCCGAATAGTGGGAGATGGCTTTCCGGCAGGCTTGTTCCGAGAGGCTGGGGTAGTCGGGTTCGGTCAGCGTCCAGTAGATGCCGTTGGCAAAGTCTTCCGAGGATTTGTATTGTGCCACGTAGCCGTTGTGCAGATGGTCTATCATCTCAGGGATGCCGCCCACGTTGAATCCGACGCAGGGAATGCCGCATGCCATGGCTTCCATGATGGTGTTCGGCAGGTTCTCTTCCAGCGAGGGGGTCACGAAGATGTCCACGGCATTGTAGATGTTCACCAGTTGGTGTTCGTTGCTGACGAAGTTCAGCGGGTAGACTTTGAATGGAAGCAGGTTTTCCAGTTGTTGCGATTGGTTGCCGAAGACGACGACACCCAACTGTTCCCGGAGTTCGGGATGCTTGTCAGCCAGCAGTCGGCACGATTCTATCAGGTAGTCGATGCCTTTCCGTTTGTCCGTAATCTTCACCGAGCCGAACAGCATGAGTTTCTTGTCTTGCGGCAGTAGGCAACGGCTGCGGGCTTCCTGCCGGTTTCGGGGCTTGAAGAGATTGGTGTTGATGGGGTTGGGGATGCATGTCACGGCATGCCCGCAGAAGAGGGCGCTTGTCCGGGCACGTTCTTCCAGCCAGCGGCTGCAGGTGACGAAGTTGATGTGACGGTTGCGATACAATGCCTGCTTTTTGTGGAAGATGCGGTAGGAAAGGTCACGTTTGCCTCCACCTCCGTGGATGAAGGGGCAGTTGTGGCATTCCTGCTGGTAGTGGGTGCACTCGCGGGCATGGTGACAGATGCCAGTGCAGGGCCACATGTCGTGCATGGTCCAGACGACGGGCTTGCCCGAGGCGAGAATCTTCTCGATGTTCTTCAGCGAGAGCATCCCTTGGTTTATCCAGTGCAGATGGATGACGTCTGCTTGCTGGAATTCGGGCAGTGAGGTGATGTCTGTCCCCGTGTTGGCAATGTCTACGGCAAAGATGTTCTTCTTGTTGAAGCGGTTGGCGCTCCAGATGACGATGCGCTCCCAGACGAACTTCCACACCATGCGCCAGTTATGGTCCAGTGACACAACGGAGATTTGGTCGGTCTGCTTGTCGCGTACCAGCAGCTTGGCTTTGATGCCGTGGTTCTTGAGTGATTCCATCAGACGGCTGGCGGCGATGGCTGCGCCGCCGATGCGTTCGGATGTATTGATAAGTAGTACTCTCATGACTGTTGTTCGTTTCTTCTTTTTGAATGTTTTTCTTGTTACAGATGCCGGTCTTGTTTCATCCATTTCCGGATACGCTTTTGCAGCGTTTGCCATATGATGGTGAAGTTGCCGTACCGTAGGTTCAACGCCAGTTCCTCGAACGACCGTGCAATCTTTATCCAGGGATGCCGCCATGCCATGATGCGGTAAACGCTATCCTTGTAGGCTGTGTTCTCGATGACGTGACGAGGGTGCTTCAGTGGAAACTCCACTTCGTGGCGTTTCATGGTGAAGATGCGGCGGTAACCGCGCGGCATGGTGTGCACGGAGCCGGCAAAGTGGGTGGAGTCGGCAGTGGCTCCCAGATTGTTTATCATGTTGCGGGTGGGCACGATGCTCAGACCCGAATTGAACAACATGGAAGCGTGGAAGATGGTTTCGTAATAGGCTTTCCCGTGTTCGCGGTGGCGTTGGCACATGTAGATGAAGTCTTTGCGGTAGCGCCGTGTGTGGATGAGGTTCTTCAGTTGCCGCATGTTCTCCTTGTCGTCCAGGAAGGTGTAGAATTCATCCCATTGGTCCGTCACCCGCCGCCAGCTCGCCCATCCCCAGATGGAGAAGGTGGTGGCGAAGAAGTAGTCGGAAGTGATGTCGGGTGTAATCTCCTCGTTGTTGAATCCGGCAATCATGCTGATGCGTGTGTCGTGCTCATACTTGTCGAGCAGTTCCTTGCAGAAGCCGAAGAAAGAGACGGCGGGCACGTCGTCATCCTCAAGCACGATACATTTGTCCGACAAGGAGAATGCCCACTTCTGTGCCATGTATTCCGATGGGTCGCAGCCGTAGTTCTTCTCTTGGTAGTTGTGGTGTACTTCGCATTCCCAGTCGATGTCTGCCACTACTTTGCGACAAGCTTCTATGCCCGGCATGTCACGCTCGCCGCGCGGGCCGTCCTGATAGAGAAACAGTCGTGCGGGGCGTGCTTTCTTCACTTGTTCGAATACTTGCGCCAGCAGTTTGGGGCGGTTGAAGAAAAGAATCAGTACAGATACATCTACAAGGGCTGGTTTCATGGCAATTTTGTTGGATTAGGAGGTGGCTATATGGTCATTTGGTATGTTGAAAGAAAGAACTGCCGGATAATGATTGTTTATCTTGTCCTGCTCTTCTTCTGTATACCGGTGTAAAGTGGGATAGTTGTACCGTAGAAAGTTTTCCAATCCATCAGGTGCTTTCAGATAAAGTGGACCGAATTTGATTGGTTGTAAATGGTTGAGACTCGTCTCCAAAACATGGTCGGTAGTGGTAATCACATTGTTGTAATACAAAGTTTTCCATGAGTTGAAACAACTTTGCATTATCACCATCAAACGGTAGATTGTCTTTTTAGAGAGTGTCATATCAACTATCCGGTTCAGAAGGCAGGCAACAGCTCCACGATTGGTAGGGTTGGATATTTGACATTTTCCGAAGTGTTTCCATAGCCATACCTCTTTTCCCATCAGGCAGCATTTCAGAAAGTTGACGGCTTCATATTGTATCTTCCTTAATAGCTTATTGTTTGGAATACGGTCAAAAGGGAATATATCGACAAAGATTCCCTGATGCATAGGTACATCTTTAAACATCTCTTCGACAAACAAGGTGTTGTTTTTCTTGACTTTGGCAAAGTAATAAGGACTATGAGGGTCGGTATGTATCCATGAAAGAAAGTATGGTTCTCTCAGTTCTTGGGAGGCTATCTGGAGAAACTTATTGTAGTCTTCCCGTTTCATACCTATATCTATGTCGTCATCCCAAGGAAGAATCGCTTTGTCATAGAGTGCCCCTATTGCTGTTCCGCCGATTACAAAATAGGGAATATTGTGTTTGTCGCAGATGCGCACAATCTCTTCCAGTATTTCGTATAGCACCTGATGTAGTTGGGTCAGTTCTTCTGGGGTATATTGCTTCACCATGGATACCATTTTTGATTGATGTCTGCAAAAATAATGATAATAGTTGAAAGGAGCACTTTCCATTTCAATCTTCTTTTGCGAAATCGGACTTGAGTTTTTCTATCAGTGTGTCGGACTCCCCGCTTACCACTTTCCGGCAGAACATCTTTCCAGACTGCTGCAATACCGGCAGGTCCTCGAGTGTCATCACGCGGATGGATGCGCCGTAGTCTATGTAGTGCAAGGGGGTGAGACGGGTAAGTCCGGGGTATTCTCCCTCTAAAAGAAGCCCTTTTGAGGCAAAAGGGGAGTTGAATACGATGGTCTGTATGCACAGTTCGCTGGGTACAAAGCTGGTTCTGAAATACTTCACCAGCTTCTCCTCCGTGCACAACTTTTCATATACATATCGTGCGCAGGGCAACGTGATGGCCCAATAGTCGGAACCGAAATAGACATCTGCCTGCTTGCCTTCCAAGGGTGCAAAAGGGGCTTTCCGGATGGGGAGTATCTGTACCAGCTTGCGCGATGCTACGATGAGTTTGTTCTTCCACCATATACTCTTCCAAGGCAGGTCACGGAAAGGGTGGTAATGGGTTATCTTGTGCAACTGCTGTTTCACGGTGCAGTGTGTCAGGTTGAAACCGCCGATGAATTCAGTGTCTTGATGCTCCTCAAAATAGCGGTGGATGGCGTTGTTGCTCCATAATGGGTAGTCCTGCCCGCTCAGGCATACTACGCGGGTATAGGGGATACCGCTGTGCAATACGGCAGCAAGCAATTCTTTCTGGTATTCCACTTGTTCCCATCCTCCCCAGCTTATCCGGTGGCGGGGCACGAAAGTGACCTTGTCTCCCAAGGCTTCTTCAAAAGGGTGTATATCGGCATTGAGGTCGATGTGCACGTAGAAGTCTGCCCGGTCATCCAGTGCGGCAACCAGGCGTGCCAAGTGTGGGGCATCCTTGTAGGCGGATATGATGTAGGCTATGCGGCTCATGCTCTTTTTTTCCTTTAAGAGGAATTCAATGCTTTCCCGGAAGATGGTAGATTGTAGTTTCCACAAAACCAGTGCATAAAGCCCAGCTACCATAATGATTTTGGCTGCCATATTTAAGTATAGGTTTTCTATGGGCTGAGTGGCATAGTGAGTTGATACTACGAGTACAATGGATAGGGAGAGATAAGGAGAGATGTCTTTCAGCATATCGCGCAGTCTTAATCCTATCTCCCTCTTGACAAAACGGAACCATACAAATAGCCAGCCGATATTGATAATGACGAAAATACGCAGCATCCACTCCAACCCGTATGGGTATATGGCACATACAGCTACTATTTGCAGCAGGCTCAAGCTGATGGTGCTCCACATATAGATAGAAGAATGCCCCCGGCTGATGAGCAGGTTGGAGAACAGATTGATGACGGGAATAAATGCTCCCCAAATACATAACAGTTGCAAGATATCGGCACTGGGCAGCCACTTCTCCGTGATAGTGATAACAATCAGTTCCTTCGAAACCAAACTCAATCCCAGCATGGCGGGGAAAGAGATAAAGGCGGTGAAGCGCAACAGCTTTCTGAATACGGCAAGTTGCCGTGCCTTGTCATCGGCAACACGGGTAAAGACGGGTTGTGCAATGCCGTTTATCATGCCCGTAATCGTGGTATGTCCCATGCCGTTCCACTTGTTTGCCTGCGTAAAGTTACCCACTTCCCGTTCCGAGTAGAACTTACCCAACAAGACGGAAAACAAATTGTTATTGATTATGGTGAAGATATTCGTAATGATTATCTTACTGCTGAACCCTATCATCTCCTTAATGGGTGTGAAGTCGAACCGGAAGTGGGGTCTCCAACGCGAGAAGTAGAAGTTAAGAATCGTCATTACGGTGATGAAAGAGATGCTTTGCAATGCAATCCCCCAATAGGCGAATCCGTTGGCAGCCAGTGTGATGCCCACAATGCCGGAGACTATCAGACTCGAAATGGAGATGATGGTAGTGTCCTTGATTCTGAGATTCTTGAACAGATACGCTCTCGGTGCGATGCTCATGCTTGAGATGACGAATCCGAGGAAAGAGAGACGGGACAGCGGTATCAGCTCGGGCGTATCGTAGAAGTCGGCAATCAGCGGTGCGGCAAAGAAGAGTAATATATATATAGTAGTGCTGCACATCAGGCTGAACCAGAACACGGCGTTGTAATCCTTGTGCAAAGTCTCCTTCCGGTTGGTCAGTGCCGAAATGAACCCACCCTCCTGCAAGGCGGCGGCAATGGCGGAGAAAATGGTAAGCATCCCTACCATACCATAATCCGAAGCATCCAGCAGACGGGCAAGGACTATTCCGAATCCCAGATTTAACAACTGCTGTATGCCGTTGCTGAATCCTCCCCAGAAGAGGCCTTTGGCTGTTTTTTCTTTGAGTGATGTATCGGACATAGTTTATTGGTTGATAAGCCAACGAGTTAACAAGGCCACGAG
>ENA-OQBL01001250-OQBL01001250.1-human-gut-metagenome-genome-assembly--contig:-NODE-1250-length-10313-cov-2.031317_pt1 | contig 10313 bp, 14 predicted proteins | sample MGYA00242747_ERZ504553 | MGnify/ENA primary metagenome ERZ504553 (study PRJEB26092, sample SAMD00036240) | human gut metagenome | host: Homo sapiens | study: EMG produced TPA metagenomics assembly of...
AAAATTTCTTTTTGCACTGTACTTTCATTGCTTAAACCAATAATTTGATCAGCTGCCATTTTAGCTTCTTTTAAAGCTGTGGCAGTGGCATAGCTGCGTCCTGCATACTTAAGCATCCCTACGTCATTGCCACTATCACCAAAAGCAACCATTTCACTTGGTTTAATACCCAATTTTTGACTCAAATATTCTAACCCGACGGCTTTATTCATGCCTTTCGTCTGCATATCAATCGAGTCAGCTGCACCAGAAACAAAACCAATTTCAGGATATTTTTGTTTTAATTGCTCTAGCACAATTGGCATCTCATCTTCCGGTACTGTCAAACTAATCTTGAAAATTCGGTCATCGATTTCATCAAATGAATCAACTACCTCCAAGTGTTCAACATACTTCTTCATTTCTTGAACATAAGCTGGATCATTACTCTTTTTGACGTATGCACTAACTAGCCCCATAACAATTGCTGGATAATGATACTCATCCGTAATCTTGAGCAAAGTTTGATATAACTCATCACTTAAAGCATCAACGTGCAAAATTTGCTTTCCTTGAGCTACCAAGGCACCGTTTTCTGCCACAAAATAAATCTGATCAATCACATCAGGAAAACGTGTCATCAAATTAGCATACTGATTGCCACTTGCAACAACAAACTTAATGTCTCGCTTGCGCATCTCTTTAAATTCTCGTTTAAAAATTTCACGATCATAATCTTTGTCGTCGTTAAGCCACGTACCATCCATGTCTGTTGCAATTAATTTAATCATTTTCTCAATCCCTTTGGATAAAAGTTCTTCAAAACTTGATTACCCGCAACTTTACCAAAACTAAAGATCATCTTTTTATAGCTTACCAAAACAAAACCACGTAGATCGCTCTTTACTTTGATAGTCTCACCGTGTAGATAATCTTGATATTCTTTGTCATCAGCTAAATCAATCACGCGCATTTTGTTCTACTTGACCTAGCACTTCAGCCAATTGATGTCCTGGCTCAAAGCGCTTTTTCTTTAAAACACCCAGTTCTACACCGTTGTTTAAAATATGTAATTTAGTTTTACCAGTGAATTCAATTGCAGGTACAAAAACATGATCATTGCTTACCAGCGCCTTTTTACGCCAATCAGCTAGTTCTTCAGGCAAGTTGAACTTATCGATTGCCTCGCCCACTAGTTCTTGTTCATTCTTGGTCAAACACAATGCATTACGCTTATTTTTACGCTTTTTCTTGGCAACCTGTTCTATTTCACCTGGCTTTTGCAAAATCGCCGCAAATTGCCCTTCACCAACGCCATCTTGTGGCCAAAAACGCAAAGTCCTGGTTAAGTCAGGATTATCATTGCCCCATTCTGGACGACCAGCACTAACGCGCTCATCCTTTATTTGACTGTCTAAAATAGTAAAATCATATTCTTGGGTGAGCCAATTTACGATTTTTTCATCTTCTTCTGGTGCAAACGTACAAGTTGAATAAACCAAGCGACCACCTGGTTTAAGCATCTTTACCGCTTCAGCCAAAATCATTCTTTGTCGTTGAGCGCAAGTTAACACATAAGCTTGTGACCAATAATCAATCGCTGCAGGGTTCTTTCTAAACATCCCTTCCCCACTACATGGTGCATCAACTAAGATTACATCAAAGAAATCAGGAAAAGCTGCAGCCAAATTTTCTGGCGTTTCATTTGTGACTAAGGCATTACTAATGCCCCAGCGCTCTACATTTTCACGCAATATTTTGGCTCTAGAAATAGAGATCTCATTAGCAACAAGCAGACCCTTATTTTTAACTGCTCACCTAAAGCTGTGGTTTTGCCTCCTGGAGCAGCACAAAGATCCAAAACCTTTTCACCTGGTTTAACAGTACTAATTGTGGCAGGAAACATGGCTGCAGGATCTTGAGAATAAACATAACCACTTACCCATTCAGGATCTTCACCACTAATTTCACCGTAGTATGCATGCTTAATTTCGGGCACTGGATTATCTAAACTGTATGAAATTTGCGTTTTATTTTTTAAAGTATTTACTCTAAAGGCCTTTTTACTGCTCTCATTCATAGCAGTAAACATTTTTTCTGCTTGTTCTGCCCCCAGTAAATCGCGATATTTGTCTTTAAAATCTTTTGGCAGGTTTAACAATTTTTCTATCCTTTCTCGTTAAGCAATAAATTGTCACACAGAATGCTGCAATGAATATCAGCCAACTAACTATCAACGTAATGATAAGAGAACTATATGTAGAATAAAAAGCATGATATCTCAAAAAGATATACGTAAAGATGCCTAAAGCACCCTCTATCATGAATAAACGTACGCTTTGGTTGATTACCCAGTTGCGCAATAACTCTCCGTGCAGACGCGTTAATTTAGCTTGTCGCTTAATTAAAATAGCTAGCAATACATTGCCGCCAATACCAAATAGCTCGGCAACAAGCAACAGCAAAATATAAGGTACAACTGACCAACGATCACGGTGATGCTCTTTAACAAAAGATGGCACGTGCAACTGTGCGTGGTAATGTTTGGCAATTCTGTCTAACACATTAGGTGCACCATCAATTACTATCCGATAATTTCTTAATTGATCCTTGGCAGTTGGTTGATCAATCCCAGTACTTAGGTAATATTTATCCATTTCTACTTGAGGATAATCTTTAAATTCACCAATTACTGAATAGTAATTTTGCCCCAAAACAACATATTTATTGTTTTGCACATTAAGCAAATTAACTTCAGTTGTTGGACCTAAAACTGCAAAAGAAACCTTGCCCTTAAAATCATCTGGAGAAAAGTAGCGTCCTTCTTCTGTCGGCAGACTCTTAACAGTATGATTAGCCCACACTAAAACCTGCTTTTTCTCATAATTGCTATCAAGATGCAGCTGCAATTGATGGTTGGCATAATCTTTATCTAAGTAACGCAAAAATTGAACTAATACTTTCTTTGCTATTAGTTCTAAAGTAGCGAGTATTATTTGTTAGTCCGTGTGCTTCTAATAATTCATCCGCATGGCCTGAATCAATATTAGAGAGCATAGTCCCCATACCCAGAAATGCCAATAGCGGGATGAAAGCAATAAAATCTTTTTAAAATTCATTATTTATCTAATTTCAAATATCTGTTCATCAATAAAATCATAACTCTTAAACGAACGATTTATTTCTGCTAACTCTGGCGTCTTTTTAAACCAGTCGCTTCGCCAAAACTGGGGCGAATTTGTTGCCCCGTCTCGTTCTCCTATAAACAATAAGTAACTTGATTTATTATACGTCCGCCAAGCCTTAACTGTCTTTAAATCGCTTTGACCAAAATTCGGTGACCACGAACACAAAACTAGATCTACATCACGATATTTCTTAATAGCGTCGCTAGCTGCTAAATCTAGCACTTGGTGAAATGGTTCTGAACCAGTTTTAGAGGTCTTAGCCCATTCTAAAGAATCTGTACTAATCACTTCTATGCCAACTTCTTCAAGTGCTTTAGACCAAAAAAGCATTTCCAGCCATAATTTCTAAAGCTTTTGTAATACCAAGTTTATCTTTAATTAAACCGGCAGTTTCTAGATTGGCAATAGACCAAATGCCATATTCTAAAGACAGGTACTGACGACAATTATTGAATAGATTATTAATTGCCGTTAAACTGCTTCTTTTGTCTTCACCAATATCTGCTAGAATATCTTCAAATTGATCTGGCAATAACCCCAGCATATTTGGTGCTTGAGGCAAGGGCTTTTGCCTTTTTACATAATTATCAATTTGTCTTATTTCGTTAACCTGACGATGAACAATTTCATTATCTAGTTCTTGATCAAGTTGATTAATTTTCGTTATATATTCTGTCATATCTTTACACCTACTTAATGATTTTAACATTCAAAGCACTAGAAATCAGTTATAATAAAAATAGTAGGTAAAACAAGGAGAATTTTTATGGCAGAAAATACCAAAAAGAGAAATGATGACGAGAGCATTGGTCGATTTGTTCTCGACATCATTATTATGTTTGCAATTTTTGATGGGAATTTACTACTTTAGTTTTTAGCTTTTTCCTATCTAATGAAACAGTCTCAGGACCATCGATGCAACCTACTTTTGAAAATGGTGATCGTTTGATTGCGGTACGCCATTTCACTCCTAAGCGAAATGATATCGTGATTTTGAAAGCTCCGGATCAAAAAGGTGCGCTCTATATCAAGCGTGTAGTTGGTACTCCTGGTGATATGGTTACTTCTAAAAACGATAAGCTTTACATCAATGGTAAGCGTACACCTGAACCTTATTTAAACAACAGTTATGAAAGACAAGCTCATAAGCTCGGCGAGCTTTATACCAATAACTTCACTTTAAAAGAACGAGTGCCAAAGAATTCATATTTTGTAATGGGTGATCACAGAGATGTATCTAAAGACTCACGGTACTTTGGTTTTGTTAAACGAAGTGCTCTTGTTGGTAAAGTTGTCTTCCGTTATTGGCCATTCAACCAATGGAAAACATTTTAATTAGCTAAAAATTTTATTTTTTATAGACAGTTTGGTTAAAATTGAAGTGTAAGGAGAAATAATAATGAATGAACAACAAGAAGAATTAACAGATGCAATTATTGATTTTCAAGTTAAGCACCATGTAAATGATACTGATTTGGCTTTTGCTAGCCACCTTTCAGTTGAAAAAGTTCACGCTATGAAAACTGGTGAAGGTTCATTCACTGCTGAAGAAGTTAACCAGCTCTACGATTACATGTCTGCCAATGCTTAATTAGTTATAGATGTATGAAAAAGCCTCATTCTCCATGTGAAATGAGGCTTTTTTCTTATCCATTTTTCTTGTGCCAAGCTTCAATCTGCTCAATTCTTTTCTTGAAACGAATCTCATTGCCCTGCTCACTTGGATAATAAAATTGACTACCTTCAAGTTCTGGTGGCATAGTTTTCATATTAGTCAATTTATCTGGAGCATCTTGGGCGTACTGATAATCTTTGCCATAATTCAAGTCCTTCATTAGCTTGGTTGGAGCATTTCTAATTTGAAGAGGTACAGGTAAATTACCAGTCTTCTTAATCGCCCTTTCTGCCTCTTGCTGTGCAACATAAACTGAATTTGATTTTGGCGCACAAGCTAAATAAATTACACATTCGGTTAAATGGACACCACATTCTGGCATTCCAATAAATTTACAAGCCTGGAATGTATTAATTGCTACGTTTAAGCTATTGGCATCCGCTAGTCCAACATCTTCACTAGCAAATCTCACTAAACGACGAGCAATATACAATGGGTCTTCACCGCTATCAAGCATACGATTAACCCAATAGACTGCTGCGTCAACATCACTATTACGCATCGATTTATGTAGAGCCGAGATCAAATTATAATGTTCGTCGCCTTTTTTGTCGTAGCGTAAAGATTTAGTGTTAATTAACTGATTTAAAATGCTTTCGTCTACAACAACCTTTTTCCCTGTCTTTTTGCCATTCAAAACAGCAATTTCCAGTGTATTCAAACTGCTACGAGCATCCCCATTGCCAAATTCCGCAATCATACGCAAATTTTCATCAGAGATTTCAACATCTAATTCAGGGAAACCTGCGGGATTTTTTGATTGCATTTTTTAATAAATGAATAATATCATCAGTCGATAAAGAATGAAGTACAAATACTTTCGCACGGCTAAGTAAAGCTGAATTGACTTCAAAAGATGGATTCTCTGTTGTGGCCCCAATCAAGGTAATGCTTCCACGTTCTACAAAGGGTAAAAATGCGTCTTGCTGTGCTTTATTAAAGCGGTGAATTTCATCAATGAATACTATGGTCTTCTCACCAAATTGACGATTCTGTTCCGCCTCTTCCATAATTTTTCGAATATCTTTAATCGATGAAGTCACGGCACTAAAAGTAATAAAATGTGCCTTTGTATGCTTAGCGATGATCTCTGCTAAAGTCGTCTTCCCTGTTCCGGGTGGTCCCCATAAGATAAGTGAAGGCACACGGTCCTTTTCAATCAGCTCACGCAGTATTTTACCTGGACCAATTAAATCATCTTGCCCGACAAATTCAGATAGGTTCTGCGGCCTAACGCGGTCAGCTAATGGTGTATTTTCGTTTTCATTGGCTAAGGAAAAAAGCGATTCTTCCTTCATAATTTTCACCTCGAAATAATTATAGCAAGAAAAAAGCAATCAATTAACGATTGCTCTTTCTTATCTATTTACAATTTTAGGTTCAGCCCATTTTTTAACAAACAAGATATCACATAAACCAAATACTAAGCTCATTACTAACAGCAAAATATCATCTAGCCAAATTGGATCATATGTTTGAAGTGATCTATTAGTATCCACAAAGTTTTGCAAATGCGAAAAGACAATTGAACCAACATATACTGCTACAATTACTAAAATTGCAATGATCAGTAATCTAATCCATAAGGTACTCTTTACAGGTAATTCATCTGAAATAAATCTTGAGGCAAAGTTGGTAAAACTTACGAAGAAGTAAATGAAAAGAATAATTAATACTATAAAGAGCCAATAAAATTCAAACGATACATTAATTCCTGGTACGTTAGGAGTATAAGGAGATAACCCAAATTGACTAAAGGCCTCTGCTATACTATTAGCTCCCATAGTAGGAATAAGTAAGAAGATATTAACAATCTGTTGCAATAAGAAGAAAACACCACACGCTAATAAACTACTAAAAACATTAGCCAAATAGGTTTCACCCTCATCTGCGGCAGCTAAATGCCATGTTTGACTCATATTGATCTTTTCATTTTGCCAACAAGTAACTGCAAAAAAAGCAATATCAAAGTAAATAGTTAAAGTGGCAATATTATAACGCCAAAATTGCCTAAATTATGAGTCGATGTATAAAAGAAAGTTAAATCATAATTTCCTGTTCCCCAAGCAAATAATGAAATAAATACTATTGTAAACAAATTAATGATGAAAAACAGATAGATGTACCTACTCTTCTGTACCCACATTTGTTTAAAAGATTACCAAAACTAGTCAAATCATTCATCCCTTTCTAACGATTAACAATTTAGGCTCAACAAATTTTTGAATAAGAAGACAATTGATAATTCCTAATAAAATTGCGCCAATCCAATATTCTAGTGTAGAAATTCCCAAAGTATCTACATCAATAGCCTTATTTGCTCGAGCAAATAAATGATTAGTATACATAGTTAATATTTGATCATTGATTCGTAATGCAATAATTACACCAACAATTACCAAGATAGCCATTACGACTAATCTAACTCCTGTAGTATTCTTCATTGGCAACTGATCAGCAATAGTTCTAGTTAAAAAGTTGGTCAAGCTAACAAAAGCAAAAATAATTAAAACTAGTCCAATCAAAGCTAATAATTCTTCAACAAAAGCCCAAACTGTTTCGCCGAAAGAAATATTAGCGCCAAAACTTGTACCTACAAATGGATTAATATTGTGACTATAACTATCAATAATAAGAACGATCATTCCAATTACGACTTGAATAACGAAAATATAAGCACATTCCGCTATGCTGGAAATAATATTAATGATCCAAATTTTACTGCCAGATGCTGGGATTAGTTGCCAAGTTTGACTCAAATTAATCTTTTCATTTTGCCAGCACATTAAGCCTAAAAAAGTAGCGTCTGCCAAGAACGTAGTAATTGTACCTAATCCTAATATTAGATCCCAGATATTATCATTGCCTACAAATCCACTAGCAATATTATTAACGGGATTACTATTACCTTTAAAGATAATACCCATTAAGAACATGAATGCTACAGCAAAAGTTTGGATTAATAAAACTAAATCAGCATAATGACGCTTCTGCAAAAACATTTGCTTAAATAAGGCTTTATTACTTGTCATAATCAGCCTCCATTAATTTTGCTTTGCTTCGACAAATTTATTCAAAAGCAAGATATCGATTAAAGTTACAATTACATCAAAAGCAAGAAATGCAAATGGCGTAAAACGACCAATTACTGAAAACAATGTAGTTCCCGCATAAGCAAAAAGCCAAATAATTACGATGACTGTCACTAATCTTACAAAGAATACGAGTACTTTGCTTGAACCACTTGGTAAGAAATCCATAATACTTCTGCTACTTAAGTTAATTAGACTAACTACTGCATACCAAACATAGCCAAGTAAAATCATCAAAAACAATCCACCTAATAGTTGACCCCAATCTTGAGCACTAAAGTCAAAATTGCTTCTTTGAAGTGCAATTTTGATTTCTTTACTTGATAAAAGCAAAGGTAAAGATGCAACTATAACAGTAGCAATTTCTAAAATTCCCAGCCAAATATATGTGAAGAAAGCTGTACCAAAGTTACTCAATAAGAACTTAGTATCACTAATCGGGATTAAACGCCAAGTTTGACTACGATTTATTCTTTCAATTTTTTACAGAAGAAACAATCCAATAAACAAATACTGCTATAAATGACGTCATAAACATCATTACCGCAAACATGAATAAGAATTCAACTATTGGATTAATTGATTCTCTCGCATTACCTACTACTACTTCTTGAGAATGACCTCCAGCCGAAACCGTCATCATGATTGTAAAAAAGAGGTGGCAAAGGCTTGGATCAAGTAAATCAGATAAAACTGACTTACTTTTTTCTTGAAACATTCTATTGAACAATGTGTTAAAACTAGTCATTATTCATCATCCTCATCTGCATAAAAGCTCTCGTAGTATTCCTCGATTGACTTGTTAATTTTGACGAATATCATCAGCAGACTTGTGTTCCAGAACTGTATGGTTCTTTACGATCACTACTTCATCAAGCAATGATGAAATTTCATTTACAAAATGATCGGAAATCAAAATAGTAGATTTTTCATCTTTCCATAAAATAATTGAATTAATAATCTTCTTACGAGCCATTGCATCAATTCCACCGAATGGTTCATCAAGTAAGTACAAATCTGCTTTACGAGCAAAAGTCAAAGCAATGATCAATTTTTCACGCATACCACGAGACAATTGACTAAGCTTCATCTCAGGATCTAACTTCATAAATTTACGTAATTCGTCAAACTCATTTTCATCGAAATCTTGAAATATTGTTGCATAGAAGCGAACAACTTGAACAATCTTTGTTGAATCGCTAAAACCAGTTAAACCATCAGTAAAGGACAATTTAGCCTTTCGCTCATCTTCTTTAGTTGCACCGGCTAAATAAATTTCACCTTTATAGTTCTTAGCAACACCAGCAATAATTCGCATTAAGGTTGTCTTACCTGCTCCGTTTTCACCCAACAAGGCAACGATTTTACCTGATGTTAAAGTTAGATCAACATCTTTTAAAATAGTTTTTTTGATTTTTCTTGTACCTTAAATCTTTGATAGTTAATAAATCACTCATTATGATCCTCACCATGCTCCAAATAATTTTCAAGCGTTGAAACTAGTTCATCTTGCTTAACGCCTAATTTTTCCATATTTTGCACAAATTCATCCAACACATTATCAATGAGGGACTGTTTGGTCTTAGACAACAGTTCCGTATCCTCAGTAACAAAATTACCCTCGCCACGCTTGGTATAAAGAATGCCCTGCGTATTCATTTCCTGTAACGCACGTTGAACTGTATTAACGTTAACTGTTAATTCCAAAGCCAGTTTTCGAACTGATGGGATCTTTTCACCGGCCTTCATTTTGCCTAAAGCGATTTGGCGATATAAATATTGTTCAATCTGAAGATAAATTGGAATATTATCCTTAAATTCCATTAACTCACCTTCTACATATACTGTGTTATTTACCTATTACACTAATAATACTACTAACTTTGTTTTGAATTTTCAAGTATTATTTTTTACTGTCTGTTTTCACAAATTTACTATTTTATAGTTTTCAAACAAAAATCAAGCCAATATCACTGATATAACAGTAATATTGACTTATTTTTTATCAATTATAATATTAGTGAATAACTTGTTTATGCTTCGTTTAAGTATAATATCTGCATAATAATAAGCATTTATAAATATATACTTTTATATAATTATATTAAAATTGTTTCACTATTTAGCTCTTTCAGCATTTAATTCAGCCATTTTGATCATGACATCAACAGCCTTGTACATTGATTCAAGAACAGTGTATTCGTAACGACCATGCATGTTTTCTTCACCTGCAAAAATGTTAGGACAAGGAAGACCCATATAAGTCAATTGTGAACCATCTGTACCACCACGAACTGGATCTTCGTTAATTTCAAGACCTTCTGCTTTATATGCATCCCTAGCTAAATCAACGATATCCATGTGCTTCTTTAATTCATC
>ENA-OQBL01001252-OQBL01001252.1-human-gut-metagenome-genome-assembly--contig:-NODE-1252-length-10306-cov-2.108360_pt1 | contig 10306 bp, 15 predicted proteins | sample MGYA00242747_ERZ504553 | MGnify/ENA primary metagenome ERZ504553 (study PRJEB26092, sample SAMD00036240) | human gut metagenome | host: Homo sapiens | study: EMG produced TPA metagenomics assembly of...
TGCAGGCGAAGGCGGAAGGAACCACGGCAAGCGTCATCGCACAGGCGATGAAAGCCGCAGCAATTTTCTTCTTCAAAGACATAATAGTATCGATCCCTCTCTTGTTGATTGTCGGCATTTCGTCGGCGGGTGTTATAATACACCCATTTTAATGAAAATGCAAGTATTTTCCCGAAATTTTAGCATATATTCATTTTTATATGGTATATATTCATACTGCGTTCTTCATCTGCCCCTCCGTGAGCACAAAAAACCACCCCGGCTTCCTGTTACGGAAACCGGGGTGGTCGTTTGTATTATTTGTGCTTTTTCAAGCGCTCACGCAATTACTTGCGGGGGTTCTTGATAGCAGCCTGGGCGGGTGCCAAAATTACAGGGCGTTGGGAATCATTCTTCTCCCTCCGGGTGCTGCTCAACGCTTCCTTTTGAACTGAGCAGCATCGGCTTGCGATGTCTTTTTACTTCTTCTTTGGGAGCAGGAGGCCGCGAGTTCGAGTCTCGCCACTCCGACCACAAGAAAGCCACGATGAAACGTCACAATATGAACGTTCGTCGTGACTTTTCCTACTGCTTTTTCCTTAGAAGAAGGATTCATCCTCTGTCTCATTGGTTTCCAGATTTACCCTGCGCAGATAGCTGCGGCTTTCCTCCAGAATTTCCTCCAGTCGCTCATCGGACAATTCTTCCTCACACAAGACGTTCATCATGAATGTCATGTTGACGCCGCTGACCAGACGCGTGTTCGGCTTCTGGAGATATGGATACATTGCCTGATTGACGCTGCCTCCATACAGATCGCTGCAAAAGCAGGACTTGATCCTCAGCAGAAACGGTTTTGTAGAAATCATCCAGATGCTCCTGCACGGTATCGTTGTCTACATAGGCATCAAAAACCGTCAGATTTTGTTGCGGTCCCAGAAGGATCTCGCAGGAACTCCTGATGCCGCTGGCAAAGCGGCCATGAGAGGACAGAAAAATCTTTAACATGAATCGGCATTCCTTTCTTCCGTACTGTCGGAGACGATCCGAAAGCATTTTTACTTTTGAAACGGAACAGACACACAAAAAGCCTTGATGATCCAGTCCAGTTTCATGCAGACGTATACGACAAATGCCGGCAACTTCAAGACAACACCGGTGAGCCATCCAAGTGGAATGGAAATCAGCCAAAGAAACGTGGCATCAATCATCATGCAGAACCGTGTGTCTCCACCGCCCCGCAGGATACCCTTTGTCAGCACGGACTGCAGTGCCTGAAATACAATGATAAAGCTGATCGCGTCCAGGAGCTGCATGGCAATGTCATGTGTTTCAGCGGAAAGGTTGTAGGCATTGACCACAAACGGCCCGATGATCATTAAAATGAGGCTGGTTCCCAGGCCAAACAACACGGTCAAGATGATCATGGTTGTGCCTTCCCGGTAAGCCTTGTCCAATTTGCCGCTTCCCACATTGTTTCCGGTGATCACGGCCGCGGCCTGTCCGATGCCTTGTGTCATGACTGTGCAAAGGCGCTGGATCATGGCAACGATGGAATTGGCTGCTACAAACGATGTTCCGATGTGGCCGATGATGACCGAGACCATGCTGTTGCCGATACCCAGAAGCATGTCAGAGCACAGAACCGGAATGCAGTATTTGCAGTATGTACCCAGCAGATCTCCGACCGGCATCCAAAGATCCCGGATGCGGAAGCGCAACTGATTTTTCCTGGAAGAAGAAGTGTCCGCCGATCACGATCAGCTCAAACAGACGGGCAAGAACGGTTCCGATTGCGGCACCGGCAATCTGCATCTGTGGCACACCAAAGTGACCAAAAATAAAGACCCAGTTAAAAAAGATGTTGACGAAGAAACTGCCAATCGATGCGTAGAGCGGGATCTTTACATCATGAATAGACCGCAGAATCAAGGTCAGGGTCATTGTGATGGCCATCATTACAAAAGAAGCTGTGCTGTACCGGAGATAAATTGCACCCTTTTCGATCACAGCAGTGTCGGCTGTATAGATCCGGAGAAGCTCCTCCGGGAAAAACAACGAGATCACCATGCAGACGACGGCCACAGAGAGAATTACACGCAGCATGATCGCAACCGTCTTTTTCACATTGTTGTAGTCGCCTTTGCCATAAAACTGCGCACTGAGAACGGATGCACCGCCACCGACGCCCATACAGGCGATCTGGAACAGGTTGATAAAATCATTTGCCAGCGAAGAACCGGAAAGCTGTATCTCACCAAAGCTGCCAAGCATCACAGTGTCCATAATGTTCACGCCCACCGTGATCATATTCTGGATGATCACAGGAAGTGCAAGCATCAGCATCAGCCTGTAAAAGCCTGGTTCCTTTACCAATAGTGTCCTTTTTTTCCATTTTGTCATCATATGCTCCATTTTTTCCAGTGGCGCATATCCTTTTATGCGTTTTAAGCGCAGATGCGCGGTGGTTTATTTCGCGTGCTCTGCCAGATACTGATCAAAGCTGATCAGCTCAATGCCGTTTGCCATGACCCATTCCTTGATCTTCGGCGAGCAGAGCGCTTCGAGTTCTCTGCCGCGGATGACGGAAAAAGTCGACATGTTTTGCAATTCACCATCGCAGTAACCGCAGTGGGTTGCAAGCATCGCATACGGTGCATTGAAGTCGAACTCACAGCCGCCAGAAAGAATATGCCCGATGACATCCGTTGCACCCTGTTCAGCCAGACCGTAAGATGGCTTGCGGTCATTCGGGTCGACCTTCATGTTTTTATAGTACCAGCGTGTGCCGACCGGCAGATCCTTCAGACCAAAGCAGTTCAGCAGTACGCCATATTCCTCTGCAATATCCACCATGGCCTGCTCGACTTCCGGTGTGGAAAGCGAATGCCCTGCAAAGTAGCACGGCTTGCGGCCCACAATTTCGATGAAATTTTCGACCTGCTGTTTCATTTCACGGTAGATCTGGTCGTAAGGAATCTCATACAGATTTTCCAGTTTGCGGCGGGTCGAAGAAATAAAAATGCCGTTTTCATCCACCAGTGCAGGGATGTCCTTCGGGTCGCTGGCGGGCAGCCCGGACACAAGATTCAGGTCCTGACCAACCGAAACATGCGGATACTTTTTCAACTCGTTCACCGCATAGCGGGCCTGTGCAGCATTGTTTGTCATCAGGCCCACATCGGTCAGAATCCCGCAGCGGGCTGCGCGCAGGCAGCCGTCGGTGATGCTGTCGGTCATGGCATAATCGGCGCCTCGTACAATCAGTTTCATCTGTTTCTCCTTTCTTATTTCAGGTCACGGTATGTGATCAGCTCAACGTTGTTGCGGAGGATCCAGTTCTTCACAAAGTCCGAGGTGAATACTTCGTGATCTTTGCAGCGGATGACCGAATAGGTCGTGTAACGGAACAGATCTGCATCCACAAAGCCGACATGACCGCCCAAAAGGACGTATTCGTGCCCCAGTGCCTCATCCAGATGTTCCCGGACATACGCCAGTGCATCGGTTTCCAGCTGCTTTTCCACCGTGAAAGGCTTGGTATTGTAACCGTTGGCAGCCCAGTACATATTCACCTTTTTGTGGCAGTCTGCGCTGTACGGAATGCCGCTTTCTTCCGACAGGGTCCGGATCGCCCGGATATAGGCCGGGCTGCTGCGGCTGATGGAGTGTCCGTGCAGATATTCCGGCGGCTGCCCTGCAAGACGGACAAAGTGCTTCAGCTGTGCCCGCAGTTCGGTCAGCACCTGTTCGTAGGGCCACAACTCTTCCTTACCAAGGCGCGGATCTGCCATTTTGACGGTGGAACGGATAAAATGTCCGTACTGATCCACCAGATCCGGGAGCAGTTCCGGGTCAGAGACCGGATCTCCGGAGACAATATTGAAGTCGATGCCAAAGCACACCTGCGGATAATCTTGGATAAAGGATGCGGCGTGCTCGCTTTCCGGCATATTTACAAACAACCCGGTATTCCGGACGACACCGTTTTCAATTGCATCCAGAATGCCACAGGTCACACCACGGGTAAATCCGTAGTCGTCCGATTGCGTCAGCAGTTTCATTTCCGACCTCTCCCTTCTCAACATAAAAAACAGGGAAGGAAGGTGCTTTGCGAGCCTTCCTTCCCCGTCACGATTTTACAGAATACCAACCAGCGAGAGCAGAATGCATCCACCCATAATGATGAAGATCAGTTTGACTGGGGTCAGGCCCTTCTGCAGAGCCTTATAGCTGCCCCACCAGAGAACAAGGCTGAGCAGACCAGGCATCACATTGTCCAGAATGCCCTGAATGTTGATTTCTGCGCCGTTGACCACCGGTGCCAGAGCAATGTTGATCTTGATATTGGAAGCAATCAGAACACCGACCATCATGGCACCCAGAATGCCGGCAACTTCCATCAGCATAGAAATAATGCCGGATTCCGAAGCCTGATCGATCAAAGAGGTGCCGGTGCGGTAACCGGTCATAAACAGCACATACTTGAGTGCAAGAAGACCGAAGCCGAACAGTGCTACAAACAGCAGTGGTCCAAGAAGATTGCCGTCGGCTGCAATTCCGATGGCGATGCCGGCTACGATAACACGGACACAGTTGAAGAAGAACGAGTCACCAATACCGGCCAGGGGGCCCATCAGGGATGCAATGACACTGGTGATCGTGCCGGGTTCCACGTTGCCCTTTTCTGCGCGTTCCTTTTCCATTGCACAGGCAATGCCTGCCAACAGACCATACATGGTCTGGTTTGTGTTGATGTACTCTGAAGCGTGGCGGGTAAGCGCTTCTTTTTGGCTTCGTCATCCTGATAATATTTTTCAATAACCGGTGCCGTGGACAGCACCATGGCACGTCCCTGACCAACCACATTGCTGGTGGTGCGCATGCAGGACAGAGAGCCCCAATAGCATTTGTTCAGGATCTTTTTTTCTTCCGGCGAAATCGTATTCTGCTTATTAGGCATAGAAATCGTCACCTCCAACCGTATTTTCAACCTGCTTCAGAGCACGAGAACGATCAAAGACCATGTAGGCACAGACAAAGCCGAGGATTGCCACGGAGAGCACCGGCATTGCCAGATATTTGGTCAGAACAAAGCCAACCAGAACGAACGGTACGGTGTACTTCGAGAAAATGGCCTGGGTCGTCAGCGCTAGGCCGACGACCACCAGCATGCCGCCGGATGCCGACAGACCATTCATCAGCCAGGCGGGGATCGCATCGAATGTGGTCGTGATCACGGTGGATCCGAAGTAGCAGCACAGGAAGATGACGGCAGTATCCAGCAGGTGCTGGAGCACGATGGCCTGGAACCAGACCAGACGGTTGTACTTTTTGACATCGCCCTGCTTGGCGGCGTTCATCAGGGGCACTTCCATCAGGTTGCCAACCATTGTGGTGACCGGCATCAGGCCAAGGCACAGAGCACCGATCGGAACTGCGATTGCAATGCCCTCCTCCATGGAGATCCCGGACAGGATCGCGAGGCCCACGCCAACTGCCGTACCCGAACGATAATCGGCTGCGAGAGAGCCGCCGATGCCGGAAATGCCCATATAAACAGCTTCCAGCGAGGCACCCATTATAACGCCGGTCTTCAGGTCACCGCAGAGCAGACCGATCACTGTGCCCAGCACGATCGGGCGGGTCATGGTCTGCCATCCCAGAATGCCGTCAATCAGCCATGTGATCCAGTAAGCAAACGCTACAAGCAATGCAGGAACTAACATACTGTGTTTCCTCCTTTTTTGATTTCCATTCAGCCTTTTCCGCTGCTGTCAACAAAGGCCTTCAGGGACGTTTTTTCGGTCGAGGGCAGGCTTTGGACATAAGCGTCCGCGACACGTTCGCTGATCTCCTTCAATGCACCAAGATCGTCCCGATCCAACTGCACATACATAGAAACGTTTGCGGTATGTTCTGCCTTGCGGTTGTGGTAATTACCCAAGTTGACATTTTTCAGTCCCAGCGCCGAAACCAGTTTCAGCGCATCCTTGGGGTTGTCCGTCAGCCAAAAAAATCTTCATGCGTTCTGCGCGCGGATCCTGCAGAAGTCCGATCACCTCGTCCACGCTGCGAACATGGGTCTTTTTGCCCGGCGGCGCTGCAATCAGCAGCATTTTCTTTTTGAGCGGGTTCTGGGCCGCTTCGTCGCTTGCACATACGATGGTGTCGATGTCCAATGCCTTTGACCAGCTGGTTGCAACCTGACCATGGATCAGACGTTCATCAATTCTGAGCAAAGCAATCATTGTGTGTCCTCCTTTTTTGATGTGGATCACTTTCCGGAAAAGTTTCTGAGTGTATTATAACAAGTCTGCCACAGACTTTCCTTGTCTGATTTTTCGAGCACTTTACATAAAAATTGCATCATTGTACAAATTTGACAAGCTCATATGCCTGCTTTTGACAAAGTGCACAAAAAACACCACACAGGATCCCACGCTCCCTCAGAGAGAGCAGGAATTCTATGCGGTGTTGTCGTTTTTTCAAAAGGGCAGCATCATTTGAGCAGCCGGTTGATCTGATTGTTCAGCGTTTCCGGGCAGGGGCAGCTGGTAAGCGTAGCCCAGAACAGCGGGTCCTGTATCAGCTCGTAGAGCAGCAAATTGATGATCCGGATGTTTTGGGCATTTACACGTCCGGAAAGCAGCAGATAACGGGAGACTCGCTTGTCACCGACCCGGAGCCGACTTTTCAATTTCCCGAACTGCAGCAGACTGTGTGGCGCCGTCTGTTGCGTGAGAAGCAGAACCAGACAGTCATTCACACAGATCGTTTTCTTCTGGATTTCTTCCACCGTGAAAAGCAGCAACGGGAAAAGGCACGGCTCTCTGCCAGAAGCTCTTCGGCCCACCCATCACTCAGCTTCAGCTCCTGGGTGCGGATATCTTCTTTTTTCAGGTCGTTTCCAAACAGGTCCCGTAGCATCTGAAGATAGGCATTGATGTTGTTGAGATCGTTCCGGATCTCTGCATATGAAAGAAACAGCGGATCGTTGGACAGGCGTTCATCGCACAGGATCAGATCATACTTTTTCCGAGCCTCCGGGATGTTTTCCAGCATGTCAACATAGGTACAGCATTCCACCGAGCTGTAATACCGCGGGTTCAGCTTTGCAAGGAGAAGGTTCCGGATCATTTCGGGAGCATAAATGTCGGAACGGGCGGTGATCCCGATGCGGAGCCGCGGCGCAGCATAATCCATTCCCTGAATATAAAAGGCAATCAGTTCACACAGCGGAGCACAGCAGATTCCGGCCGCCTCGTTTCCATAGCGTTCCGCAAGGAGCTGCTGGATGTTCTGGTAGAGAAGCATCACCAGCGGATAGTCTGAGATCATCTGTGCCCGGCTTTCAGAGTGCCCTGCATGTTCGGACAGCAAACCCATCTGATGGTGAATGACCAGGCGGTAGAGCGTTGTCCGGAGAATGGAACTGTACAGGCCGGTGATGGAGAAGCCGTAACTTCGCAGCAGATAGCCATCCACCACGCGGTACAGGTCGTTGGCTTCCTCGGGAAAGGTTGCTTCCACAAAGGCGCAGAACTCCTCCGGTTCGTCATACATTTCAAACAACATCATGGCAACCGATAAAATCTCCTGTTCGGAAAATGCTTCCCCGTCAAAACAGGACCGGGTAATATCCGCACTGATCTTCATCAGCCGTTCGGAGCTGCGGACATAGCCGATGATGGCCGGATGGATGTTTTCAAAACCGGAAAACATCCTTCCCTGCCGGATGCGCAGGTGCTGGAAGAAGATATAATACGTCAGCCGCCGGACCTGTGCCTGGGAATAATTGCAGCTATTATGCAGCAGCGCTTCATACACTTTCTCCGAAGCACGGGGTAGTGCGGATTGCTGAGCCCTTCCGCGATCTCAGGATAATCTTCTTCCGGAATAACGTTCACGTCCAGCAGACTATAGATCGCCATCAGACAGCGCCGGATGTTCCATTCGTTGCCCATAGGGTACACTCCGTAATGGGGCGCGTTTTCCAGCCGGATGTTATAACTTTGCAAAAGGTGCGGCAAAGTTTGATTGCATTGCGCAGATTGCTGCGGGAAAATCCCATTGTTTCTGACACAGCATCCAAATCCGTATGGTCATTGGCAAGAAGAATCTTTCTGGCAATATAAAGCCCTCTGACCAGTTCGCTCTGGTTTGTAAGGTTTCTGCGGTGGCGATTGTAGAAGGACCACATCCCCTTATAGTGCTGCTGAAACTGTTTCTCATCGGTGACGGTCCAATGGATCCGGTTTTCTTCAAAATGATACTCGATCCCATAGAACTTTTGCAGTTCTTTCAGACGCTGCTGACAGATGCTGTACTCATAGCGGCTCATTCCAAAATGCCGGATAAAGTATTCCGGAGTTAGATCTGGCCGCAGGATGATATAACATGCCTTTTTGTAATCGTCAATCCGAATAATCCTGAAACATATTGAGCATCCCCTTTTGCCCGAACACCGTAAAGATTCCCTGTGCCTGACACCCACTGAATTTCCGGTTCTGCTGTGTAGCTTGTCGGCAGTTGTCATAAGTGTACTACATCGTTTTGCACTTTACAAGAACTGCCCGGTGTGATTTTCTCAGATGCATGGATTCTGGAGCACTTACGCCGCCATGCTTTCAATAAAAAGTCAAGAAATATGAAATAACGTTGGCTCGACAAATTATGAACAATCATCCGCGAAAGAAGCACTTGGGAAAAAGGAGGTCGACATACGACAAAAGCCGCCCGGAAGCGTCTGAGAACGTTTCCGGGCGGCTTTCTGTTTGTTTTAAAGGACGGGGTTACTTGGGCTGACGGCCGATGTAAGCCAGGATGCCGCCATCGGCGTACAGGATCTGGCCGTTGACGAAGTCAGAAGCATGGCTGGCTAGGAACACGCAGGGGCCCACCATGTCCTCGGGGTCGCCCCAGCGGCCGGACGGGGTCTTGGCGCAGATGAAGGTGTCGAAAGGGTGACGGCTGCCGTCCGGCTGGGTCTCGCGCAGGGGAGCGGTCTGGAGCGCATGGCAAAGGTCGTTACTACCATTCATGACCTGGTGGGTGATTAAGGTCAACCGTATATACGTTATCAACGAGGAACAGGCTGCAACCATACGAATGGTTTTCACGCTCTATTCGCAGGGCTACGGGGAAAAGGCGATCGTCAATGAACTTTCCCGGCTGGGCCGCAAGGATGGGCACGGAAACGTCAGTTGGTCCTGTACAAAAAGTCAGCCGCATTCTTCGTAATGCAACGTATATGGGCTATATCTGCTACAACAAGTCCAAGGTCAACAACTATCTTGAAAAGAAACGCATCAACAATCTGGATGAAACCTCCTTCGTCTATGTAAAAAGGCAACTTTGAACCCATCGTATCAGAAGTCCTCTGGCATGAGTGTGAGCGCATCCGTAAAAGCCGTATTGTCAATCTGCGTCTTCCTGATGGAGAAACACGACGCAAGGGCATTGACAGCACCAAATATTTATGGGTCGCAAAACTTCGTTGCCGCTGCGGTTCTTCCTACCGCATTTTCAACTGGCGTAAACTGAAGGACGGAACGCCGGTCTTTGGCTACCAATGCAATATGCGAACCGTCAACCCGACCCGTTCCTTCGTTCTGGAGCACAACATGACCGAACAGCTCAGTTGTGATGCCATTTCCATCCCGGAGTGGAAGCTGGAACTGATGGCGAAGAAGATCTTTTGAAAAGGTCTGGGGCAATCAGAATAAAGCCATTCTCCGTGCCTGCAAGATGATCGAAAGCTGCCAGAACGGAAAAGCCGCCACACGAATGTCCGCTGCACCGATTCAGAGCCAAATCGAAAAAATCAAAAAACGCAAGCTGAACTACGCTGCCATGCGTGCAGACGGCGAACTGCCACGAGAAGAATATCAAGCCCTTTGCAAACAGGCAGATGACGAGATTGCCCGCTTAGAGCAGGAGTTGAAAGCCCTCTCCCCTGCGCCCGAACCGCAGACGGTTTCTTCGGACCTGAAAGCAATCTACGATTTTCTCTCTCAGAAGGTCGATGTGCACGGTACCCGTCTTGCTCCCGAATTGATCGACCAGTTCGTTGAAGTGGTCACCCCCTTTTGCCGATTACTCCTACCGCTGGAAGCTGAACACCGGCTGCAAGAAGTCCAAAGAGGAACGCACCAATCTGATGGCTGTATCGGAAAAAGGCCCCCTCCTCACCTTCACCATCGACTTTGAAACCGCCAAGCGTTACCGAGAAGCCAACAAGATGCCCCTACCAAGTTCCGCCGTGCAGCGTGGACCGACCCTGACCTGTGGAGGTGTATCTGTGATGCTTCTGGGAAGCGCCCCT
>ENA-OQBL01001253-OQBL01001253.1-human-gut-metagenome-genome-assembly--contig:-NODE-1253-length-10266-cov-4.429530_pt1 | contig 10266 bp, 9 predicted proteins | sample MGYA00242747_ERZ504553 | MGnify/ENA primary metagenome ERZ504553 (study PRJEB26092, sample SAMD00036240) | human gut metagenome | host: Homo sapiens | study: EMG produced TPA metagenomics assembly of...
CAACTGCTTTTTTAATTTTTTGAATTTTTCTTTTAAATTTGAAAACTCCGACAACTTTTCCTGCATGCTTTGGCAAGTGGCAGCTCCTTACGAACGCATAGTGATTAAAAAAGGTGCGGGAGCAACCTCCTCTTTGGTTTTCCCGCATCTTTTACTTTATATAGCTTTTACTTTATTCTTTGTCTTCTGCCTTTTTCTCTTCTTTTGCTATAACCGCAATTCCGAGTTCCTCCAGCTGTTTTGCATCTACATGTCCCGGTGCTTCTGTCATAAGATCAGATGCATCTTTTACTTTAGGGAATGCAATTACATCACGGATGCTGTCCTGTTTTGCCATCAGCATAACCAGACGATCCAGACCATATGCAAGTCCTGCGTGCGGCGGCACTCCATACTTGAATGCTGTCAGAAGGAATCCAAACTGCTCCTGTGCCTGCTCTTCTGTAAATCCAAGCACTTCAAACATCTTGCTCTGGATATCCTGATCAAAGATTCTGACACTTCCTCCACCAATCTCGTTACCATTCAATACGATATCGTATGCTTTTGCACGGACTCTTCCCGGATCACTGTCAATATACTGAAGATCTTCTTCCATTGGCATTGTAAATGGATGGTGCATAGCTGTATAACGGTTCTGCTCTTCGCTCCACTCAAGAAGTGGGAATTCTGTTACCCACAAGAATTTGTATTCATTCTTGTCAAGAAGTTCCATCTGACGTGCGAGTTCCAGACGAAGTGCTCCCAGTGTATCCCATACAACTTTATTCTTATCTGCAGCAAATAATAACAAGTCTCCGTTCTCTCCGCCCATCGCTTCGATCAGAGCTTTCATTTCATCATCTGTCATGAATTTGGCAAATGAGGATTTCACTGTTCCGTCTTCATGAATTGCAATATACGCAAGTCCCTTTGCACCATAATCTTTTGCAAAATCAACCAGTTTATCAATCTTCTTACGAGCCATTCCGCCCTGTCCTTTGGCGTTGATACCACGAACTGTTCCACCATTTTCGATCGCATTTTTGAACACTACAAATTCACAGTCTTTTACAACATCTGTTACGTTTGTCAGTTCCATACCAAAACGGATATCCGGCTTATCTGAACCAAAGCGGTCCATTGCTTCCTGCCATGTCATTCTCTGGATTGGAAGAGATACTTCCACGCCCAGTACTTCTTTGAATAATTTGGCAAGCAGTCTTTCATTTACTTCGATTACATCATCGACATCCACGAAAGATAACTCCATATCGATCTGTGTGAATTCCGGTTGACGGTCTGCACGTAAATCTTCGTCACGGAAGCATTTTGCGATCTGGAAATATCTGTCATATCCTGAACACATCAGTAACTGTTTGAATAACTGTGGTGACTGTGGCAGCGCATAGAACTGTCCCTGCTGGATACGGCTAGGTACGAGGTAATCTCTTGCTCCTTCCGGTGTACTTTTGATCAGAACCGGTGTCTCAATCTCAAGAAATCCTTCTTCCGCAAGGAACTGACGTGTCAGAGTTGCAACCTTACTTCTCATCATCAGATTGCGCTGCAGATCCGGTCTTCTAAGATCCAGGTATCTGTATTTCAGACGTACTTCTTCTTTTGTTTTAGAATTCTCTTCGATGTGGAACGGCGGTGTCTCTGATTCAGAAAGAATACGAAGTTCTTCCGGAATCACCTCTATCTCTCCTGTTGCAAGATGATCATTCACTGCACCGGAACGTTTTGCTACTGTTCCTACGATTGCTACTACATATTCTGCACGAAGCTTAGCTGCCTTTTCGATCAGTGCCGCTTCGCATTTTCCTTCTTCGAATACCACCTGGATAATACCTGAACGGTCTCTGACATCTACGAATACCAGACCGCCCTTATTACGGTTCTTCTGTACCCATCCCATAATGGTAACTTTCTCTCCTACATTGGCTGCAGATAATTCTGCACATCTGTGGGTTCTTTTTAACCCTTTCATTGATTCTGCCATGTTTCTTTATCTCCTTTTCCGACGTCCTTACGCCGTAATTTATTGTTTCCTATATATCTTATAAATTTTCCACGGAATCTGCATAACAGTCCACGATTTCTGTATAACCGTCTTCAGTAAGCTGTTCTTTCTGGAACTTTTTATTCTTCTTCATGTTGACGATCAGGACCTGTTTTCCTGCCTGACGGTCTGCCTTTGCAAGTGACATAACCTTTAAAAGCCCTTCTTTTGTCATCTTCTTCTCTAACAGATATGCTTTCTTCTCTTTTATAGTCGGAACTTCATATCCATTTTCCAGAAGCAGCATGACGATTCGTTCGAATCCGATTGAGAATCCACATGCAGGTGTATCCTGCCCGGTGAATTTACCGATCATCTTATCATAACGGCCGCCTCCGGCTACAGATCCGCCGAAATCATCCATCGTCACTTCAAAGATCGTTCCTGTATAGTAAGACTGTCCTCTTACAAGTGTCGGATCGAATTTGATATTGAATTCGCATTCTTTTGCGGTCTCAACACTGGAAATGATCATTTCCATACTGTCTGCTGTCTCTTCACTTAAGCAGTCGCCCAGTTTTTCTTTCAGAAAACGGATACCTGTTACATCTGGTGCTACATCCTTAAATAACTGAAGATAAGTCTCTACATTTTCCTTTAGACATCCCATCTCTTCTAATTCTTTCGCAACACCTTCTGCACCGATCTTGTCCATCTTATCCAGAATGATGAAGACTTCATCATAATCATCCTCACGGAAACCACTGTAAGCCGCCATTGCTTTCAGGATATTACGGTCATTGATACATACCGTAAAGTTCTGGAAGCTTAATTTGCCAAGCATAGCTGTCGTTGCAAGATCAGTTCGATCTCTGCGAGATTTCCCGGCTCTCCTAAGATATCAATATCACACTGCATGAACTGTCTGAAACGTCCTTTCTGCGACGGTCTGCTCTCCATACATTACCAATCTGCAATGCCTTAAAAGGTGCCGGCAATTCATTCGAATGGTTTGCATAATATCTGGCAAGCGGTACGGTAAGATCATAACGCAGTCCTCCGTCTACCAGATCGTTTTCTTCTTTTGCTGTATCGATCTTCAGTTTTTCTCCTCTTTTTAAGATCTTGAAGATCAGTTTCTCGTTGTCTCCGCCCTGTTTGCTGCACAGGTTCTCGATATGTTCCACACATGGTGTCTCGATGGAACAGAATCCGTATGTCTTATACGTCTCTTTGATCAGTCCGATCAGGTAATCACGGATCTCCATCTCACGTGGGAGCATGTCTTTCATACCGGTAACCGGTTTCTTCTTTAATGCCATAACCATTCTCCTTTGCGTTCTATCATTTCGTCGATCCTGTCGATGTAGGCATCTACCGCCTTGACATTCTCCTGACGGATCAGACGCGTCATTTTCTTCTTTTTACTGCCCGGCATAGGAATCGGATCCTTCAATACAATCTTTGTCGATGCTCCGGCTCCTGCGGCAATAATAGATTGTTTTTCTTCCATAATAAGTATATTGTATATTCCGGCTTTGTCAACCTTTGCATACCCAACATTTTCAAAATTCCCCGCAATATTCTTCTGTCTGTACAGATAATACGGGAAAAGATCCATCTCTTTTGCTGCCTTTGCAGCCCTCTCGATCATGCCGGAAAGGATCTCATGCGTCTCTTTCGCATCCCGGTTCAAATCCTCCATCTCCATTCTGGCTGCTCTTTTGATCGCCAGTGAATGCACTGTCAGACTGTCCGGATGCATCTGTGCGATCTGTGCCAGTGTATCTTCCATGTCAGAAATATCTTCTCCCGGAAGTCCTGCGATGATATCCATATTGATATTATCGAATCCCGTCTTTCTGGCCAGTGCATAGGCTTCTTTTATCTCTTCTACGGTATGTTTTCTTCCAATCACATCCAGCGTCTTCTGCTGCATACTCTGTGGATTAATGGAAATTCTTGTAATGTTATGATTCTTAATGACTTTCAGCTTCTCTTCTGTAATGCTGTCCGGTCTTCCGGCTTCCACTGTATATTCCAGCAGGTATTCTCTCGAAAACTTCTCATCGATCCAGCTCATCAGCCGTTCCAGCTGCTCTGCCGTCAGCGTTGTCGGCGTACCTCCGCCGATGTAGATCGTATTTAATTTTTTGTTTTTCGAGCTGTCTGCGATAAATTCCAGCTCTTTGCAAAGTGCATCCACATATGCATCCACTTTTTCTTTCCAGCAATCCAGTGGTCCGGAACTGAAAGAACAGTAAGAACAGACCGATGGACAGAACGGGATTCCAACATACAGGCTATATCCGTTCTCGTAATCCAGTTCTTTTAAAATTTTCTGTTCTCTTTCGGCAATCTCCCATGCAAGAGCTGCTTTTTCTCCTCTCACTCTCGCACTTTTCCATGCCCAGTTAATATAATCTTCTTTTTTCCATCCGGCTTCCAGTTTCTGCATAGCAAGCTTGGTCGGGCGCACTCCCGTAAGCACTCCCCACGCAAGCGGCTCTCCTGTAATCCTTTCCAGCTGATCATACAGGCTCAGATCAATCTGCCGTTTTCTTTCATTTTTTCTGGCTCTCCTTCTCTGAATCTTCCTGTATCTTCCCTGTGCTTTCATCCCGACCTGCTGTGTCAGTAATTTCCACGGTGTTCTCAAATCCCACGGAAATTTCACGATCATCCGGCAAATGTACCATTACATAATTAGAGGCTTTTTCATCCGTCTTACAGGATACTTCCTGTGACGGATAAAAAGCCTTTAATATATGATACGCATTATAAGTATAAGACTCGCTTTTACATATAATCTGAATCATTCTATTTCTCCATTCCGTTTTCTTTCACTGTCTTTTCTTATCGTTCATTATACAAATGGATTATGACGCTTTTCATAACCAATCGTCGTCTCTTCCATATGCCCCGGATATACATGCGTCTCTTCCGGTAATATCAAAAGCTTTTCTTTTACAGAACGGACCAGTGCTGATGCACTTCCACCTGGGAAGTCCGAACGTCCGACGGATGTACGGAACAATGTATCACCGCTAAAAAGAACATCTTCCTGTTCCATATAATAGCAGCATCCGCCCGGTGTATGTCCCGGTGTATGGATCACACGGAACTGAAAGCCTGCAATTTGAAGCTGCTGTCCGTCTCTGACCGGAACCGCATCCGCGAACTGATATCCTCCGCGCATATAACCAGAAGACAGATTGCTTTCACCGTCCATCATCATCGGTAGATCTGCTTCTTCCACATATACTGGAACTTTTATATCTTCCATCACATCGGAAAGTCCCATAATATGGTCAAAATGTGCATGTGTCAGAAGTACAGCCTTCAGCTTCAGTCCCTGCTCTTTCACGGCATTCTTTAATTTTGCCGGATATGCTCCCGGGTCAACCATGACCGTATCCTTTGTCTCTTCATTGATCACCAGATAACAATTGGTACCGATCATTCCCACTACGTATTTTTCTATCTTCATACTTTTAGCCTGTTGCCCTTTCTATATCTATGATTCCGGAAAGCTGCTGCAGCTTCTTCACGATGCGCTCCAATTCTTCACGGCCGTGAACGATGAATCCCATCTCGATCGTTGCCGTTCCCTTCTTACTGGTACGGACATTCATAGATTTGACATCTACGTTTCCCTCAGTGAAGATTCGGGATATCTCCATCAGAAGTCCCTGCTGGTCATTCGCATACATCTTGATCTCTGCAAGATACTGACCGCCGGATTTTTCCGTCACTTCGGTCTCCCACTCTGCAGGAATCAGTCTTGCACGTTCCGATTCGGACAGGTGGATCATATTGATACAGTCCGTTCGGTGAATGGAAAGTCCTCTTCCACGTGTAACAAATCCGACGATCTCATCTCCCGGTACCGGGTTACAGCATCTGGAGAAACGGACTGCCATATCATCAATTCCCTTGACAACAATGCCACTCTTTGACTTGGCAATGTGTACTTTATTCTTCGCTGCTTCTGCCACTCTCTCCAGAACAACTTCATCGGTAATTGCCTGTCTGTGATCTTTTCCATATTCTTCAGCAAGACGATTCACGACCTGGCCTTCTTTTAAGCCGCCATGTCCGATTGCCGCCAATACAGAATCCCAGTCTTTGAATCCGTATTTTTTCTGAACAATCTCCTGATATTTCGGCTGGATGATATTTGCAACATTGATACTTTTCGCTCTGCAGTACGTCGCAATCATATCCTTACCGCGGATGATATTGCTTTCCTTGAACTCTTTCTTGAACCACTGGTTGATCTTATTCTTTGCCTGGGTACTCTTTACAATATTCAGCCAGTCACGGCTTGGTCCCTTGGAATTCTGGGATGTCAGGATCTCGATTCTGTCGCCATTCTGAATCTTATAATCAATGTTAACAAGTTTTCCGTTGACTCTGGCTCCTACCATCTTGTTACCGACCGCACTGTGGATCGCATAAGCAAAATCGATCGGAGTTGAACCATTCGGCAGGTTCTTTACATCTCCCTGCGGAGTAAAGCAATAGACATCCTCTGCAAACAGATCCAGATCTCCTTTGATCAGGTTCAGGAATTCTCTGTTATCCGACATGTCTCTCTGCCACTCCAGGATCTGACGCAGCCAGCTTAACTTCTCTTCCTCCTGTGCCTCCACACTCTTCTTACCGTCATTGGATTCTTTATACTTCCAGTGTGCAGCGATACCATATTCAGCTGTCTTATGCATCTCTTCTGTACGGATCTGGATCTCGAACGGCTGTCCGACCGAACTCATCAGTGTCGTATGCAGTGACTGGTACATATTCGGCTTCGGCATAGCAATATAGTCTTTAAAACGTCCCGGAATCGGCGTATACATCTCATGGATCACACCCAGCGCCGCATAACAGTCTTTTACAGATTCTACTATGATACGCACAGCAAACAGATCATAGATCTGGTCAACCGTCTTATCCTGATTCACCATCTTCTTATAGATACTGAAGAAATGTTTGACACGTCCGTTGACCTCTGCTTTGATATTCGCATTCTTCATATGTGTCGATACTTCTTCTACGATCTGCTCTACGAATTCTTCCCTCTCTGTCTTTCTTGCATTGATCTGGTTCACCAGGTCATAGAACACCTCCGGCTGGGAATACTTAAGTGCCAGGTCATCCAGTTCCGTCTTGATCTTAGATATACCAAGACGCTGTGCGATCGGCGCATAGATGTCCATCGTCTCTTTCGCTTTTTCTTTCTGCTTTGCCGGCGTCATGAACTGCAAGGTACGCATATTATGCAGACGGTCTGCCAGTTTGATAATGATCACACGGATATCCTTCGCCATGGCAAGGAACATCTTACGCAGGTTTTCTGCCTGTACCTCCAGTTTATCCGATGAATAAGAGAGTCTTCCCAGTTTGGTAACTCCATCTACCAGAAGTGCTACCTCATCTCCAAATTCCCTCCGGATATCTTCTTCCGTAAACTTTGTATCTTCTACCACATCATGCAGCATACCTGCCGCAATCGTCTCTTTATCCATCTCCAGATCAGCCAGAATGATCGCTACCCACAAAGGATGGATGATATATGGTTCTCCGGATTTCCTGCGCTGATCTCCATGCGCCTTTACCGCCAGCTTATAAGCCTTTTCAATCATAGAAACATCTGTGGACGGATGATACTTTCGGATACGGGCAATTAACATGTCATATAACCGGTTCGGGTCCTCATAATCTTCCTGAGATTTTACCGCATGCCCGTCTACAACTGCAAGCCCTTTCGTGTGATCTTCTGTCAGTGCTTCCGGTGCGATCCGGTTGTCCAGTGATTCATAGGTTGTCTTATCAGACATATTAACGCCTCCTTCCCTTGATTTCTCTCTTTTTATTTTCCAGGATATGTGATCACAGCGTCCACATCATATCCTTCTAATCTTTCTCTTCCTTTTAACCCGGCAAGTTCCATCAGAAATACTGCTTTTACCACTTCTCCGCCGAGGCTTTCGATCATCTTCACCATAGCCTCGTTGGTTCCGCCTGTAGCAATCAGGTCATCAATAATAACCACTTTCTGCCCCGGCTTGATTGCATCTTTGTGCATCTCGATCGTGGCTGTGCCATACTCCAGTTCATATTCAACAGAAACCGTCTCGCATGGGAGTTTTCCTTTTTTTCTGATTGGGATAAATGGCTTGTGCAGATTATATGCGATCGGTACACCAAAGATAAATCCTCTTGATTCCGGTCCTACAACCACATCAAAATCCACGTCTTTTAATTTTTCCTGCATCAGGTCTATCGCCAGATGTAATCCATCTGCATCCTGAAGGATGCTTGTTACGTCTCTGAATATAATTCCCGGTTCCGGAAAATCCGGAATACTTCTTACATACTCTTCTATCGGTTTCATGATACTCTCTCCATTTCTGTCTAAAATACAACTTTAAGTATACCATTACTCGTTCTGATTTTCAATCTATGGTTTTCACCCTGCAACGAGAGAAACCAGCTTAACGGTAATGTGTGATCACAATCTGCGGTGTTCTCTTTCCCATATATTCATTGATATCAGGATAATAAGTCACCGCAATTTTTATATGACCGCCTCTGCCTTGTAAAAGAGCATCCACCTCCATGCGCCCGTAGGTCTCTTCCATATTCTTTAAGAATCCTTCCACATTCTGGAACAGCATGGCTTCTATAACACTTCCGTTTGCATCCTGTGCCTTTATCTTCAGTACATTTCTGTTCTTTCCAAGTATTCTCGCTCCCAGAAGCGTCACTCCGCGTGCGGCAAATATCGGCTTTGTATTCCCTTTTCCGAATGGTTCCAGAAGTTCCAGCTCTTTCACCAGTTCTTCCGTCACACAAAGAAACGGCATCTCCATATCAATCGTGACTTTTTCTTTCATTTCTTCTTCCGTCAGGGTGCAGTTCTCATTCAGTCTTCTCCGGAATTCTGCGATATTCTCTTTTTCCAGAGAAAGTCCTGCTGCCAGCCGGTGTCCGCCAAACTTCGTCAGGATATCTTTGCATTTATTCAGTTCCTCATACATATGATATCCGTCGATCGACCGTCCGGATCCTTTCGCACCATCCTCTGCATCCGTCAGTACGAATACCGGTTTGTAATAGCATTCCCTTATTCTTCCCGCAACAATCCCCGCAAGACTTTCATGACAATCCGGCAGATAGATGACCAGTACCCTGTCGTCGGATAAATCTGTCGTCTCCACCTGTTCTTTCGCAAGCTTTACTGCTTCTTCGGTCATATCCTTTCTGCTGTCATTTAATGCTTTTAAATCACCCGCAAGAATATCCGCTTCTTTCTGTGTACGCACCCGCAGAAGTTTCAGTGCCCGCTTTGCTGTATCCAGCCTCCCGCTTGCGTTGATACAGGGGCCCAGAACAAACCCTATATGATAAGAATTCAGACTTTCTTTATCAATTCCTGTACATTCTATCAGTGCTTTCAGTCCCGGATTCTTCGTTCGCTTAAGCATCTGCAGTCCTTCTTTGACAAAGATCCGGTTCTCATCCTCCAGATCCATCACGTCACCGACCGTTGCGATTGCAACATTTTCAATCAGATCATCCAGATCCGCGGAATCTTTTCCCATGCTTTCCCACAACGCCTCCATCAGTTTATATGCAACCGCCGCGCCACAGAGTCCCTTGAACGGATATACACAGTCCTTCTGCTTCGGATCGATCACTGCATCCGCTGGTGGAAGTCTGTATATCTTTTCTCCGTCTATTTCATCGAACGGGATCTCATGATGATCCGTTACGATGATCGTCATGCCCAGTTCTTTGCCATATGCAATCTCATTTGCTGCTGCGATTCCATTATCACAGGTAATGATCGTATCGATTCCGGCATCGTAAGCCCGGTCGATCAGATGCCGATTCAGACCATATCCGTCTCCTATGCGGTCCGGAATATCACTGTCCACATATGCCCCGAGACGTTCCAGCCCCTCCAGCAAAATATACGTCGCATTCACACCATCAATATCTATATCATCCTCATCACCCGGATTTTCTTCTCCTCTGCAATCTTTTCTTTCAAAATGTCAATCGCCTTATCCGCATCTTTCATCAGCATCCCGTCATACAGATCACTGATCGTTCCATTCAGATAACGTTCGATTGCCTCTTCTCCGATCACATCCCTGTTGCGGATCAGGCATGCCAGTCTCGGACTAATCTGATATTTCTTTCCTATCGCTTCAAAATCTGCACCTTTGCGCAGCAGAACCCATCGTTCCATTTATCTTTATCCCCTTTGTATC
>ENA-OQBL01001255-OQBL01001255.1-human-gut-metagenome-genome-assembly--contig:-NODE-1255-length-10257-cov-3.006022_pt1 | contig 10257 bp, 11 predicted proteins | sample MGYA00242747_ERZ504553 | MGnify/ENA primary metagenome ERZ504553 (study PRJEB26092, sample SAMD00036240) | human gut metagenome | host: Homo sapiens | study: EMG produced TPA metagenomics assembly of...
ATACCCAGACAGATACCGAAGGTGGGGATGTTGTGTGTACGCGCATATTTGATGGCTACGAACTTGCCGGCAACGCCGCGTTCGCCGAAGCCCGGACCGATAAGTACGCCTGCCATGCCTTTCAGGGCTTCTGCCACATTCTCGTCTGTCAGCTTTTCACTGTTCACGAAGTCTACCGACACCTTGCGGTCATTGTAAGTTCCTGCTTGTGAAAGGGCCTCGCGGATGGACTTGTAGGCATCCTGCAAGTCATATTTGCCCACCAATGCGATGTGCAGCGGGCAGTCTCTTCGGCTTTGTGACGGCGTTCGAGGAAAGCACGCCACGGTCCCAGCCCCGGAGTGTCGCCCACGGGAAGCCCCATCTTCTTCAGAATGGTGGCGTCCAGCCCTTGGGACTGCATCAGGATGGGCACCTCGTAGATGGTAGGCGCATCAATGCTCTGCACTACGGCATTCTCGTCTACGTTGCAGAAGAGGGCCACCTTCTTGCGCAGGTTGTTGCTGAGTTCGTGCTCGGTACGCAGCACTAGTACATCCGGTTGAATTCCCACACTTTGCAGTTCCTTTACGGAGTGCTGGGTGGGCTTGGTCTTCAGTTCACCGGCAGCTGCCAGGTAGGGGACATAAGTAAGGTGCACGCACAAGGCGTCTTTTCCCAATTCCCACTTCAGCTGACGGATGCTTTCCAGATAGGGCAGAGACTCGATGTCGCCCACTGTACCGCCAATCTCGGTAATAACAAAATCGAATTTGTATTTGTTTCCCAACAGTTTTACATTACGCTTGATTTCGTCTGTAATATGGGGAATAACCTGGATTGTTTTTCCCCAGATAGTCACCCCGGCGCTCTTTGTCGATGACACTTTTGTAGATGCGTCCGGTCGTGATATTGTTGGCCTTGGTGGTCTGGATGCCCAGGAAGCGTTCGTAATGACCCAAGTCGAGATCGGCTTCATGGCCATCCACGGTTACGTAGCATTCGCCGTGTTCATAAGGGTTCAGTGTACCCGGGTCGATGTTGATATACGGGTCAAACTTCTGGATGGTTACCTTGTAACCTCTTGCTTGCAGCAATTTACCGATGGAGGATGAGATGATACCTTTACCTAGTGAAGAGGCAACACCACCGGTGACGAAAATATACTTTGTTTCTCCCACAACTATATTATTTTATTAATTGTTAATCTAATTCCAAGAGCCTATACGGCTTGTCGTTCAGGGTGCATACTGCTCCCGTCAATACACGTGGAACTTAAAAAGCGCAAAATTATAAAAAAAAGGAGGAAGTAGAGAAAGTTTCTGTGAAACAATTATTAAAAAATACGATTTCATCGAAGAAACTCTCTCTAGCCTTTTTCTTCATGGCTTTTCTATGTTTTCTAAACATTTTAAGCTAAATTTGCGCTCGAAACATAGACTTAAGGGCATTATGAAGAATAGACACATTGCATTTTGGTTAATTGCTACGATGATCTCTTCGTCGGTGATGGCACAGAATACGCTGGATACCGCCTCGAAGAACAGTGGACAGGAAACAACTGCCAAAGCCGACACCTTGCCGGATATAATGAAAGAATACATGATTCTGAAATTGAAACCGGAAGGTACGGGGTACAAGCTGGATACTGTTTCCATATTATATGAAAGGTATTTCGGAGTGCTGGATTATCTGAATGACCCCACGACCCCGGAACGTTATATACCTTCCGATCCGAACTACTATAGGTTGTTCCTCCCCCTTACCTATTATTATGCTCCCATGAGACGCCTTTCCAAGGTGGACTGGCATTTCCAGATGCCCGATACGGTGCCTGCCATGACGCGCGAGATGCTGCCGTTCGACACACTGACTTTCACCTCGAAGGACCGCGCCAACAAGCTGGTGGACCGTACGCTGCTGAACACGTATGTAGATTGTCCCAATCTGGTTGTAATGACCGAGAAGGAGGTGATGAAAGGGAAGATATTCAAGGATAATATAGAGAAGGAAGTTTCTTCCAAACCGTCCGTCGTGAAACTGTTTGCACAAGAGAATATGGTGGGAGTGAAGGAGGAAGCCGACGTAATTATCCACAAGCCCAACTGGTGGGTGACCGGTGGAAACGGTTCGTTGCAGATTACACAGAACTATATCTCCGACAACTGGTACAAGGGAGGCGAGAGCACTAACGCCGTGCTTGCCAACCTGCAATTGTTTGCCAACTATAATGACCGTGAGAAGTGCAGTGGGAAAATCTGCTCGATGCCAAGCTAGGCTTCAGCTCGGCACCTTCCGACGAGTTTCATAATTATCTGGTAAGTACCGACCAACTCCGGCTGTACAGTAAACTGGGTATTCAGGCTGCATCCAAGTGGTATTATACCATCACGACTGAGTTTAAGACCCAGTTCTGCAATGGCTACAAGGCCAACAGTGAAGAGCTGGTTTCCGCTTTCTTTGCTCCGGCAGATTGGTCGAGCAGTATCGGTATGGACTACAAGTTGAAGAAGCAGAAATTCAGCTTGTCCGTTTTCATAGCTCCGCTGACGTACATGCTGCGTTATGTAGGGAATAAGGGGGTGAATGAAGTGAGTTTCGGTCTTGAGGAGGGCAAGTGCGTGAAGCATAACTTCGGTTCGCAGATACAGCCTACACTTTCGTGGACCATCATTCCTTCCATTACGCTGGATTCTCGCCTAGACTTCCAGACCAGTTATGAGTGGACACGTATCGAATGGGAAAACACGGTGAACTTTGTGCTGAACCGCTATCTTTCCACCAAGCTTTATGTGCACGCCCGCTATGACGACAGTGCCAAGCCGACGGAAGGGGACAGCTATTTCCAGGTAAAAGAATTACTCAGTTTCGGTATCAATTATAAATGGTAAATAAACAAATGGTCTGTTCGGAGTGAACAGATTATCTGTTTTGGTTAGTCAGACGGTCTGTTTTCCCTTGACAGACCGTCTGTTTTTTGTCTTTTTGTAGTTTGTGGCAGGTGAAAAAACATAAAAACATAGAAAAGCACGTTTACGAACACAGAAAATGCATAGGAAAGGTTTGCAGTTCACAAATAATGCGTAAATTTGCCGCGATTTGTAATGCACACTTTGCAAAATGGCGAATACTATAAAACATCAAGGTATTGTGGAAAACATAAACGGTTCTCATCTCCAAGTGAGAATCATCCAGACTTCAGCGTGCGCTTCGTGTAGTGTCAAGGGACATTGTACCTCTGCGGATACGAAAGAGAAACTTGTCGATGTGGCCGATGCCAATGCCGCATCCTACCAGCCCGGTGACCGTGTATGGGTGACGGGCGAACTTTCAATGGGAGTGATGGCAGTTCTGTTTGCCTTTATATTTCCTTTCCTTATTCTGATAATCTCACTATTTGTCTTTATGGCTATCTGGAATGACGAGCTGCGTTCCGCGCTTTGTTCGCTAGCACTTCTTGTACCTTATTATTATATATTGTGGCTGAACAAGTCGCGGATGGGTAAGAAGTTCTCATTCTCCGTACGACCGATGAACTAACTAATAATAAAACAAATAATTAATAAACAACTAATTTATGAATGTAATTCTGATTGCAGTGATTTCATTGGGAGTTATAGCGCTGGTATCGGCCGCTATTCTTTACGTGGCTTCCAAGAAATTCGCCGTGTATGAAGATCCGCGGATTGCCCAGGTAGCAGAGGTGCTTCCCCAGGCAAATTGCGGTGGATGTGGTTACCCCGGTTGTAGCGGATTTGCAGATGCTTGCGTAAAGGCAGGTTCGCTGGATGGTAAACTTTGTCCGGTGGGTGGACAGCCCGTCATGACAAAGATTGCCGAGATTTTGGGCTTGGATGCCGCTGCTGCCGAACCTATGGTTGCGGTGGTGAGATGTAATGGAACTTGTGCCAACCGTTCTCGTGTGAACCAATACGATGGCGCCAAGAGTTGTGCCATTGCGGCTTCTCTCTATGGTGGTGAAACGGGTTGCAGTTATGGCTGTCTGGGATGCGGCGACTGTGTGGCTGCCTGCCAGTTCGATGCTATCCACATGAATCCGGAGACCGGACTTCCCGAAGTGGATGAGGAAAAGTGTACGGCTTGTGGAGCTTGTGCCAAGGCTTGTCCGAAATCTATTATTGAAATCCGTCCTCAAGGCAAGAAATCACGTCGTGTTTACGTACAGTGTGTAAACAAGGACAAGGGGGCCGTAGCACGCAAGGCTTGTACCGTGGCATGTATCGGTTGTGGCAAGTGTGTGAAGGTTTGTCCGTTCGAGGCTATCACGCTGGAAAACAATCTGGCTTACGTTGACCCCAATAAGTGTAAATCCTGTCGCAAGTGCGAGGAAGCTTGTCCGCAAAACACAATCATTGCCCTCAACTTCCCGCCGCGCAAACCGAAGGCTGACGATGCAGCTCCCCAAGTAAAGGTTGCAGCTCCTAAAGCTGAGGTTGAGACTCCCAAAGCAGAGGTTTAGACTTCCCAAGTTGAGGTATGAATTAATAAAGTAAATAAACGACTAAAAATACAGAATTGTATGTTGAAGACATTTTCAATTGGTGGAGTCCATCCACACGAAAATAAACTTTCAGCACATCAGCCTATCATCAAGGCAGAGATTCCGGCCAAGGCCGCTATCTTGCTGGGACAGCACATCGGTGCTCCTGCCAAGCCTATCGTTGCCAAAGGTGATGTTGTGAAAGTGGGTACAAAGATTGCCGAGCCCGGCGGTTTTGTATCAGCAGCCATTCATTCGTCTGTCAGCGGGAAAGTCGCTAAGATTGACACGATTGTCGATGCCAGCGGTTACGCCAAGCCTGCTATATTCATTGACGTAGAAGGGGATGAATGGGAAGAATCCATTGACCGTTCCGAAACGTTGGTGAAGGAATGCAGTCTGACTTCCGAGGAAATCGTGAAGAAAATCGCCGATGCCGGTATTGTAGGTCTGGGTGGTGCATGCTTTCCTACGCAGGTCAAGTTGTGCCCTCCTCCTGCATTCAAGGCAGAGTGTGTCATCATCAACGCCGTAGAGTGCGAACCGTATCTGACTGCCGACCATCAGCTGATGCTGGAACATGCGGAAGAAATTATGGTAGGTGTATCCATTTTGATGAAGGCGGTAAAGGTGAACAAGGCATTCATCGGCATTGAGAACAATAAGCCCGATGCCATCCAGCTGATGACGAAAGTCGCTTCCAGCTATGCAGGTATCGAGGTGGTACCCTTGAAGGTACAATATCCGCAGGGTGGTGAAAAGCAGTTGATTGATGCTGTCATCAGTCGCCAGGTTGCAGCCGGTGCGCTGCCTATCTCCACGGGAGCTGTGGTGCAGAATGTGGGTACCGCATTTGCCGTTTACCAGGCCGTACAGAAGAACAAACCTCTGTTTGAGCGTGTCATTACCGTGACGGGCAAGTCGCTGGCAAAGCCGTCCAATTTCCTGGCACGTATCGGTACGCCGATGAAGCAGCTGATTGAAGCTTGCGGCGGCCTGCCCGAAGATACGGGCAAGATTATCGGCGGTGGCCCGATGATGGGTAAAGCTCTGGTGAATACGGATGTACCGACTGCCAAAGGCAGCTCCGGTATTCTGATTATGAACGAGAAGGAAGCCAAGCGCGGCGAGGTACAGCCTTGTATCCGTTGTGCCAAGTGCGTGGGAGCCTGCCCGATGGGGTTGGAGCCGTATCTGCTGGCTACCGTTTCGGCCCACGGAGATTTTGAAAGAGTAGAGAAAGAAGACATTATGTCGTGTATAGAATGCGGTTCATGCCAGTTCACTTGTCCTTCCAACCGTCCGATGCTGGATTATATCCGCTTGGGTAAGGGTAAGGTAGGAGCGATGATCCGTGCACGTCAAGCTAAAAAATAACGAAGTATGAATAAATTAATCGTATCCCTTTCGCCCCACGTTCACGGCGGTGACAGCGTGAAGAAGAATATGTACGGTGTGCTTATCGCATTGATTCCGGCATTCCTCGTTTCGCTTTACTTTTTCGGACTGGGTGCGCTAATTGTTACGGCCACTTCCGTAGCAGCCTGCTTGTTCTTTGAATGGGCCATCGGCAAATTCCTCATGAAAAAAGAGACCACAACCATCACCGACGGCTCTGCCATCATTACCGGTGTGTTGCTGGCCTTTAACCTGCCTTCCAACCTGCCCATCTGGATAATCATCCTCGGCGCCTTGTTTGCCATCGGGGTAGGCAAGATGTCCTTCGGAGGTTTGGGTTGCAATCCCTTTAACCCTGCACTGGCAGGACGTGTGTTCCTGTTGCTTTCATTCCCCGTGCAGATGACGACATGGCCGGCTGTAGGCCAGTTGACAGCCTATACGGATGCCACGACGGCTGCTACGCCGCTGGCTATTATGAAAGGTGTCATCAATGGTGCTCCGGGCATGTCCCTGAGCGACCTTCCGGGAGCTTTCGACCTTCTGATAGGTAATAATGGAGGATGTCTCGGTGAGGTGAGTGCCTTGGCGCTGCTGCTTGGTTTGTTCTACATGTTGTGGAAGAAAATCATCACCTGGCACATTCCGGTATCTATTCTGGTGACGGTATTCGTGTTCTCCGGTATCATGTATCTGGTCAATCCGGAACTTTATGTATCCCGGTCGTACAGTTGTTGTCCGGTGGTCTGATGCTGGGTGCTGTCTTTATGGCTACGGACTACGTGACTTCTCCGATGAGCCACAAGGTATGCTGATTTATGGTGTTTGCATCGGCCTGCTGACTGTCATCATCCGTCTGTTCGGTGCATATCCGGAGGGTATGTCGTTTGCCATTCTGATTATGAATGCGTTCACTCCGCTCATCAACACCTATGTTAAACCTAAACGCTTTGGGGAGGTAGCGAAGAAGAAATGAAAAGTTAGAATCATCCTTGAAGAATATGTTGCTGGTACTTACGGGCGTTACCGCAATCTCCGTAGCGTTGCTGGCTTATGTAAACGAATTGACGAAGGAGCCCATTGCGCAGGCCAATGCAAAGACCTTGAGCGATGCCGTAAGTGCGGTGGTTCCGGGCTTCGACAATGACCCCATCGCCGAGAAGAAGATGCAGGAAGTAAACGGAGTACAGTATTCTGTATATCCTGCCACCAAAGGCGGAGAATATATCGGAGCTGCTGTGGAAGCTGTTGCCATGGGTTTTGGCGGTGAGCTGAAAGTGTTGGTCGGTTTCGATGCCGAAGGCAAAATCATCGACTACTCCTTGTTGTCGCATGTGGAAACTCCGGGGTTGGGCTCCAAAGCTGCCGACTGGTTCAAGAAAGGCAATAAAGGTGACATCACCGGCATGAATCCGGGTGAAGCGGCATTGACAGTGAGCAAGGACGGTGGTAAAGTAGATGCCATTACAGCGTCTACCATCACTTCACGTGCTTTTTTGAATGCAGTGAATGCGGCTTATGCTGCCTATGCCGGTCAGGAAACTGCCGACGGCACTACCGGCGCTACTCAAAAGAATGTTGAACAACCTGCTGATTCCGCAGCTCCCGAAGCTGTGGATACACTCAGCGCTAAATAAGAAAGGAGTAGAAGATATGAATAATTTTAAAGTTATGATGAACGGGATTATCAAAGAGAATCCTACGTTTGTACTCCTGCTGGGTATGTGTCCTACACTGGGTACCACTTCCTCTGCTATCAACGGTATGGGTATGGGACTGGCTACAATGTTCGTGCTGATATGTTCCAATGTGGTGATTTCTGCCATCAAGAATCTGATTCCCGATATGGTGCGTATTCCTTCATTCATTGTGGTCATAGCATCATTTGTGACACTGTTGCAGATGATAATGCAAGCCTACGTTCCTGCATTGTACGCCACGCTGGGCTTGTTCATTCCGCTGATTGTTGTAAACTGTATCGTATTGGGACGTGCCGAGGCATTTGCTGCCAAAAAGCAATCCGGTGGCTTCCTTGTTCGACGGTCTGGGCATGGGCTTGGGCTTTACCATTGCACTGACATTGCTGGGTGCCGTGCGTGAGTTCCTGGGAACCCGGGCAAGATATTCAACTTGAGTATCCTTCCTGAAGAATACGGCATGTTGGTATTTGTCCTTGCTCCGGGTGCATTCATCGCATTGGGCTATCTCATTGCTTTAATCAACAGTATGAAGAAGGCTTGATAATGGATGATTGATAATGGTTCATTATCGATTGTCATTTTTCAATTAATAAATTAAAGAAATGGAATATATATTGATATTTATCTCGGCAATCTTTGTAAACAACATCGTATTGTCGCAATTCTTGGGAATTTGCCCGTTCTTGGGAGTTTCCAAGAAAGTGGAGACTGCATTGGGCATGTCGGCAGCGGTGGCATTCGTGCTCACCATCGCCACCATCGTGACATTCCTTATTCAGAAGTATGTGCTCGACGCTTTTGATTTGGGCTATTTGCAGACTATTACCTTTATCCTGGTGATTGCCGCATTGGTGCAGATGGTAGAGATTATCCTGAAGAAAGTTTCTCCTTCTCTGTATCAGGCCTTGGGCGTGTTCCTGCCGTTGATTACTACCAACTGCTGTATTCTCGGTGTGGCCATCCTTGTTATCCAAAAAGATTATGATTTGCTGACGGGAGTGGTTTATGCATTCTCCACGGCACTTGGTTTCGGCTTGGCACTGACACTGTTTGCAGGCCTGCGCGAGCAAATGAGCCTGGTTAGTGTGCCGAAAGGTATGCAGGGCACTCCGATAGCTTTGATTACGGCCGGACTGCTGGCAATGGCATTCATGGGCTTTTCGGGGGTTGTGAAGATTTAAAGAAGAAAAACCGGAAATAAAGTGAAGGGGGATAAGCTAAAATTTATCCCCCCTTTTTCTGTTTTTATTAATTTATTTCCTTACATTTGTGGCGTATTGATAACCTAAAAGCTAAATTGTCTATATTTAATATGAAAGAGAAAATTTTAGTTACGGGTGGAACCGGTTACATTGGTTCTCACACGGTGGTGGAACTTCAAAACGCAGGTTATGAAGTTGTTATTATTGATAATTTGTCAAACTCCAGCGCAGATGTTGTAGATAACATAGAGAAGGTATCGGGTATCCGTCCTGCATTCGAGAAATTGGATTGCTTGGATTATGCCGGTCTTGACGCTGTGTTTACCAAATATAAAGGCATTAAAGCCATCATTCACTTTGCAGCCAGCAAGGCCGTAGGTGAGTCTGTCCAGAAACCGTTGCTTTACTATCGTAATAACCTGGTTTCACTGATTAACCTGCTGGAACTGATGCCGAAGCATGGAGTGGAGGGTATCGTATTCTCTTCTTCCTGTACAGTTTACGGCCAGCCGGACGAGCTTCCGGTAACGGAAAAGGCACCTATCAAGAAAGCTGAGTCTCCGTATGGAAACACGAAGCAAATCAATGAAGAGATTGTACGTGATACGGTTGCTTCCGGTGCTCCGATAAACGCCATCTTGTTGCGTTACTTCAACCCGATAGGTGCACACCCCACAGCATTGCTGGGAGAATTGCCTAACGGTGTACCGCAGAACTTGATTCCTTATCTTACCCAGACCGCTATCGGCATCCGTGAGAAACTGAGCGTGTTTGGTGACGATTATGATACTCCCGACGGTTCTTGTATCCGCGACTTCATCAATGTAGTCGATTTGGCCAAAGCACACGTAGTGGCTATCCGCCGTATCTTGGAGAACAAGCAGAAGGAGAAAGTGGAAGTATTCAATATCGGTACAGGTCGTGGACTTTCCGTATTGGAACTGATTAATGCTTTCGAAAAGGCTACCGGTGTAAAACTGAACTATCAGATAGTAGGTCGGCGTGCCGGTGATATTGAGAAGGTATGGGCAAACCCGGAATTGGCAAACAATGAACTGGGTTGGAAGGCAGAAACAAGTATTGAAGATACTTTACTTTCTGCATGGAAATGGCAGTTGAAGCTTCGTGAACGAGGTATTCAATGACAAACTTTGAATTTGTGTTTTTTTAACAAATAAGCAATAAACAAATGCCTCCCCGCATTTGTTTATAATGTGCAAATCAGCCTGAAGCTGTTTATGTATATGTGAATATCCGTAACTAGTACGTATGCCTCCCCGGCATAGACAGGTAAGATTGCATAGTAGTTTTGTCGTGTTTTATTTTGTGTTTGTGTTGTGAATAAAGGGGTGTGTCAAAATTCACCACAGATTACACGGATTAACACAGAATGAGCTTAATCTACTGATAATCAAAGATGCTTATCTGTGCAAATCTGTGTAATCTGTGGTGAATACCAGTTTCGACACACCCTCTT
>ENA-OQBL01001256-OQBL01001256.1-human-gut-metagenome-genome-assembly--contig:-NODE-1256-length-10256-cov-18.035147_pt1 | contig 10256 bp, 9 predicted proteins | sample MGYA00242747_ERZ504553 | MGnify/ENA primary metagenome ERZ504553 (study PRJEB26092, sample SAMD00036240) | human gut metagenome | host: Homo sapiens | study: EMG produced TPA metagenomics assembly of...
ACCCGACTCCCGATCCGGAGCCTACTCCCGATCCTAAGCCGAACCGAACCCCGACCCCACCCCCGCAGCCCGGCGGTGACAGTGACGGCGGCGGTGCTATCGTAATGGTGGCCGCTGTGGGCAGCGCAGCCATTGGCGCAGGTGCCTACATTGTTGGCACTACCGCCTACCTGAAGAGCGTCCTGCCCGAGGGCATGGCCATCCCCGCTAACCGCCAGCAGCTGGCAGTTGCACTGTGGACCGCCGCAGGCAAGCCCGCTACCCAGAGCACTGCACTGTTCAACGATGTGGCAGCAGATGCCGCAGAGCTGCAGGCCATTCGCTGGGTCGTGGAGACCGGCCTGATGACCGCACAGGACGGCAACTTCAAGCCCGGCAGCCGCGTGGGCCGCTTGGAGGTCATCCGCACTTGGAAGACCTACCAGCAGCGCGGCTGAAAACCGCTGCCCCTTAACCCCTTATAACCCCGCAGGGACTGCTGCACAGCGCTGTGCGGCAGTCCCCTTTTTTGCGCCCCAAAAAGGGTGCGCAAGGGCTTTTTTGGGGTTTTTCAGGGCGATTCGATGCATTTCAGGGGCCATTCACGCAGAATTGCTCTACTTTTGCCGCCGTTCGTGGTATACTACAGGCACAGAGCAGTGCTCTGTTCAATATGCCATTCCCGTAATTCCTATAGAGCAGAAAACCGTCCGGTAACCGCAAACCGGGCGGTTTTCTGTTTTTTGCGGGTGCGTGTGGTGCACCGGGTCGTTTCAGCGCATTTGCGGGGCGATTCGTGCCCAAAACCGTCCAAAGCGGGCAAAACGTGGTACACTGGGTACAACAAAAGCGCCCGGCTTGGGAGGGCGCTTGAGAAGGAGAGAATCTTATGCAAAAAGCGGCTCATCAGTATGGTTCTGGCGCTGAGCATGGCACTGACCGCAATGCCGCTGCCCACCCTTGCCCAGAGCGCCCCGCCCGACACCGCCAGCGCCGCCGCACTGGCAGAGGAAAACGGCGAGATCACCAATATCTATACAAGCAATTCCTCCGGCAAGCCCATCGGCGATCTGGGCGACAGTGGAGACAGCTGGTCCTACGATGAGGCCAGCAATACGCTCACCCTGAAAAAAGGTACCTTCTGCCTCCGTAATTACGGCTATGACAGCTACAATAATTGCATCAAATGGAACGTGAAGATCGAGCCCGGTGCCACCCTGCAGGAGGCGCGGATCGGCTCGGAATACCATAACGGCTACACCGTGACCAACGCAGGCACTATCTCCGGCGGCACCTTCTACGGCAAGGTGATCTGTGAAGCCGGGGCTGTCATCAGCGGCGGCACCTTTAAGGGAGCTGCCAGAGTTGATGCTGCAGGCGGCGAGGTCACCATTGAAGATGGCACCTTTGAAGAGGTTAGTTATACCAGCGGCATGACCGTTAAAGCAGCGGGTACCCTTACCATCAACGGCGGCACCTTTAAGGGCAAGCGCATCTGCTCCGTGGATATCAACAATTGTGAAAGGATCGTTATCAACGGAGGCAGCTTTGAAAGCTCGCTCACGGATCTTGAAAGGACAACGGAAACCATCATCAATGGCGGTCTGTTCAACGACAAGCTGTATGTTGCAGGAGATAAATGTACCGTCAACGGCGGTCTGTTCACCACTGAAGATGACCCGCTGCCCGAGGATGCAGCCGTCAACGGCGGCTATTTCACGGCAAAACGCACTGGTCTCGTGAAGATCGATGCAACCAATGCTCCGGTGTATGCCCCTGTCGCGGTGGCAGCGGACGGCACGGTGACCGAGTGGTCGGCAGATGCCTATGACACCCTCTATGTTGTCTCCGGCAAACCGGTGACCCTGAGACCTACCTACAAGCTGAAGAGTGTCGTCAGCGGCGGCGAGGAGCTGAACTATAACGACGGGAACGGCGCAGTCAGCTTTACTGTGGGCGCTGAAGCTGTCCAGCTCAACAGCGTTATTTGGAAAGAGCTGGTCATTGAAGCGGACGGCTTCCCCAAGGGCACGGACGGCGGTGTCTACGGCGCAAAGGGCAACGGCTGGTCCTTTGACCCGGCGCACAAGCACGCAGAACTGTTTACAAACGATGTCCCCACCCTGACCATCGAGAAGGACGCTGTGCTGGACTTCGATGAGGTGATAAACAACGCCGATACAGTAAAATTTGCAGTTGAAAACTACGGCACCTTCAGCGGTACGCTGAACTCCACCCGGTATGTGTACAATAGGGAGGGCGGCGTCATCAAGGATGCCACGCTGAACAGCGCGCAGAGCCTTTACAATGACGGCCTTGTGGAGAATTCGGTGCTGTGCGTTAGGTACATCGGCAACGGCTGGCGCGACCCGGCACAGCCCGCTACCATTCGCAACTCTGCGCTGGATGTTACCGGATATTCGGTAGTCAACATGGCTTCCAATAAGGCTGTGCTGGACGGCTGCTATAACAGCGCCGGTTACACCGGCACTGCCGTGATCCAAAACGGCGGCACGGTCGAAAACAGCCAGAACACCCTGAAGCTGCCGGTAGAAAATACGGCCGGCTATGACGGCAATGCAGAGCCCTACCAGCCCATCATTGACGGCGGCGAGTGCACCGTTGTTTATAACGAGGGCGGCATCATTCAGAATAACCCCATCATCCACGCACTGGTGGCAAAGGATACCGAAGACCTGAACGGTGCTACGGATTACTACACCCTGAACTACACTGCACCGGAAGGTGCCGAGTACGCTAAAAAACTACATCAACGGCATCAATGGCATGATGGAGGGTGTTTGGGACGCAGAAACCTCCACCCTCTACGTTGACACCGATCTGAACACCATCTCGGTCATCACGCATGCCCCCATCAAGAGTGTGAACGGCGTAGCTTATAGCGGCTCTGTAGCCGATGGAGAGCGTTACAACAGCACCATCGACCTGCGCAAGTATAACATCCCGCAGACCCATATCCTTAACCTGAGCGCCACCGGCGAGGGCGCGGCGGAATTGCGCCGGCAGACCCCGCAGACTTTGCCTTTGTCCTGCCCAACAACCTGACCTATGACGGCAGTCCCAAGGAAGTAACTGTTAAGAACACCAGCAATAAGGACTACGGTGATGTTACCGTGACCTACATGCAGAATGGCAAAGTGCTGGACGGCGCTCCCATTGAGCCGGGCGATTACAGCTATACTGTAACCATCGCAGGCAGTGCACAGTATGCGGGTGGAACTGTTAAAACAGGCTCGTTCCGCATCATCGCCGAGACCACCCCGGAGGAGCCGCCAGAGCAGCCGCCGCAGGGGGACAGCACCGAGTTCAGCCCGCTGCAAACGGTGGCCATCGTAGCCGGTACAACGGCGTGGTTTGCAGGCAGCGCAGTAATGGGCTATGAGGCTGTTACTTACAGCATCCTTGCAGACCTGCTGCCCAAGGGCACGCCCATCCCGCGCACCCGGGAGCAGCTGGCAGTGCTGCTGTGGAGCACCGCAGGCAAGCCCGAACCCGCTGCACCCGCTGTTTACAGCGATGTAGCGGAGCCGGATACCGCCAAGGCAGCCCGCTGGGCTGTGGAGGCCGGGCTGCTGCCCGACATGGGTGAGGGCGCCTTGAATAAATAGTTTAAGATAACACCAAAGCCATACTGCAATGAACCATTCTCGTTCTTTGCCTCTGCCATCTCAGGTGTAAGCTCGTAATACTCAACAATCGAAGGCTTGCCATTCTCAAGACACATAGCACCAACTCTTTCATATGGATCACATTTTCTGACCACCTTAGAGCCGCTGACACAGCCGGACTCGATTGTAGCACCTACAAATACAGGATCTGCAATCTGCTGAAGTACATTGTCAACAGCAAATACATTGAGCCACTCAACACCCTTGTCCTTCAAATCCTTGTCAAGACCGGCATTGATGAGTGACTTGAACCATCCACCGTTTCCGTTTGGTGACATAGCAAGTGAATCCTCAGATTTCATGAGCAGATTTCCATCAAAATCAACTGCCGGAACCATCTCCTGCACGAAAAACTTCACATAGTCCTTGTTGTATCCAAAATAGTCGTGCTCTTCAAAGAACTCTCTTGTCATGCTATCATTTATCTCGCTTGTCATAACATATAGAGGCACCCATGTACCGGTCTGATTTGTAACCTTCATGAGGTTTGCGACAAGCTGCTCAAAGATGTAGAGTTCCTTTGTCTTTCCGATATTGAACATGCCCTTAGCCTTGTCAAAACCAAGACGTGTACCCTGTCCACCGGCAAGAAGAATTGCACCGACCTTGCCATTCTTGACAGCATCAAGACCTGTTGCAAGGTATTTGTCCTTATTTGCCTCTATCTCTGAAAGCTCCATAGCAGCAAGCGGTGAAAATGTACCTCTCTGCTGCTCCTTATTGTGAATCATATCAAGGTATGACCAGTCCATGTGCTCAAGCTGGCTCTCAAGCTTAACCGGAGCTTCCTCTGTTAAGAATTTCTTTAAGTATTTCTGGTTTGTTGCCGTGATTTTTTCTTTGATTTCCGGTTTCATAATAAATAATCTCCCAATAGCTAACTTTAATTATTTAATCATCCGAATCATCTGATGATGATTTTGTTGTCGAATCATTTTCAGATTCTGACTGACTCTTCTTTAGTGCATCCTGAGCATCTTTATTTTTTTGTTTAGCCCCTTCAGTTCCCGTTGCACCAGCAGTATTATTATACTTAGTTGTATCATATATTTCAGTCTTTGAATCAACTCCAGTCTTTTTCTGTACAGCATCACTTATAGCCTGCACAGTATTTGATACCATATAAGACTCATCCTCAAAAAGATACTTATGGAGCTGTACAACATCTGTAGCTAAATCAATCGGAATAACAGTATCTCCTATATTAGACAACTTCATAGTAGTAACATTATACGGAAATCCTGTTGTAGATGAAATCTGATACTTGGTAACATTTTTCGCTAATGACAAAATTTCTTTCACCGTAAAATTAGTACTGATATCGTCCATCATTGACGAACACATGGATGTAAGTGTTGCTATATCTTCACCCTTACACTTTTCGAGTATCGCCTGCAATACAATTCTTTGTCTTGACGCCCTTAAGAAATCATCTCCTGATGTATATCGAATTCTGGAGTATGACACTGCTTGTACACCATTTAAATGTACTCTTCCTTCACCCTTCAATGCATCACAAGGATATCCTATTGAATTAGCCGTTTCAGTTATATATCCGTTAACCCAATGAACTTCTTCCTTAGTAAGATCTAGATCCAAACCGCCTAATGCATCAATAACATCCACAAGCGCCTTCCAATCAACACAGACATACTTAGTAATATTCATATCCAGATTGGAATTTATCATTCTGACAGCATTCTCTGCTCCACCAATTTCAAAAGCATTATTAGCCTTATAATACTTGCCCTTTCCAACAGACAAATAGGTATCTCTGTATAAAGAAGCAAGCTTTACTTCATTTGTATCATAGTTTAAGCTGGCAATCATTATACAGTCTGAATTACCACTTTCATATTTACCACTCGAACGATTATCGAGTCCGAATAAAGCAACATTTAAGTAACCATGCATAGTCTGCACGCTTTCTTCATCAATATCGTCATTAATGCCGGCTTCGCTGGCTGAGAGATCATTCTTGAAATCAATTTTACCTATTGTACTATTATATAATCCTAAAACAGCCAATACTATAATTAAAACTAATATTTCAAATACAAATAATACTATTTTTTTACGACCTCTTTTTTTCTTTCTCTTCTTTGCCATGTTATTTTTCCTTTTTTCTATGAATGTAAAGCCACGCGTCTGCGTAGTCCTGACGCGCCTTCTCTGACATATTGGTATACTTTCCAAACTCCAGATTCGTCAGTCGCATCTGCGGCCTGCCACACTTGAAGCATTCAACCTCTTTCCTTCTTGAAACCATCCGTATCCAGCCACAATCCGGGCAAATGTATATTTTCATCATAGTCCTTATTCAAACTGTCCGAGAACCTCAGCTGACAAAGCATCAAGCTTAGCCTGTGAATCTTCAAGAGACACTCCTTTAACTCCGAAATAGAATTTAATCTTAGGCTCTGTACCAGAAGGGCGTACACAGCACCAAGCGTTATCGTTAAGTTCGTAGTAAAGTACATTGGAAGAAGGAAGACCTGTCGGCTCAACCTTTCCTGTTGTCATATCTTTTCTTGTGTCATTCTTGTAATCACGGATAGCAAGCACCTGATAATCGCCAAACTTCTTTGGCTCAGCGGCACGTGCCTTTGTCATAATCTCATTTATCTGTGCGGCACCATCAATACCCTTTAAGGTCAGTGTAGATATGCCCTCTCTGTAGTAACCATACTTCTCGTACATGTCAATCATGCCATCCCAAAGTGTCTTACCCTGTGACTTGTAGAAGGCAGCCACCTCACACAGCATACAAACTGCTGCAGGAGCATCCTTATCCCTTGCATATGTGCCAGGCAGGCATCCGTAGCTCTCCTCCATACCGAATACATAGTTGTTGCAGCCGGTCTTTTCGAATTTGAGCATCTGCTCACCGATATACTTAAAGCCTGTGAGCACCTCGATATGCTTTACACCATATGCTGCCGCAATTGCCTTACCCATATCTGTTGAAACAATTGACTCAACAAATGCAGGCTTCTCAGGCAAAGTACCATTGGCACTCTTCTGGCTTAAAATGTACTCACCGATAAGCATAGCTGACATATTTCCTGTAAATGTCACATACTCTCCTGTCTTTGTATCCTTGCAATATACACCGAGTCTGTCGGCATCAGGATCAGTTGCTAAAACGATATCAGCATCCTTTTCCTTTGCCAGCTCAAGCGCGAGCTTCCATGCATCAGGATTCTCAGGATTTGGATAAGGACATGTAGGGAAATTGCCATCAGGTACTGCCTGGCTTGGCTCAATGTATACATTCTCAAAGCCCATATCCTTAAGCACTCTCTGTACAGGGCGAAGTCCTGTGCCGTGGAGTGGTGTGTAAACAATCTTGATATCCTTTGCCATAGCCTTGATGATCTCAGGATGGATAGAAAGCTTACGAAGCTCTCCGAAATATCCCTCCTCAACCTCGTCAGAGATGACATTGTAAAGGCCTGCCTCAATAGCAGCAGCTTTGTCCATAGTCTTTACCTGATCAAATGATGTAACCTTTGCCACCTCAGCCATGATGCTTGTATCATGAGGTGGAGTAACCTGTGCACCATCCTCCCAGTATACCTTGTATCCATTGTACTCACGAGGATTGTGGCTTGCTGTGATAACAACACCGGCTATTGTACCGAGTGTCCTTACTGCGTATGACAGCTCCGGAACAGGTGCGAGCTGTGGGAATACATATGTCTTGATTCCGTTAGCTGCAAGACAGAGTGCTGTGGCATCTGTGAACTCATCATGCATATTACGTGAGTCATGTGCGATTGCAACACCTCTCTTTACTGCGTCCTCTCCCTGTGAAAGTATGTAATTCGCCAGTCCCTGTGTAGCCTGACGGACTGTGTATATATTCATCCTGTTGGTGCCGGCTCCTATGACACCACGAAGACCTGCTGTACCAAACTCAAGTGTGCGATAGAATCTGTCCTCTATCTCCTTATCATCACCTGCGATAGCCTTAAGCTCAGCCTTTGTAGCCTCATCAAAATATGGGTCTGTGCACCATTTCTCGTACTCAGCTCTAAAATCCATTTATATTAACCTCCTGTATCAGCTAGTAAATAAGCCTATTAATGTTAACCATACCGATTTTACCACATTAACGTGCATTTGAAAAGTTTTTGTTCCTTAATATTTTCTTACTTATTGATTTTTAAACACAAAGAGCTTGCTAATTATGTAATTGAGCACCACTACCACCACCTGGGCAGCCAGCTTCACCCACATGCTTGGGTACGAAAGCATCGTTATAAAAACAAAAATAATAGTTTCCTCAATAATCAGGGTAAAAAATCTGCCACTGAAAAACGCAAACATCTGCACAAGTGCTGCTGTTTTTGTAGGTGTTGATACGCGAAATACCCATCTTTTGTTGGTAATATACGAAAAAAGCACCGCAAATACCCAAGCAAGGGCATTCGCTATTAATTCATTTATTCCAAGTGCAACATTAAACACTGCATATGACGCTATGCTGATTATAAATGTCATATTACCAAATACCGTATAGAGAACCAGTTCCTTTAAATCTTCTTTTCTCTTTTTCATGTCATATCCGTTTCATCTTATAAAATCTTCGTTAATCTGCGATTTTACTATAATAGCGTTATGAATGAAATAAGTCAATGCCTATTTTTGTATCTTAGGTTCCCAATAAATGGACGCCTCATAATATAACCTGCATGTTCCACTTTTCATATCCTCACGAACAGAGTTTATCATTTCTTTTGTTTTTTTCACACATTTATTCCATTTTACAATATCCCCGGTACTTTTCTCAGAGCTGACATCATACTTATTAATAATATACTTTCCAAGATACTCTGTCATTTTTTCCATTCCATTAATATTTAAATGCTCTGCATCACTATAGTCTGCCGGTACATCTATACCCAATTCCTTCGATTTATCGTTTAAATTCAAAATATCATATCCATATTCGGATATAATAGAACCAATTTTATCTATAGCTTCAGGATTTTCAAACTTACGCTGATGTGGAAATCTGACAAACAATACCTTTTCTATATTTTGAGTCTGAAGATAAACCAAAAGTTCTCTCAGTGCATCTTCACAGCCATTATCAAAGTCAATATTCTGCAATTCTCCCATCTGAGTACCTTTATCACTTCCGGACACCGTACAAAATCCCTTTAAATAGCTTTGTTTATTAAGGGTCATAACGCTTTTTTCCAGTGTATTTTTAGCCAGACTAATTGGCCGTTTCCAATTAACATGAGAAAACGCCATATTAAAATAAAACTGACCTTTCCCTTGCCCTTTAAGAAGAGAATCAACTGAATCCTTACGTCCATAAATATATGGAACATTATCTATCCAACGATGAAGCTGCACCGGATTTTCAAAGTCAATGCTTCCATGCAGATATCCATTCAGTGAAATTACAATCAATTTCGGATTCTGTCTCTCCAAGCCTTTTTTTATCATATCTTTATATAAATTTGCCGGAGCGGCTCCCATTGACAAATCATATGACGTATATCCATAGTTTTCCCAGGCAATTGCGGGGGAATAGTCAGAATACACTTCACTTGAGCCTATCATTAGCACATCCAAGGAATCCTTTTGCTCCATAAAAAATCCCTGAACATTCATCTGCGAAGGGCTGTCATTCACTGAAAAGACTATACTTATCATCTCATATAAAACAATAAGTATAACCCAAAAAATGAATTATACTTATTATATTTCTTTTTCTTAACATATCATATCTTCCTTATATCCATCCATACTTATATATAGTATACCTCATTTAGCGATATAATACTTTAAGAAATCCTTATTTAATTATTAAAGTATTTTACATTCTTTATTTTCTTTATCATTAAGCACTGTCCTTACAATATATAACGGTCTTTCCTTAACCGGCATAAAAATATTGCCAACATAAGTTCCAACTATACCTATACACATCATAAGCAGTCCACTCATTAAACAAATAGTTGCAATGATACTTGACCAGCCGCTTGTCACAACACTTGTAGTAAAATAATGAACAACAATTTGTTAACAGTGCCTGACCCAATGTGATCCTTTTCTGAATTTAATATTTAAATAGTTTTGCCATATACATGTTTACAATATTGTAGCCATAATTCTTAGCAGTCGCCCAACCTCTTCCATATGGGTTCTCCTGGATTCCAAGCCATTCTACATAATGTGCTGTTCCTCTTCTTACATGTTGGAACCGGGTATCCACGCATGGCTGATTCAGACCATCGGTTGATGCATAAGCTTTTAAGTGCTGTACCTGTGCCCGGATTCCTTCCCTTACACTGCCAAAAGAATTTCCCGGTGCCCCATTACCGGTTGCTCCTAATCCAGCAAAGTTATACTGGTTAATCTGTACATCTACCCCATATCGTAAAAATCCAGTCTTACAGATGAGGAATTTATCAACGATATTGCAAACGGATACAAAAAAGGGTAATCAAAGACCTTTACGATGCAGGTTGCAGAAATATCCAGTTTGACGACTGCACATGGGGAGTGCTTGTTGCAGAGGGCAGTGTAATTCGTTATGGCGAGGGTGCAGACTTTAATGACATCAGC